>Ga0316187_10003164_pt1 | contig 14340 bp, 7 predicted proteins | sample CroRivburrow1_MG_FD_204927 | JGI IMG/M metagenome (GOLD analysis project Ga0316187, IMG submission 204927) | Coastal sediment microbial communities from Maine, United States - Cross River worm burrow 1 | ecosystem: Environmental > Aquatic > Marine > Coastal > Sediment | place: USA: Maine... | reverse complement strand
CCGTCCTTCATCGCAGTCGTCGCCGTTGCCAGCTCTCCCTCCAGGAACGCCGCGATCTCCTCGAGCTGGTTATTGTGGAAGCTCCGCTTGAGGTGGGAGACCCGAAGCATGCCGTTGATCTCGTTGTAGGCCATCGATCCGATCACCGTCGCCGTGACGCCGATGATGAAGCCGAAGACGATGCCTTCCCAACGCGTGAATCGTTCGATGAAATGCATTTCCGCCCCCCTCTGTCTGATGGTATCAGGCGTTGTGTCGGCGCCCCTGTCCGTGCCCGTCTCCGTCTCCGTGCCCGTGTTCGAATGAAATACGAAGAATTTAGTAATAAGTTACTCGCGGCCTGAGGCCGCGGTGACTCACCCCCGCCAGCGAGTGGCCGATGGCCGACCCCCAAGCACCCTACCTTTTCGGCCGTCGGCCACAAATCGCTGCCGGCGGCGAGTTTGCGCTACTATGCCCCGTAGGGACCACAAACAATGCCAGACCTCTTCGGTCAGACCCTCGGCCACTACCGCATCGTCGAGCAAATCGGCGCCGGAGGGATGGGGGTGGTGTACCGCGCCCATGACGAGCGGCTGGATCGGGATGTAGCGATCAAGGTCTTGCCGGAATCGGTGGCTCAAGACCCTGACCGTATCGGCCGCTTCGAACGCGAGGCCAAAGCAGTTGCGAGATTGGATCATCCAAATATCCTCGCCATTCACGACTTCGAGACCGACGAAGGCGTCACTTTCGCCGTCATGGAGTTGCTCGAGGGCAGGTCTCTGCGCGAGGTGATTACGGGGAGTGGGCTCAGACCTGGCAAGGCTGTGGAGTATGCACAATCCATCGCCGATGGCCTGGCGGCGGCGCACGAAAAGGGAATCGTTCACCGCGATCTCAAACCCGAGAACGTCTTCCTCACCAAGGATGCCCGTATCAAGATTCTGGATTTCGGCCTCGCCAAGCTGAAGGAACCCGACCAGGAACCCACCACGAAAACCCCTACCGCCACCCTCGAAACCAAACCCGGAGGGCTCCTCGGCACCGTCGCCTACATGGCGCCCGAGCAGGTGCGGGGGCGTCCGGCGGATCATCGATCGGACATCTTTGCCCTCGGATGCGTGCTTTACGAAATGCTCTCCAAGACGCGGCCGTTCGCGGGCGAATCAGCCGCCGAGGTCGCCGCAGCCATCCTCAAGGACGATCCTCCGCCGATATCACATCGGGTCACAAACGTGCTTCCTGGAGTCGATACAGTGGTCTCACATTGTCTCGAGAAACGGCCCGAGGAACGCTTTCAGTCGGCGCGGGATTTGTCGTTCGCGCTGCAGGCGGTTTCTCGGGTCCCACGGGCACCACCGATTCGAGGTACCGAGAGCACACCAATCCGCTCTATCGCCGTGCTCCCATTCGAGATCGCCGACGGCAACGAAGAGATGGAGTATGTGGGCGATGGCCTTACCGAAGGGATCATCGGCAAGTTGTGCGGTCTCCCGGGCATCGACCGGGTGATCGCCCGGCATTCAGTTTTTGGCTACAAGGGGAGAGCGGTCAATCCTGCAACCGCCGGCGAGGAGCTCGGGGTGGATTCGGTGCTCGTCGGAGATGTTGCGCTTCGCGGTGATGAGTTCGTGATCACCGCGGAGCTCGTCGCGATCCCGCGGGGCGACAGGTTATGGGGAGACCGGTACGTCCGCGAGCTATCCGGCATCATCGATCTCGAAGACGCAATTTCGCGGGCGATCGCCGAGAGCCTTCGACTCGAACTCTCCGCCGCGGACCACGCGCGGATCGCCAAACGACCAACAAATGACTCGGAAGCGTACCGCCTCTACCTGAAGGGCCGTCATCTGTGGAGCAGGCTGACGAAAGAGGCCCTCGACCGGAGCATCGAGCTGTACCGTGAGGCGGTCTCGAGAGATGGACAGTTCGCGCTCGCCCACACCGGCATCGCCGACGCCTGGGTATCTCTCGGCTGGAATGACTTCGTGCCCAAGCGAACCGCCTTTAAGGAGGCACTTTCCGCATCTCTGGCAGCCCTCGAGATCGACGACCAATTGGCCGAACCGCACGTCTCGCTCGCAATGGTTCTGTCGTATTTCGGGACGGACTGGGCTCGAGCCGAAACCGAGTATCTCCGTGCCCTACAGATCAACCGGAACAGTTCGGACGCGTACCACCAGTACGCCCATTTGCTCGCGTTTCTGGGCCGGACCGAAGAGGGGATCGAGATGATTCGCCGGGCCGTCGAGCTGGAACCGGTGTCGAGGATCATCAGCTCCTGCTGCGGGCAGGTCCATTTCCTGGCGGGCCGGTACGACGAGGCGGTGGGATACCTGGAGGCGGCGATCGAGCTCGATCCTTCGAACACCGGCCCGTACTCCTGGCTCGGAATGGTCCACGTGGAGCGGCGGGATTTCGCGAGGGCAGAGGACGCGTTCAAGCGAGGTCTTGACACCGGGACCTTTGTCCCCCGCAACACCGGGGCCCTCGGCTACTGTTACGCAATTCAGGATGACCGGGAAGGGGCTCTGGCCCAGCTCGAACGGCTGTCGGAGCTCTCCGCAGAGACTTCTGTCGATGCGTGCTTCGAGGCCTGGATCCATGCCGGGATCGGTGATGATGACGCCGCCATCGCCGCGCTTGAAGCAGCGTACGACCAGGACGCCAACTGGCTGGTCTCGCTGAAGGTGGATCCTTTCTTCGCCGAACTGCGTCCAGATCCCCGTTTTCAGGACCTTCTGCGCAGAATGCATCTCCCGGAGGACTGAGCAATGATCGGCACCACCTTCGGCCACTACAGGATCGTCGAGAAGATCGGCAAGGGCGGGATGGGGGTCGTCTACCGGGCGCACGATGAGCGGCTCGATCGAGATGTCGCGATCAAGGTGTTGCCCGAGGAGTTCGCTGCCGACCCGGATCGGTTGAACCGTTTCGAACGCGAGGCAAAGGCGTTGGCGGCGCTGAACCACCCGAATATCGCGTCGGTCTACGGGCTGGAAACGATGGATTCGGACGCGGACTCGGACACGGACTCGGACGCGGGTCAGAGCTTTCTCGTCATGGAGCTGTTGGAGGGCGAGTCCTTTCGAGGCCTGATCACGAAAGGCGGTATCACGACCGGCAAGGCGGTGGAGTACGCACGGGCGATTGCCGACGGGCTCGCCGCCGCGCACGAGAAAGGTATCGTCCACCGCGACCTCAAACCGGAAAACGTCTTCCTCACTCATGACGGCCGAATCAAGATCCTCGACTTCGGCCTCGCCAAGCTGAGACTCCCCGAAGCGGACCTCGCGACCGAGACTCCCACAGCGACTCTCGACACCGCTCCCGGAGGTCTGCTGGGAACTGTCCCTTACATGGCGCCCGAGCAGCTCCAGGGTCAGCCCGCCGATCACCGCTCGGACATCTTCGCTCTTGGCGTTGTTCTCTACGAGATGTTGACGGGCCATCGGCCGTTCGGCGGTTCGACCAGCGTCGAAACCGCGGCGGCGATCCTCAAGGAGGACCCGGAACCGATTTCAACGGTGTCGCCGAATATCTCGCCTGGTCTAGGTACCGTCGTCGCCAAATGCCTCGAGAAACGTCCCGAGGATCGGTTCAGCTCTGCACACGATCTGTCCCTCACGCTCGGTGCGATCGACACTGTAGGGCCAGTGGCGCCGGTCGTTGACAGCTCGATCATCGCCAGACGTTGGCCTCATATTCTTGCTGTGGTCATCGCTGCTGTCATTGGACTCCTGGTTATTCTGCCCCCTGAGGCTCTGTTCGAACGTCGAGAGGATCAACCCGAAGAGGCCTCGCTTTCACGAATAGCCGTCCTGCCGTTCGAAAACCTCGGCAATGCCGAGGACGCATTTTTCGCAGAGGGCATGACGGAGGAGATTACCGCCCGATTGGCCTCCGTTGGGGGTATTCAAGTCATATCGAGGACCAGTGCGCGGCAGTATGAGCAGACCCAGAAATCGATTCCTGAGATCGGCAAGGAGCTTGGTGTCGGATACGTGCTCGAGGGCACCGTCCGTTGGGCGCGCCAAGAAGATGGAGCCATCCAGATCCGGATCACGCCGCAGCTCATTCGTGTGGATGACGACAGTCATGTGTGGGCTGAAACCTATGACCGGGTGCTGGAGGACGTCTTCGATATCCAGTCAGAGATTGCTCAAAAGGTCATAGAGGAACTCGGAGTTACTATCGGCGCGGGAGAGAAGGGCTCGTTCGATTCCAGACCGACCGACAATCTCGAGGCATATCAGGCATATCTGCGAGGACGTTACTGGGCATCCCGACCGCACTTCACTTATGAGAACTGGGAACGCTGGATGCAGGCATTCCAGCAGGCGGTGGAGCTGGACCCGGAATTCGCTCTCGCCCACGCCGAGCTCGCACGCGGACACGCGCTGGTGCGATATTTCCGACACGACCTCACGCCGGAGAGGCTCGAGGCCGCTGCCAGGTCGGCCGAAAAAGCACTCGACCTAGCGCCAGGTGACCCCCGTGTCCACCTCGACGTCGGGTATTACAGAATGTGGGCGCACCGTGACATCGAGGGTGCTTTGGTGGAGTTCGAACGTGCCAGTGGCGAGCTTGCCGGCAGCGCGGAGGTGCTCGAAGCCATGGGCGACCTTTATGTCGTTCAGGGTCGGTGGGAAGAAGCTCTCGATGCGTTCGAGCGCGGATTCGAACTCAGCCCGCGCGACGCAGATTTCATCGCCAACGTTGCGTGGATGCTCAATTCCCTTCGCCGTTATCCTGAATCCGTCGTCGCCAGTGACGAGGCCATCAATCTCGCACCCGACGCCTTCTGGCCGTATTTCTACAAGACCCTCTCGCTATGGGGTTGGCATGGTGACGCGAGCGAAACACGGACGGTCCTTGAGGCCCTCCCGAACTCGACCACCGACTGGGCCCGGTGGAGCTGGTTTTGGCAGGAGATGTACGAACATCGATCTCGCGAGGCGCTCGGTCGCCTCGAATCGACGACAGATGGGTGGATTCGGATCAAAACGTTCGCGCGTCCGAACGCCATGCTGGCGGCGTATGCGTTTGAAGAGCTCGGCGACGTCGACTCGGCGGGGGCCGCCTACGAGATCGCTAGAGGGCTCCTGGAGGTGGAGATCGAGGCTTCCCCGGAAGACCCTCGTCTTCACAGTTCTCTTGGCATCGTTTACGCCATACAAGGACGGCGTGAAGAATCGATTCAAGAGGGCACGCTGGCCTGCGAGTTGCTGCCGAGGTCAAAGGACGGGTTCTACTACCTGCCCTACGTGATCGATCTCGCCCATATCTACACGATTCTCGGAGACAACGAAGCGGCGCTCGAGCGGCTCGAGTATCTGCTCAGCAACCCTTCCTATCTCTCAGCGCCGTTCCTCAGGATGGATCCGCGCTGGGAATCGCTGGAGGGCAATCCAGATTTCCAGGCCCTGCTCGAGAAGTACGAGGTCGGGGAGTGATCGGCCAGACCCTCGGCCATTACCGCATCGTCGAGCAGATCGGCGCCGGTGGGATGGGTGTGGTGTACCGGGCGCACGATGAACGGCTGGATCGGGATGTGGCGATTAAGGTGTTACCGGAGGAGGTTGCGGGCGACTCCGATCGCCTGCGGCGTTTCGAACGCGAGGCGAAGGCCGTCGCCGCCCTCTCGCATTCCAACATCCTCGAGATCTTCGACTTTGATACCGAGGGCGATGTCACCTTCGCAGTGACCGAGCTCCTCGAGGGGCAGAGCCTTCGTCAGCGCATTACTCGGAGTCTGAGTGATTGGCGATCCGCGGTGACGATCTGTGCCGCAATCGCCGATGGGTTGGCAGCCGCGCACAAAGGCGAGATCATCCACCGGGACCTGAAGCCCGAGAATGTCTTCCTCACAGTCGACGATCAGGTCAAGATCCTCGATTTTGGGCTCGCCAAAGTCCTTCGCCCTGAAACCGCCGATCGCTTCAAGAGCGAAGCTCCGACCGGCAGCATGGGCACCGTCGCCGGCCGCGTCATGGGCACCGTTGGCTACATGTCACCCGAGCAGGTGCGAGGCGAGTCCGTGGACCATCGCACGGACATTTTTGCGCTGGGGTGTCTTCTCCATGAGCTTCTCTGCGGCCAGCGCGCCTTTCCGGGCAACAGTGATGCAGACGTGGCCACGGCGATCCTCAGCCGGCAACCCATGCCGCTGCGGCAGACCGGCTGCGATGTGCCCGTTGATGTGCAGCCGATCGTGGACCGCTGCCTTGAGAAATCGCCGGCGAAACGATTCCAGAATGCCAGCGATCTTTCGTTCGCTCTGCGGTCGCTGATCACAGGCAGCGGATCCGGGGACCTGCGGCCCGCGCCCGGGCGCCTCCGCACATGGCGGTGGGTTGCTGCGGCAGTAGGGATTGTGATCGCGGTTGTGGCCGGTGCGGTGATCCTGCTCGGCAACCGCATGGTGGAAGCACCAGCCGAGACCTCCACCGATCTGAACCCGAATCTGGTCGCCGCGGCTGCCTTCGAGAATCGCACCGGGAAACCGGAACTCGACAACCTCGGGCTGGTGGCGGCCGACTGGCTCACCAACGTCCTCGCTCGGATCGACGCCATCGACGTGGTCCCGATCGGTCTGGGAGTCGAGTCGAGGGCCGGGTCGACCTCGCCGCAGGAGGTTGCCGACACCACCGGCGCGGACATTGTCGTGACCGGCGCCTACTATCTGGAGGGCGATTCCCTGCGCTTCCAGGCCAACCTCACCGATGCGACTCGCGGCTCGTTGTTGCGGTCCCTAGAACCTTCGGCGGGGCCGGTCGATCAGCCCATGGCCGCCATCGAGCCAATGGCCAGTGAGGTGGCTGGCGCCGTGGCCAGCCTGTTCGCGAGCTGGGATACTGGTTTCGATGCGAACCTCCGGCCTCCCGGTTTCGAGGCCTACCGGGAGTACATTGCCGGCATGGAGTTCTTTTTCATCGACAACCAGAGGGCTCTCGAGCACTACCGACGCGCCACAGAACTCGATCCCGATTTCGTGGCGCCGCAGTTGATGACGCTGTCTATGCTGAGGGCATCGGCCAGATTCTCCGAAGCCCGGGCGATCGTCAACCGTCTCTCGGACCAGCGTCAACGCCTCAACCCGTTCGAGCGATTCTCGCTCGAGTACCACATCGCAAAGCTCGACGGCGACAACCAACGAGCAGTTCTGCAGATGCGCCGCTGCGAAGAGCTGGCGCCACGGAGCGCGTTCATCAAGTTCGGGCTGGCGTTTAACCTGCGGGCCTGCGCGCGCCCGCGCGAGGCCCTGGAGGTGATCTCGGCGATCAGTGACCCGGGGCAGTGGTCGGGGACAGGAGCGTGTTCCCTTCCGTTCACTGTGTTGACGGATACTCAGCACGAGCTCGAGTTCTACGATGGTGAACTGGAGTCTGCCCGACAGGGTGTCGAGGCCTGCGGTAATCAGGTGTACTTCCAGCGCTGTAGGGCGCGTGCGCTGATCGGCAAGGGAGAGATTGATCTCGCAGAAGAGGCCCTTGACGAAGGGTTGAGGGCGCCCGACGCACGTCGCTTGAGCCTATTGCTCTTTCTGGACATCGCCCGCGAACTCGACGCCCACGGCCACCCAGCGCTTGCTCTGAGCGTTGCCGAGCGTGGTGTGGCCCACGTTCAGGATCATCTGAGTATGGATGAAGCCTCGGAGTGGCAACGCCTGAGGTACGTGCAGTTGCTCACGATGCTCGGTCGAATGGACGAAGCCCTCGAGATCATGCTCGCATTGAATGAGGAGATCCCCGACGACGACGATGTCCTCGGGTGGCTCGGGATCGTGGCGGCGGAGCGTGGGGACAAGGAAGCTGCAGAGCGCTTCTCGACGATGCTGCGTGATCTTGACCATCCCTACCTCCTCGGGTGGGACAGCTTCTACAGGGCCGGCATTGCCGCCCACCTCGGGCGAAGCGACGAAGCGATGGATCTGTTGAGGGAGGCTTTCTCTAGGGGGTATGAGTGGAACATCGGGTTGCACGCCAGCCTCGAATTCAAACCCCTACGCGGCCACCCGGAGGTCGAGGCCATTCTCCACCCGGACGGATAGCCGCTACAGTCGAAAGCGATATCGCCCCTCCGCAACCACCCGCGGTTTCAGGCGTTGTTGGAGAAGTACGAGACGGAGCAGTAGCCACCTCTGGATTGGTGGTCCGCGCTGCTGAATTCGGGGGGTCCTTCGACTCGGCCCATGGGGCCTCGCTCAGGATGACAGTTCTCGTGGAGGCCAGTCTGGATTGGGGATCCGGCTTCGCCGCTGCTCGGCTACGCCGGGATTATTTGGTTCGGCCCGGGGGGGCCGATCAGAACAAAAAAACCGGGCCTGGCGGCCCGGAGAGATCAGGGATAAAAAATTGGTCGTGGGAAGCCGGAGCTTCCAGCGACTGCTAAAACAACGCCGTCGCGGCACGAGCCGCCTTCGCATGACGCGGGGGCCAGTGCGTTGACGGAACGCCAGAAACCCTATCGTGTCCTCTCAGGCAAATCAAGCCCCATGAGCGGCGAGATGAGCCTCGATGTAGCGGAAGTCGGGAGTGAGCTTGCCGCGGTGGGCAATGACGGCGCCGAGAAGCTCCGGCGGCAGGGCGAGCTCGCTGTACGGGACATTGAAGTCCGCCCGGGCGAGGGCGGGCAGGAATGTTGCCAGGGCGGAGGAGAATTCCTCCGAGGCCTCGCGCGGTAACTCGGCAGGCAGGATGTCCACCGCCAGGACGACCGGTCCGGATCCGTCGACGCCCGAGGCTACAGTGCCCTCGAGAGGGTCGTAGACGTAGACCGGGTCGGAGGGCTCGGTGCATTTGAGGGTGCACTCGACAGCCCCCTCGACATCGCAACCGAGATCACCGATGACCCGTAGCCTTGGTGGAGTGTCGCCCGACCATAGGGCCCGGAGCTGTTCTTTCGTGACCAGCCGCGGGTAGCGTTCGTCCCAGTAGTTGCAGTTCATGAGCACCGTCAGTTGCGAAAGATATTGGTCGAAGACCGAGCTGTAGCCTTCGGGATGATCGTAGTAGTTCTGGAGCTCGAAGGCGCGGCCTTCTTTGGGTTCGACCAGGTCTTCCTCGCGGAAGGTGGTTTGGTAGAGGCAGTGCGGTGAGGCGTCCTCGAAGGTGGCTTCGAGATTCCCAGGTTTGACCTCACGGCATGGCAACTCCGAGAGGATCTCGCGCACGCCGCTGGCCACATTGCCATAGCCGGCGATGCCGACGGTCAGCGGTGTCAGCTCTTCCGGAAGACCTTCGGAGGCGATGCGCTCACCTGCCTTGCGGATGGCGACCTTGGCGTCGTGCAAGCTCTCGTACGCGTGCGCGGGCTCGATCGAAGCAAGCGGAGTCGGAAAGCCCTCGCGCCGGAGGCGCTGACCGAGGGCCCAGAGGCTGTCGATCATTCCGGCAAGGCCGGCAAAGCGGCCGAAGAAAATGAGCCGTTTGCCGGTCTCGTCACAGATCTTTTCATAGTCGATGAGCGTGCAGCCAAGCTCCAGCATCTTGGCCAACATCGGCATGTTGTAGGGCTGGCCCTTGATGACGTGGGAGAAGAAGACGTAGGCGGTGTTCGGTTGAAAGAGGTCCGGGGGGATTTCTTTGACGCCGAGAATCACCTTGGAGTCGGTCAGGTTTTCAGCCATCGTCGCACCTGCGCGGACGTACTCTTTGTCGGGGAAGACTCTCCGCGCCGACGGTTGCACCAGCACCTCGAGGTTGGAACCCTTGACCAGTCTGCCGACGAGTTCGGGCGTGATCGGTGTGCGCCGCTCGAGCGGGCTTTTGGTTTCACGACGCACTGCGATGGTTCCGGCCATAAGACACCTCTTGCGGCAGGGTACAGCTCCTGGCAACGTGGAACAAGTCTGTTGAAAGCCCCCTACGTTCCCGTACCCGTACCCGAAATTCATCCGAAAATGTGACGAATATCATCGGGAACGGGGACGGGAACGGGAACGGGTACGGGTTCCGCCCTTTCAACTCGACTTTTTTTGAACAAGGGCGTAGGGTTTCCCCATGAAGAAACTCATGATTGTGATGGTGTGTATGGGTCTGCTGGTGGGCTGCAAGACCGCAGTGGTGGCGCCGGAGGGGACCGAAGCCGTTTACAGCAAGGCCGAGGGTGTTCTTCGATCGACCCTCGAAGGCTCGGTGCCGGATGTGGTCAACGCCACCAACGCCACGCTCGAAGATCTCGAACTGGTCGGTGTGGACAGCACCGTCGACAAGCTCAAGGGCAAGATCACGGCGCGGATGGCGGTCGGCACGAAGGTCAGCATCAACCTCGAGTCGCTCGACTTCGATACCACGTCGATCCGCATCAAGGTGGGCACCTTTGGCGACCGCTCGATCTCGATGCAGATATTCCGCAATATCGAAAAGCGGCTCGGCAAATAGCGCACTCGATTTCGGCCGCCGCCGGACCTGGACCGTGATCATTGAGAAGAGCGCGAAGATTACATTAAGGGATTTTCTTTGCGCTCTTTGCGCTCTTTGCGTTCTTTGCGGTTCAAATGTATGGGTGGGTCATGAAGGAGCGAGAAGTGAAAAAGCCCCCGACCTGGGCGTCGGGGGCTCGTACTGAGTTGAATAGACGTTAGGCCATCTCGAGTAAATACGCGAATCCCATCCCGCCGCCGATGCACATGGTGACGATGCCGCGTTTGGCCTCGCGGCGCTCGAGCTCACCGAGAATCTTGACGGTCAGGATCGCGCCGGTGGCGCCCAGCGGGTGGCCGGTGGCGATGGCGCCGCCGTTGACGTTGGTCTTGTCGGGATCGAGTCCGAGTTCGTTGACGCAGTAGACCGACTGGCTGGCGAAGGCCTCGTTGATTTCGACCAGGTCGATGTCATCGAGCGTGACGCCCGCCTTTTCGAGCAACTTGGGCACGGCGACTGCGGGACCGATTCCCATTTCGTCGGGGTCGACGCCGGCCACCGCCCAGTGGCGGACATAGGCGACGGGCTCGAGGTCCATGGCCTCGGCGACGTCCGAACCCATGATCACCACGGCGCCGGCACCGTCGTTGATCTGAGAGGCGTTGCCGGCGGTGACCGTGCCCATCGGATCGAAGACCGGCTTCAGCTTGGCAAGCCCCTCGACGGTGGTGTCGGCCCGCGGGCCTTCATCCGTGTCAAAGGTGAACTCGCGCCAGCTTCCGTTCTCCCGGACCCTGACATCGAGCGGGACGATCTGATCGGCGAACTTTCCGGATTCGAGGGCTGCCACTGCCTTTCGATGCGAGTTGTAGGCGAACTCGTCCTGCATTTCTCGCGTGATCTCATATCTCTTGGCGACAACCTCGGCGGTGGTTCCCATCGCAGCATATGAGTTGGGCATGGAGTTCATGAGACCGGGGTAGGCGATCGGCTTGTTGCCGCCCATCGCCACCATCGACATCGACTCGACGCCACCGGCGATCACGATATCGGCGTTGCCGGCGCGGATGCTGTCGGCTGCGAGGGCGATGGTCTGTGAGCCTGAGCAACAGAAGCGGTTGACGGTGATCGCCGGGACTTCGGTCGGGAATCCGGCCGCAAGGGTGATCAGCCTGGCCACATTCATGCCCTGCTCGCCCTCAGGCATGGCGCACCCCATGATGACGTCGCCGACCATCTCTTTTTCGAGGCCGGGGGTGCGTTCGACGAGCCCCTCGATCATTTTCGATGCGAAGTACTCGGGGCGCGTGTCGCGAAGGCTGCCCTTTTTGGCGCGGCCGATGGCCGTGCGGGCTGCTGAAACGATGACGGCTTCACGCATGACTGACTCCTTTCCTTCTCTCTCAGTTCCTGAGCGGCTTGTTGTTGACCAGCATGTAGGCGATCCGGTCCTGGGTCTTCGGCTCGCCGCACAGCGAGAGGAAGGCCTCGCGCTCGAGGTCGAGGATCGTCTGTTGGTCAACCGTGTCGTTGATGGTCGTGTCGCCGCCGGTCAGGATGCGTCCGAGGTGACGGGCGATCTTCTCGTCGTGAGAGGAGATCCAATGGGTGAGCTTCATGTTGTGAAGCATCATCTCGAGAGTGGCCAGGCCTTCCTTGCCCGGCAGGTGGAGCGATTTGGTCATCGGCGGGGTGTAGCCTTCGTCGGCCATCGCCATCGCCATCCGTTTCGCGGTCCACAGCTGCTGGTCGCGGTTGATCTCCACCTTGTCGAAGGGTCGCAGGTATTTGCGGTCGCGCCCCTCCTCACCGGAGGTGGCAACCTTGGCCATGCCGATATTTTCGAAGGCGATTCGAATAAACGGCAAATTCGAGAGGACTGGTTCGTCAATGCCTTCGAGCACCCTTTCGAGCATGAAGTAGCAGCCGCCGCCCGCCGGGATCAGACCGACCCCAACCTCGACCAGTCCGATGTAGGTCTCGGCCGCTGCGCAGACCCGATCACCACCCATGGTGATCTCGCAGCCTCCGCCGAAGGTGTAGGCGAAGGGCGCGACGATGACAGGGATCTTCGCTTTTCGAAGCCCGGTCGTCATGCCCTGGAAGGCCCGAATCATCTCGTCGATGGCCCCCCACTGGTTGGCCTGGATGCCCTCGAGGACCATCAGCAGGTTGGCGCCGGCCGAGAAATGCTCGCCCTGATGGTTGAGGACCAGACCGCGAAAATCGCGTTCGCCGATCTCGATGCCTTTCGCCATGACCTCGATGATGTATTCGTCGATCGGGTTCATGCGCGGTTGCAGGGTGGAGTGGAACTCGACGCAGGCGATGCCGTCGCCGAGATCGACCAGCGATGCACCCTTGTTGGAATAGATGACTTTCTTCTCGTCCCGCTTGAGCTCGGAGAAGAAGAGGAAGGACTCGGGCCGTGGTTCGTCAATGTAGCCCTTGGTTTCCGGGTCGTAGTACTGGCGTCCCGTGGCCGACTCGATGTAGAAAGTCTCGTCGCCGCCGGCGAGCATGTCAGTCACCCACTTCGCCGGTTTGGCGCCGTCGGCTTCCATCTTTTCGACGACCTTCTTCACGCCGAGGACATCCCAGGTCTCGAAGGGCCCGAGGTCCCAGTTGTAACCCCAGCGCAGAGCGTTATCGATGTCGACGATCGAGTCGGAGATCTCACCGAGGCGGTCCGAGCTGTAGGCCAGGGTGTCACGCATGAGCCGCCAGGCGAACTCTCCGCCGCGGTCGTCGGCGAAGACCATGTCCTGGAGACGCTGCTTGACGTCGTGAGTCTTCTTGGCCTTTTTGAGGGACGGAATGTCGGGCCGCACCTTGGGGCGGTAGGCGCCGGTCTTCCAGTCGATGACCAATTTGGTCTTGGAGCCGTCGTCCTCCTTCTGGATGCGGTAGAAGCCGCCTTTGGCCTTGGTCTTGCGGCCTAGCGAACCGGCTTCGATCATCCCGGAAACGAACTCCGGCACCTTGAAGATCTCGCGCTGCGGGTCGTCCGGGCAGCCCTCGTAGATCGTGTTGACGACGTGCGCGAGGACGTCGATCCCCACCAGGTCGGCGGTGCCGAAGGATGCGGACCCGGGGTGCCCCATGGCCGGACCGGTGATGGCGTCGACCTCGTCCACCTGGTAGTCCATCTCGACCATCGCATTGATGGTGGCGGCCATCCCGAAGGTGCCGATGCGGTTGCCGATGAAGTTCGGAGTGTCCTTGCCGAAGACGATCCCTTTGCCGAGGCGGAAGCGACCGAAGTCGGTGAAGAAGTCGAGGATTTCGGGCTTCGTCTTCTCACCGGCAACCAGCTCGAGGAGCCGCATATAGCGCACAGGGTTGAAGAAGTGAGTGACCAGGAAGTGCTCCTGGAAGTCCCCCGACCTGCCCTCGGTCATGCCGGCGATCGAAAGTCCCGAGGTATTGGAGGAAATGATGCTCCCGGTTTTGCGGACCTCGTCGACACGCGCGAAGACTTTCTGCTTGATGTCGAGACGCTCGACGACGACCTCGACGATCCAGTCACACTCCGCCAGCTTGTCCCAATCGTCCTCGAAGTTGCCGATTTCGATCAGCGGCAGGAACCGTTTGGAGTAGAGCGCGGCCGGCTTCGACTTTTTGATGCCTTCGAGGCCTGCGATGGAGAACTTGTTCCGAAACCTCGGGTCATCCTTGGTGAGACCCTTCTTCTCGTCCTCCTCGGTGAGCTCGGGCGGCACGATGTCGAGCAATACAACCGGTATACCGGCGTTGGCGAGGTGGGCGGCAATTCCGGAGCCCATGACGCCGGCTCCGAGGACCGCGGCCCGTTGAATATCAGTGCCCATGGATCAACCTCCCGTGTTGGTAGGTGGGTTTGACTCTATAGGGTGAATGAACACTCATTCATTCTGAACCATTCGCCGCAGGATGGCAAGATATTTCGGCGGACCGTCGAACCGCACTTCGCGAGGCGTCACTCGACCCGCCCAGAGCGAGGTAGAACGCT
>Ga0316187_10003163_pt1 | contig 14341 bp, 10 predicted proteins | sample CroRivburrow1_MG_FD_204927 | JGI IMG/M metagenome (GOLD analysis project Ga0316187, IMG submission 204927) | Coastal sediment microbial communities from Maine, United States - Cross River worm burrow 1 | ecosystem: Environmental > Aquatic > Marine > Coastal > Sediment | place: USA: Maine... | reverse complement strand
CATTACTCATATTATCAAAGGGAAGTACTGCAAGGGATTTTTCGGTTATTAAAGAATTGGATGTCTCTTTAGGATCTTCATAAGTAAAAAACCTTGGATAGGCATACATTACCATAATAACCAGAAACAAAATGGATATTATAAAATTACTGGTAAGCGGTTTTCGTTCTGTAGCATTAAATGGATTCTTCCATGATTGTGCTGAAGAAGTGCGAACAAATCCTGCCGGACTTCTTTCATATTTCCATGCAAGGTATATGGCAAAAGGAAACATGGATGTCAGAATGACGATTAACAGTGTATCTAACCATTCCGGAAGTGTAACGAATAGCTCAGCATATGGAAGCAGCATTACTATTAGCAGCGAAATGACAAGGTAAGTGAATCCCACTCTTAATATACCTCGGCGTTGCAATTCAGCAAAAAACCTTCCTGCTAAATGCTTTTCAGATGTATTTTTAGGTTGTGGCAATCCTTCTCCCCGTAAGGCATAGGTCTTAATAGCATAATCAACATTCTTCAGTTGTAATTCACCCAGGTAGGCGACTTGAATATCTGTTAGACTTCTAATCGCATTCTGAACAGCATCTGAAATATAAATACCTCCCGGATCCGCAATCGACTGCAATCGGGAGGCAATGTTGACCCCATCGCCATATATATCACCGTCCTGGACAATGATTTCTCCGAGATGGATACCGATACGTAAAACCAGTTGCTTATCATTTAGAAGTTGTTTCTGAATTTCCAATGAACAAGATATAGCATCAGAAGCTGTTTGGAAACTGGACATGGCACCGTCGCCCATTTCCTTTAACCATGTACCTCTATATTTTTCTACAAGTGGTTTCTGGATCTCTTTGTTTCGCCTCACCAGTTCCATTGCCATTCGCTCGTCCTTACCCATTAATAAGGTATATCCGACGATATCAGTGAACATGATCGCTGCTAACTGGCGGTTTTGGTCAGGCATAGTATAAATTATTTATAAGCTTAGAAGTAACAATTTCTACTTTGTACAAAAATGCATGGTATAAAACTCTAAAACTCAAATTTTGGAATTTTATCTTTTTCCATATAATCCAACAAGCGGGAATTGTTTTTAAATCCAGGTATCAGAACTTTTCTAAATATATCCAGAAAAATCAAAAAACCTGTATGTTCATTGCTGGCTTTTTGCAGATATTCAAATGCCTTATCCATTTCATCCATACCAGCATATACGATTGCAAAACAAAAATTGGAAATTTGTTTTCCCTTTGTAATTTCATTCATTTTGTCAATTATTTCATTGGCTTTATCATTATTGTTAGTAATACCATAGAGGCATCCTAATTTTGACAAGATTAATAAGCCATAGTTCTTTTCCAGGGCAATCTCAAATGCATTAATTGCCTGCTCATATTTGGTAATTGACCAATAATAAAGACCAAGCTCAAAATACCCTCCCCAGAAATTTGGATGCAGGTCAATAATTTTATTGACTTGCTCCAGAAAGGCATCATATCTTTCACATTGCCATAGGATGCTGCAATAATCAAAATTAACCATGGGTGAAAAAGGATCTAGTTCTAAGGCCCTCTCTCCGAGAGTTATAGCCTTTTTTTTATTACCTGAAAATGCCATGACAAATCCATAATGAGAAAGGGCATCTGGTATATTTGGATTGAACTCTATTACTTTTTCAAATTCTTTCTCAGCTTCTTCTATATCGTATTCATACCAGAATTTCAATCTTGCTAAGGCGAGATGACTTTCTGCAATCTGGTTATCGAATTCTATGGATTTATAGGTGGCATCAATCATTTGAGAAAGACTTTTATCAGCTGGTAGTATTTCAAAATGCCAGAGGTTAAGATAACATGCTGCAATTCCTGCATAGGCTTTTGCATATGTTTGTTCTTTATCGATGGCTAACTGGTAATATTTAATTCCTTCCAAATAGCCTTCAGGAGAAAATTTATGAAAGTTAAATCTCCCTTTCAAATACAATTCATAAGCTTCAAGGTTATCTGTACTTCTTTTAAGTACTACTTCTTTTTCATCTCCTAAAAGTTTTATTTTCAGGGCATCCAGTATTGCCAAAGCGATATCATCCTGAATGTCAAAAATATCCGTCATTTCTCTATCATACCGCTCGGACCAAAGATGAAAACCATCAGTTACATTGATAAGCTGAGCAGTAATTCGAACACGGTTTTGAGATTTTCGGACGCTACCTTCTAAAACAGTTTCGACATTTAATTTTTTACCAACTTTCGCAATATCCAGAGTTTTCCCCTTAAACATAAATGATGAGGTTCTGGACGCTACCTTGATCCTATCCAACTGGGCAAGAACATTAAGTAATTCTTCGGATAAACCATCACAAAAATAATCCTGCTCAAGATCATTACTCATATTTACAAATGGAAGTACCGCGATTGACTTTTCACTGGTTTTTGATGAACCTTCAAGGTTTATTTGCGGATTGGCTGATGATATATTTGCGTATTTCTGATCTATTTTAATATCATAAATCCTTACTGGTTGCTTTACGTTCTTTAATGTTTCTTCTTTTATAAACTCAATTAAAATTCCTTTTTTATTCTGGATGTTTCGTTGCACTGAATCGGATACCCAGATTCCTCCTATAGGGGCAATCGCCTCAATACGGGACGCAATATTTACTCCACTTCCAAAAACATCTTCTCCCTGGGATATAATTTCACCCTGATGAATACCGATCCGAAGGTTAAGCTCAGGCTCATTTTCGCAAGCCTTTTGTATCGCTCCGGCACAGTATACTGCATCTGTAACTGTAGTAAAGCTTGCTAATATACCATCACCCATTTCTTTCAGAAATTTACCCTGGAATCTCTCAATAAATGTTTTATGAATGGATCGGTTCTTTTGAAGCAATGAAAAGGCCTGCTCTTCATTTGTATCCATCAATGCAGTATAGCCAGCAATATCAGTAAACATAATAGCAGCTAATTGGCGTACCGAAGAGGTGTTTTCGTGATTCTGGTCAGGCATAAGGTTCGAAGATAAGGAAAAAGAAGGATAAAGCAATTCCCCGATTCCTCGATTTTAACTTTACACATTCCACTATCCACAAATTGCGGCAGGCTGTAGGATGTAGGCTGTAGGAAGTAAGCGGGGATAGAAGATTGAAGTCAGAAGACTGAAGCTCGAAGTCCGAAGCTCGAAACCGCAGTATTCATTCCAATCCTAACACTAGCGCGGAAGTTACTTCCGTGCTTTAATATCCGAATTTGATGCGAACGGAAGTAACTTCCGCTCGAGGATGGAGGCCATACTATTTCGGAAATTTCATCTTTTGTTTCAAAATATTAAATCTTTCCTCATCTTTAATAATATCGAAAATAGGATCCACATTGATATAGGGCATATTATTATCATGTTCTTCATAAGCCCTCTCCAACCAATCCAATGCTTCTTCTTTCATCTCTGCCCGACAATATAAGGTGCAGATCTGCCAGGGAGCGAAATAGGTGGAGTCACTATAATCAATCATCATCTCAGCAGTTCGCTGCATGGCCATTCTATACCCACCGTCTTCGAAGCCAGCCTCCAGGGCTTTTATGGCCGTGTTGTTATTTTTTATAGAATATATTTTTAATGCAGTTTCAAAAGCCTCTTCATAGTTGCCTTTTTCATGATAAACAGCCCATATGGCAGGAAGACCAATCCCATGCTCTGGTTCCTCATCATTCAATTTCTGGAGTATCTCAAGTGCTTCATCATACTTACGGGCGTTCTTAAGTGCCATTCCATGAATCGACTGATATAGGGTATTAAAGGGATCAAGTCTGATTGCCAGTTCACTATGAGGTAAGCCTTTTTCTGGATCACCCATAATAGCCAGATAATGCGAATAATACGCGCGTGAAAAAGCATAGTTTGGATTGATTTCAATTATCCTCTGAAACTCTTTACCTGCTTTATCCCAGTCCCAATTCCCCCAGGTATAAGCGTTGGCCATCTTGGCCCGAACTTCAACCAGCGTACTATCCAGTTCAAAGGCTTTTGCAAAAGCTTCTTCCCTTCTTGTTCTGGTTTCTTTAGCGGACATAAAACCATGCTGGACATATCCACCCCACACCCTGGCAATACCCAGATAAGCCAGGGCATAGTCAGGATCAATTTCTCTGGCATGCTCAAAATAATCCATTGCTTTTTCGAGATCCTCTTTCGTAGCCTTTTCCCAATAACTCATTCCTCTGAGATAGGCTTCATATGCCTTTGGATTGATTTCTTGAGCAATCGAGAAGTACTTTTCTTCTTCAGCGGTTAATGGAATATTTGCCTCCAGGGCAATTGCCATTGCCACATCGTTATAAACTGACAAAATATTCTGCATAGCATAATCATAGGCTTTTCTCCATATTTGTCTTTCCTCAGGCCGGGCTTTGATTAGGCGTACCTGGATGCTTATATTTTCTCCTGTAGTCGAAAAGGAAGCTTCAACAATGCCATCAACATTTAGCTCTCTGGCAATTTCTGGTATGGCCTTATCACTATCCAGGTATTTCATGGAAGAAGTTTTTGATACAACCCGTAAAGCCCTGATTTTACTTAATTCGTCGATCAGAGCATGGTGAATTCCAGCTTCCAACCATTGCTGATCTGATTTGTCAGTCAGGCTTTCAACCGGGAGTACGGCAATAGCCTGTAAATCCTGGCCTTCATTTTTTTGTACCCAAAGAAAGGTTATAGCTACAATTAAGATAATAGAGGCTGCGATATAGGTATAGACAGACTTAAAAATGGATCCTCCCTCTCTCACGAATAATTCATTTATTTTACTTTTTGAAGGTATAGGCAATCCTTCATCTACCAGGTAATAGGTGTTTACCAAATAATTTACATTCTTTAGCTGTATAGCTCCCAAATATTGTGATTTTATATCCGTGCTTCCCCGGATGGCATGATGTATAGATTCAGAAACATATATCCCACCAGGGTCAGCAGCCGCCTGAAGCCGTGAGGCAATGTTTACTCCATCCCCAAAAACATCATCATTTTCTACTGTGACATCACCCAGGTGAATACCAATACGAATCTGATTATTTAGTTCAGATCTGGCCATTTTTTGTATCTCTAGTGCACAATGTACCGAATCAATGGCGCTATTAAATTGGGCAAGGATACCATCTCCCATTTCTTTCAACCACCTACCACCGTATTTTTCTATCAGCGGTTTCTGGATTTCTCGGTTTGTACGCAGTAAATCCAGGGCTTTTTGGGTGTCACTACCCATTAAAGCTGTAAAGCCAACAATGTCTGTAAACATGATTGCGGCTAACCTCCGTGATGAAGAAGTGCTTTTTTTTGTAGGGTCAGGCATTATGATACAAGATAAGGAAAAGAGATTACAAAATGCAAATAATTATGATTGAGGTCTTAAGTCTGAAGTTGGAAGTCTTTTCCTTTCTCTTATCCTTTTCATAGTTAAAAATATTCCAAATTTAACCTCATTAATAAATCTATCAATTCAAACATAGGATGAGGATTATAGAATCCGAGATTCCTAAAGAAGTCAATTGATCAGTTTTGACGCGCGAAAGTAAGACTTTCCTTTAATTTACGCAAACCTGATTCCCATTCTGCAATGGAGTGTGCATCATTATGTTCTTCGCTTGCCTCTAACGTCGATGCACGGATCTGGGCTTCCCAGGTATCTAGCTGATTGTTTACCCTGGATTCAGAAAAAGGGCCATCAATAAATTGCATTTTTATCTGGTCATATTCTTCAATAAAGCTTACCCATCCTGCTGTTAATTTATCACAGGCGGCGGAGCGCTGTTGTATACTGAATAGTTCGTACCTGAAAGGATCACAATTTGCTGTAATCTCCCCCCAATCATCGGCAATAGGGGTCACTGGATTGGCATTTTTTATGATATTTTCAAATGCATTATCCAAATCCCAGGGAATGAGATGAATTTTATTGGCTACCGGCTCTTCATACCAGTAATAATTATGATTTGAACAATTACCATTATCGCAGTACCAGTGAAAAGGGCCATCATCATTCCTGATGGTTCGGTCGACCACCGCAAAAGCAATAATTTCTTCAACATTCATCCATTGCCTGATCACTTCTTTTAAAAATTCTGAATCAGCTGTAGAAATCTCTTGTGCAAAGCCCTTGATCATTTCAACCCTAGGATTTTCGTCTTCATTGGTTTTGAGATTTCTTAAATACACTTCATCCTGCTGTACCTGACCGTACATGTCCAAAGGCCATACTTCTTTGTATAGATTTCCTTTGCCGTTATCAAAATGATATCGGGAAAACCGGCCATCTATTTGTTCAGTTAAGGCAAATACACCTATATATTCCCCATTTATTATCAACCGGGCATGAACTGATCGAGGTGCGGGGACACCCATTTCCCTGAAAAGCCAATATCCCAAACGTTCCCGCATTTGCGAGGGATCAAGATTCTGGGAATGGAACTGGAGCTTTTTTAAACCGTAAAATGTATGGTCAGAATCCAGCCAATTGATCTTAATTTTCATAGAAAGCTTTGTACATTTTTTATAACCGGATGGATTGGTCCAATCCGACCCTGATAAACAACCAACAAAAGCTCCGACCGAACCTTTATATCTTATTCCAATAGGAGATAAGGATTCTCCTTCGAATGTAAGGCTGCCTTCAACATATTCCTCCTTTGCCGGATCGGCATCTATCTTATTCAATGATGATTCTGGTATAGTTAATTCAAAAGTATGAAGAGATTCCTGATTGAAAATATAATCAGAATTGGAGGTCAGGTATTTTTCGTTTCCTGTAGGAATTGTAGTCTCAATTTCATCATCAGCAACGAATGGGACAGATTCTTCTTCGCAACTGAATATAATCAGTATAACAAATGATAGTATAAACAACGATAATCTTTTCATTTTATCATCTCAATCCACCAGCTAAGACCACTTCTGACAAGATATTTTTATCTGAATTTCATAAAATATAAACATTTTAAATTAAGACCGCAAACTGGATGCCAGGGATATGAGAGGTAGTCATCAAGGAATTTAGCAATTGAGGAGTTGATGAATTGAGGAATTGAGGAAATGTGGAAAGGGTAAAGTGGAAGATGGAATGCAGCTCGTGATAAGCTGTTATTTCAATTTGCGAATGAGTAGAGGAATTGAGGTATTGATTGATTATGTCCAGAAGTGATGTCACAGGCATTAACCTATTTCAGGACGGGTCATAGTAAACCAGTAAACCAGTGAACTGTTGAACCAGTGAACCGATGATCTAATGAACCTGTGAACTAATGAACCAGAAAACCTTATTGTTCTTCCATCTTTATAATCAAAGGATTAAACGCTTTTGAAACGACCAATACTTTATCGCCGATTTCTAAAAAAGCACCTTCTTCCTCCGTTGCGATAACTTTTATAAGGTTGTTATCAACCAGGACACCGATAATATAAACAACATCATTTTTGGTCTTTTCTATTATGGTTCCTGTAAACCTGTATTTTCCGCTGATATTATTTTTTAAAAATATATCAGAGGGAGGCCCTGATTTCTCAATTTTTCCATTTACAAGGAAGAGAATAGTATCAGACATTTTAAAAATTTCAGGAAGGTCATGACTTACGAGGATGGTAGTCAATTCAAATTTATCATGAACCTTGAGGATATAATCCTGCAATTTGGAACGGATAGAAGTATCAAGCGCTGATAAAGGTTCATCAAGTAGTAAAATATCAGGTTTTCTAACCAGCGCTCTGGCCAGGGCAACTCTTTGTTTTTGCCCACCTGAAAGAGTGTCGGATTTTCTTGTCTCTAAATTCCTTAATTCGATAATATCAAGGAGCTCATCTACAATCTCCGGACTCTGACCTTTATCCAATGCATAGGATAGGTTTTCCCTAACAGTCATATTAGGGAATAATGCGTAGTCCTGGAATACATACCCTATCTTGCGTTTCTGTGGAGGGAGTTTTTTGCCTGCTGAATGGTCATACCATAGGTTCCCATTTACTTCAATATGACCTTTGTCAGGATCTAACAATCCGGAAAGCATACGTAATATGGAGGTTTTGCCTGCACCTGATTCACCATAGATTGTGGTTAATGATCCTTTTAATACTTGAAAAGATACATCAAGTTCCATTTTGCCATCAGCGGCATCCAGGGTTTTATTTAATGTAACCTTTATCATTTCCAGAATCGTTTTAAATATCCATCATTAGTTAGGTATACTGTCAATAATATCAGAAATGTTATTGTAAAAAGGATCAACGAATAAATATTAGCGGTATCATAATTTAATGACTCTACTTCATCGTAGATTGCTATAGATGCTACCCGTGTTTTATCGGGGATATTTCCACCAATCATGAGAACAACCCCGAATTCACCGATAGTATGTGCAAAAGCCAGAACAATACCAGTTAATAAAGAGGCTTTAATATTGGGTAGCAACACTTTAAAAAGAGTTCTGAGTTTTGACTTACCCATTATATAAGAGGCTTCAGAATAGCTTTCCGGGAGACTGTTAAATCCTGCCTGGATGGGGTGAACCATAAAGGGTAAACTATAAATCAATGAAGCGAAGACCAGGCCTCCAAAAGAAAAAACCAATCTGAAATTAAAAACCTGATCCAGGAAATGTCCAAAAGAATTCTCCGGACTGAAAGCGACCAATAAATAAAAGCCTAATACAGTAGGAGGGAGCACCAGCGGCATACTTACCAGGGTTTCTATAATTGGTTTAGAAATAGATTTGGTATAAGAAAGCCAATAGGCCAGGGGTATAGCCAGAATCAGCAATAACAGAGTCGTAAGTGCAGCCAGCTTAAAGGATAATATAATGGGACCCCACTCAATCATGCTGAAGCATTATTTCATTTGTTTTAATCATTGCCGTTACTTTATCTTTTTCTTTTAGCTTAAGTTGTTTTATAGCATTGGTGGTTATAATCGACTTCATATTACCAATTTCACTGGATAAACTTAATTGACTTATTAGTTTTCCTTTATTTATTTTTTCAATAACACAATCCACCCGGTTTTGCATACTGATTGGAACATTATTTTCAATGCTAATAACAACCTCGGTTTCTTTGAAAAGCACATCAACCTCGGTTCCTTCCTTCAGATAATCTGCAGATTTTGAAGTCTCAATAACTATAGTGGTAAAAATCGTTCCGCTAACATTAATTTTTACAATTGACAAATCTTCATGCGATTCGATATATGATATCTTTCCATGCAGTTTATTCATTTGGATCGTTCAGTTTTATATCCAAAAGTATTTAATATAATTTGCACCTCTTCAGAAAAAAGAAAAGAATAAAACATTTCAGCACTCTTTATCTGACTTTGATTTCTTTTAATGATAACAGCACCTTGTTGAATGGGGGTATAATTTGCAGGATCAATTTCTGTCCATATTCCAGTATTTCTCATTTGTGAAGAAAGAACAACGGACTTAGCAGTGAATCCGATATCCGCCGTTTTAGATGTGATAAACTGGTTAGTCTGTGATATGCTTTCACCAAAAACCAGTTTTTTTTGTACAGCTTCAAGAATACCCGCCTTTTCGAGTACTTGAATAGCGGCTATACCATAGGGTGCTGTTTTAGGATTAGCAATAGCTATATGTCTTATGTTTTCATCAATAAGATAATTTAGATTGAGCAATATTGAATCTTTCAAAGTCCATATAACAAGAGAACCGTAGGCGTATATCTCAGGTAATAAGAATGCCATGTTATTATTATAGATTTCTACCGGATATTTCATGTCAGCTGAAACGAATATATCATACGGTGCACCCTGTAGAATTTGAGCTGTAAGTTTGCCGGATGAACCAACAACGATGTTTGTTTGAATACCTGTTTCTTCTTCAAATAAAGAGGCTATCGTGTCCATTGCAAATTGTACATTTGCTGCTGTTGCAATAGTAATACTATTTGTTTTATCATAATTACATGAAAAATTGATCAGGCAAAACAGCAGGATATAAATAGATAACTTATGCATGTTATGATCGATGAAAAATAGTACGCTAATGGTTCAAAATTATTATTTTTCTCAACATAAACAGGTGTCTGTTGAAAATTTATGTAAAGATTGAATTTTTCATTCCAGGAAATAGAATATTGATAATTACTATAGGCCAAATTTTAATGAAAAATTAAAAGGTTTACTTTAACACCAGGTCAGCAAATCGATCGACTGCATACCAATCTGATTCATAGTTGGGATTACGGTGGTCAAGTCTGGATTTCCCATAAGTAAGTGAGTATTCATAATGGGTTTTATTTTCATAATCGAAACGCGCAAAATTAATCGTGGTTTTCTTTTCCTTAATATCCAATTCGCTCAAAGGTATTTCTATCTCAAATTGCCATCCATTTTCATTGGATTTCCCTGCAGCTGTAGCAGTGCTATTCCAATTTTCAACATTTCTATTCCAGAATAAAGTGTTATCCCTTGTATCTAATAAGGCTCCTTTGGGATTTAGAATATAGGTATATACTTCATTTTCAACACCAATATGAATTTTTATGTTTTCATATCTATTTATTCTCGTATTATCTCTTTCTTCAATTCCAGAGTTTGAAATTTCTTCTGAAGCTTCAACTTTACCAGCTATGTAAAGTATGTTTTTAGCCTTATTCATACAAATAGCAATCTCTGTTCTTTGTAATGGTAAATTTCCCTGCACGTCATTGAATTGATCCAGAATTACTTTTTTATCCCATTTTATTTCTGACAAATCTCCATCAACCAGGGGTATTTTTTTTACAACAAGAGGCTTAACCGATTTCTTTTTCCCTAGTTTAATGGGATAGAATTTTATTACATTGTTCTTAAATGCCATTTTTCCATCAGGTGTTTGAAAATGAAGCCTGGCATACGGCAGCGGATAGATGTTTTCGGATATATTTGAGGCTATTAATTCAATTTTTATGGATTTCCCTGGCTTGATTATTTCCGTTTTTGGTGGATTGGTCTTCCAGTTTTTAGTCATTTCCCAGCTAAATATCATCTCTAGTGGATGGATAAATGGATTTTCAATTTCAAGTGAATGATTCATTTCTACTTTGCCTTTATATTCGTCTATTGGCAAATTGACGATTGCATCCGAGAGATCCCGTTCAATTTTAAAGATCTCGTATGAGATGAATTCCTCAGGCGAGCTTTCCGCTTCTTTGTCAAATACAAAAGCATCGAAGATATTTCCTTTGTCATCAATAGCTCTCCCGATAATACGATCCCCCTGGAAATCCATTACCGTAATATGATGAACACTTCTTCTATTGGCAGCATGTATTTTGGGTATTATTGGATAGTTGTTAGCCCCGCCGCCACCTGAAATCAAATGATAGATTCCTTTGCCTGGCTCGCCCTTGTAATTGCCAATTGCATAGGATCTCATGTAGTAATGATCATGTCCATTAACCACAATATCAACACCGTATTTTTCAAATAATTCCTGCCATACCCAACGTTGAGGTTCTATCCCACGGGTTGGGTGGCACCTGAATAATGGATGATGAAAGTATACAATTTTCCATTCAGCATCTGCATTCTCTTTAAGGTTTTTAATCAACCATTGAGTCTGTTCTGAATCTATATCAAAGGATTCTTCATTGGCATTGGAATTTAATGCGATGAAATGTGCATTGCCGTAATCAAATGCATAGTAAGATTCACCATTTTCATCTGGTAACGACATGTACTCATAATAATGAGGTGAGTTCCTTTCATGGTTACCAAGACTAGGGAAAACAGTAACATTTTCGGATAACCCTTTCATAGGATCAAAATATTCGTTTTTCCACTGTTCATAGCTGTCACCGCTGGATACCAGATCTCCGGAATGAATAATCATGCTAGGATTTAATTTGAGAATCTGGGTAACGATCCTTCTATGCGTTTCCGGATAGGTACGATTGTCTCCATAAGCGACCATTCTCCAATTTCTTGTCCCTGGCATAGGAGCAGTTGTAAAAGAAGCAGGTTCCAGCACAGTATTTTCAAAACTAACCGTGTAATGATAAAGTGTACCTGGCTTCAATCCTTCAAGCTTGATTTCATGAATTTTTGCAGGGGATTGTTCATCCTTTACTATGCTGTAACTTTTATCCTGGCTATAGCTAACTGTGCCAATAATAGGCTGTATTGTTTCCCATTTAATAATGATCGAAGTAGGAGTAGCATACTGTAAATAAGGATAAATATGTAAATTCTCAGGATACTTATTTGATTGAGCAAAGAGAATGCTGGAAACTATCAGCAAAAGAGAGAATGAAATAACTGGCTTTAATACTTTAGGTCTCATATACCTCGTCAATTTTCTTTAAAACAAATTATCAATTTGAATGCATAAGATCATTGATATCACTATCCTTACGATATAGAATACTTTGATTGCAACAGGTGATAATTCGAATAATCATTTAGTGCATTGATAAATAAAAAACAATAACAGATCCACCTATTTCATTAAGAATAAATGAAAGGAATAACCCATGTTTATTTTTTTACGAAACCAAAAAGATACTGTATTGTTAAATGTAAACCAAGAAGTTAAAGCATTAGGGTTTTACATTATCATAATAAGAATAAAGAGTGACATTTTATCCGCTCATATTTTATTTGATTTTCTATGAGGTTTTTCCCCGAAAAGAGGTAATTCATTTTTTTATTTTACTCTTCCATAAACTCAAGTATGCTTTCATCCAATAACTGGTTAAACATTTCTGTATTATCCCACATAATTAGATGTCCAACATCTTCGACAATTTTTACTTTGAATGTTGGTGCATATTTCCTGAAGGATTCTACGTTTGTGGTTTGTATATCAGAATTAATGGCAATAATAGGAACTTTTACATTTTGAACCTTATTTGTACATTGTTCATTCTGCCATTCTATATTGCCTGCTATAGATTCCCTCCAGCCAATATGTGAATCAACTTCCAGTATAGAGAGAATCCGAAGATAAGTTGAATCAATATTCTTTTTGAAAAAATTTCTTTCGACTAATTTCTCTTTAGTAGGATGCGTAACTAAATCCATCATCAAACTGTCAATATAATGGGCCATAGGAGGAGGTATCTTCAGTTCCACTTCCTTCAAAGCATCTACAAGCACAATTCCAATTATATGATCCGGAATTAAATTAGCACACTCTATTGAGATGGGAGCACCTAATGAAAAACCAACCAGCACTACTTTATTTAGATTAAGTCGTTGGATTATAGCGGCTATATCCTTACCATACGATGCAATGGACCAATCAATGCGATTATTACCGGATTTTCCAAACCCAGGTAGATCGACAGCAATAACCTGATACTTTTCTGAAAAGTGTGATATTTGTGCTTCCCAAATGTTCCTTGTATTTGACCAACCATGAATTAGTATTATTACGGGATCCCCTTTGCCTTCATTATCGAAAGAGATATTGACACCGTCAAATGATTCAATAGTTGTTTTCGTCTTAGTCAAACAACCTGTATTTAGAAATAATAATGTGATTGATGCAAAGGTCAGCAGTCGATTGATTCTTTTCATGGCAAGTTCTCAATTGTTAAATAAAAATAAGATTAATAATCCACTAATTGAATAATAAAGATGATGTTAGATTTAATATTTCAAAAATGCTAATCTTTAATTTTCAAAAATTCGCATAATACACTGTAAAATATGTGATTATAATATGTTTTTCCCATATTCGTCTAAGCATTTTAGAATAGTAATTAAATAAAAGTATCATTGATACTCTTTTTTTACTCTGCAAATTGAGTGTAAAGTGAGGTCCCGCATCTAACAAGCTGAGATCTAACAAAATAGCCATAGAAACAATGTCCAAAGCCAAAACCTTCAAATGTTTCACCATGCATCAGGCGCTTTCTTTTGTTAGTAATCGTGGGGGATTAGGTCTGAAGAAGTTGGGATTGTTTGTTTTTAGGACAGAAATTTAATGAAACAAAAAACAATTCGAAAAGAAGAATATTGCACCTTTTGAATAGTTCAAAAGTATGACGTAACTTTATCCTTAATTAGTTCACTTTAGTTTGAAGACTTACAGTAAAAAAGCGTTGGAATATTAACAATATAAACACTCATACTATGAAATCAAAAAAATTAAAAAAGACAAGTTCCAATAGCCTTACCAGAAGAGACTTCATTGGAAAAACTGCTGTTGCAGCTGTTGGGTTTACCCTTGTTCAAAGACACGTACTTGGAGGTACAGGATATACTGCTCCTAGCGACATGGTAAATGTTGCCGGGATCGGACTTGGGAACCAGGGTGGAAGTGACATCCAGAATATTGCTACTCCTGAT
>Ga0316187_10003162_pt1 | contig 14341 bp, 13 predicted proteins | sample CroRivburrow1_MG_FD_204927 | JGI IMG/M metagenome (GOLD analysis project Ga0316187, IMG submission 204927) | Coastal sediment microbial communities from Maine, United States - Cross River worm burrow 1 | ecosystem: Environmental > Aquatic > Marine > Coastal > Sediment | place: USA: Maine... | reverse complement strand
AGGCCCTCAACAGCTGTGTCAGCAGCACTGTTTCAGTCTCTCTTAGTGATCCCGGTAGTCACGCACTCGTGGCCTGCACCCCTGTGCCCGTCACGATTGAAACAGGGACCTCCGGCTTTGGAGGCAAGGGGCAGTCAGTTGATCAGTTGAAAGGCAATATTGATGAAACCTGGTCGATTCTGCTTAGTGAAGACAGGGATCTCGCATTGGCCTCTGCCCGTGAAACGGCAAAGACACTGATTGTCATCGGCCTGTTGATTGTGCTCTTCGCCGCACTGCTTGCCTGGTTGCTGGGCCGGATTGCAGCCAAGCCGATTGAAATGCTATCCGATGTTGCCAGAGCGATTGGTGAAGGTTCACTCGATACGAGGGCTGCTGTGGGGGCAACCGATGAGATCGGTAAGCTTGCAGGCTCGGTTAATAAAATGGCGATCAACCTTCAGGTAACCATGGCTTCCCGGGATGAACTTGCGCACGAAATTGAACTGCGAAAAAAAGCAGAAGAGAGTCTGCGTCTTCTATCATCTTCGGTTGAACAAGCGAAAGAGGCGATCAGCATTACGGACAGGGCTGGAGTGATTGAATACATCAATCCTGCCTTTACAGAGGTTAGCGGTTATTCCATTGAAGAGGTGCTTGGCAAAAAATACAGCATCCTAAGAAGTGAGGTTGAAAGTGACTCTTCATTCTCGGAGATCGGGGACGCCATCAACAGTGGTAATGCCTGGCAGGGGAGGGTTGTGAACTGTACAAAGGGCGGCTTGCACTATCCCTCCATGATGACAATTTCACCGATTCTCAGCGAAAAAGGAGGAATCACTCATTTTGTAGCCATTCAGCAGAGCCTGAAAGAACACGAAGAGTTGGAGGCCAGGTTGCAGCAGTCGAAAAAGATGGAGGCGATCGGAACCCTGGTCGGAGGCATTGCCCATGATTTCAATAACAAGCTGGCGGGCATGACTGGCAACCTGTATCTGGCAAAGAAAAGAACTGCACATCTTCCCGACGTGGTGAAAAATCTGGATGCAGTAGAAATGTTAAGCTTCCGCGCTGCGGAGATTATCAAGCGGCTGTTGATCTTTGCCCGCAAAGATCTTGTAATCATGAAACCAGTGCCGCTGCTCTCCCTTATCAGGGAAACAGTATCATCCGATGAGGCTGCAATAGCAGAGAATATAAGTTTTATTGAGGAGACCTGTGAGCATGAATTGATTGTCAATGGTGATACCACACAACTGCAGCAGGTGATCCTGAATCTATTGAGTAATGCAGAAGATGCGGTTGCTGGGATTGAGACTCCTGAGATCAGGCTGAAAGTGGAGCCATTTGCAGTCGATAGCAACTTCTCAGTGGCACACCCCGAGCTAAAGGCGAAAGCATTTGCCCATATCACTGTCAGCGATAACGGTTGCGGCATCAAAGAAGAGGATAGGGCACACCTGTTTGAGCCATTCTTTACCACCAAGGGTATTGAACCCGGAAAGGGGCTGGGGCTTGCTATGGTTTATGGTGCGGCTCAACAGCACGAAGGCGTTATCGAAATCAGCAATAATTCCGGCCCTGGAGTTTCGGTTCATATCTACCTTCCACTGCTTCAGGAGTATAATCTGGAACTATTGAAATAAGCTTCCCGGATTATTCGACCACCTTTTTTCTCAGTGATTTTAGCTTGCTACGGTCACTTTTACTGTTCAAGCGCCGTTTAACTGCGTTGAAGGACTTTCTCGTCGGTCGCCTCTTTTTCTGGACGACGATTGCCCCCCTGATCAGCTCCTGTAGCCGACTGAGAGCGTCCCCCCGGTTCTTCTCCTGACTGCGAAACTGCTGTGCCTTGATAATGATCACACCATCACTGCTGATGCGGCGATCCCTTAACTGAAGCAGTCGCTCTTTATAAAAATCCGGTAGTGAGGATGCATTGATATCAAAGCGCAGGTGAACCGCGCTCGACACCTTATTGACGTTCTGCCCGCCTGCTCCCTGAGCTCGAATGGCAGACATTTCGATCTCACCGTCGGGGATGCTGACTGAAGCTGAAATCTCCAGCATTAGTCTGTTTTGAGTTCCCTGATTGAATAGCGGTCTTTTGCAGTGACATCCCTGAAGATGAATCCCGCTGTTTTGCCGCCATAGACGGTTTCAGTCAGCCACTGCTGTTCTGCTTCAATGTCTGCTTCAGCAACAGATCTGCTCCAGACACCTTTCTTCTGTTTGCCACGGTCGCTGTAAACAAAGTCAACCATCCAGCGGTAGCCGCGAGCCTTCAGGTCGTCCTTTCTGTCAAACGGGGCAGCTACAGCAAAATAGCGCCGGCTCTTCTCGCGCGCATGGGAAAGCAGGGCGCTCATTGCTAGCTTGCCGGAGCAGGGCAGAGGTTTGGTCAGCAGGTGCAATGTGGCCTGTGCATCATTCACTGCCCGATGACCGTCGAAGAAATAACCCAACTTATAAGCGATGTAATCAAGCTTGAGGCTGGCGATATCTTCATCCTGCCAGTCGATGTCATTGAATGTGCAGGCCCAGTTGGCCTGGGCAGTGATCGGCAGCCGGCGCTCAAGCATCTGGCGGTCAAAGGCTGAGTTGTGGGCCATGATCAGGTCCGCTTTTTCCAGCCACGGGTTGATCTCATCATCAGCAAGTTCTTGGCCTTTTACCATCTCATCAGTGATGCCGGTGATCTGAATAATAATATCCTGCAATGGTTCACAGGGGTCTTCAAAGCCGCCATAGCTGTGCAGAATACGGTAAATCAGGCCGCTGTGAGCATCATATTCAAAGACGATAAAACCCAGTTCGATGATTTTGTCATTGGCGGTATCCAGCCCTGTTGCCTCCACATCAATGACGATACCGATTCGTGGGGTGGTTGGCTCTCCAGGTGTATAGGAATCGGGAGCATTCAGTCGTTCTATGACCCTGTACTGGCCTGATTTTTCCAGTTGCTGAATTGCCTCGTTATCGTTCATCTGCCCGCCCATTAACCTCTGAATATATGCAGAACACTGCACGTGGCAGGGCAAAATTAAAACGGCGGTGGGGCAGGTTGCGGGCCTAGGTTTGCCAGCATCGGTTAATCGGGATGATAGGGCTTAGTTTTTGAAGGGATATAATTGATATATCCACTGTTACCGTTGGCGGCATAGTTAACGATAGGGGTATTCTGATGATCAAAGCTGTGCTGTTAAAGATTTTCCGTGAAGGTGTGGGCGGCCTGATGGCATTTGTCAGCTATTTAACCAATCCTCGTAAAATCAAACGGACACCTGAAACACAGATCGAAGCGGACAAAAAAGCAGCATCCATGTCGCTTTATCAATATTTTGCCTGCCCGTTTTGTATTAAAACCCGCCGTGCTGTCCATCGTCTGAATATTCCCATGGAGTATCGTGACGCGCAGCCCCGTGATGGTGAACATCGCAGCGCACTTGAGCAGGAAGGTGGCCAGATTAAAGTGCCATGCCTGCGCATTGATAACGGTGATGAGACGATCTGGATGTATGAATCTAATGATATTATCGCCTATCTGAACCAGCATTTTGACCCTTCAATGGAGGCTGCACTGCAGCAGTCATAATATCCGAAGGCTTATTAAACTCCCGTAAATTCACCTTGCTGAAACAGTCATAAAGCATCACAGTGTGTTTGCTTATCCGGGAGGGATTATGAATGCAAAGGAAACTACACTGAATGATGATTTTGGCATAGAAGGGCAGCTTTCTTTTCGCGATGCCGGTGACGGCTTTATCATCATCGATATCGACAATAGCCACTGTACAGCCAGCGTAGCCATGCAGGGAGCACATCTGATGACCTGGACACCTAAAGATGAACAGCCGGTGATCTGGATGTCACCTGTAGCCAAGCTGGGTCATGGCAAGTCGATCCGTGGCGGAGTACCGATCTGCTGGCCCTGGTTTGGTGCCCATGCCTCAGATTCCTCTTTTTCCGGTCACGGCTTTGCCCGTACAGTGCCATGGGAGGTCACAAGCACTGCCGCGCTTGAAGACGGTTGTACCCTGATCAGCTTCCGCATAACCGATGTGAAAAAGGATCAATGGCCGCATCAGGCTCCCGCCGAAATGAACATGATTATCGGCCACTATCTTGAGATGGAGCTCTCCACAGAAAATCAGGGTGACGAAACGATCACCGTTGGCGATGCACTGCATACCTATTTCTGTGTCAGTGATGTGAGCAAGGTTGCCGTTACTGGTCTGGATGGTTGCGATTATCTGGACAAGGTGGGCCCTGCTGCCCGCAGGACTCAGCAGGGGGATATCACCATTGGCTCAGAGGTTGATCGCATCTATTTTGATCAGGGACAGGATGTAGTGATTAAAGATCCCGGGATGGAGCGTGAAATCCGCATCGAGAAACTGGGCAGCCACTCAACGATTGTCTGGAATCCGTGGATTGAGAAATGTCTGAACATGGGTGATTTCGGATCGGATGATGGCTATCTCGGCATGGTCTGCGTTGAAAGTGCCAATGCCGCTGAAGATGTGGTGCAACTGGCCCCTGGCGAAACCCACCGCTTGTGGGTTCGCTACACCGTAGAGTAACCATTTCCTGGCAGGTCATGCATTGGGCAAGGAGTCTGGGGTGGATGCTATGATGGTAGAGCGAGCCCCGATGTTTTATCTCCATTCATATTAATTCACGGGTTTACGAAATGGGCGTTATTCAGCAGCGTTAAGCTTTCAGGTGGAAAGGCGAGGGCAGGGGTTATTCAGTGAACAGATTAATCACGTTTGAGGGTGTCGATGGTTGCGGCAAAAGTACGCAGCTGAAACTTGCTGCGCAGTGGCTTGAAGCGCGGGGTGAAAAGGTAGTTTGTACTTTCGAGCCGGGTGATACGTCGCTGGGTAAAGAGATTCGCAAGCTGCTGCTGACAGGCGAATTCGTGCCGGTTCCTGAGGCTGAGTTGCTGCTGTTTCTGGCTGATCGTGCCCAGCATGTGTGTGAGGTGATTCAGCCAGCCCTTGCCTCCGGCGCATGGGTATTATGCGACCGCTACTCTGATTCTACGCTGGCCTACCAGTTGGCCGCACGGAAACTTGGTGCCAGAACTGTCAACATTAGAGAGATGCTCACCTTTGCCGAATGCAGGGTAATCCCAGCAATGACCTTCTGGTTTGATGTGCCGGTCTCTGTGGCTGCAGAGCGGATGAAAAAACGCATGCTAGCAGGCGAGAAGAGTACGCGGCTGGATGATGAGGCCATCTCATTCCACGAGCGGGTCGCAGCTGCATTTACCAGTCAGTTTGAGAAGGATGACGGGCGCATCGTTCGTATCGATGCGAGTCTGAATATTGAAGGCGTACAGGCAGAAATGGAATCTGCATTGCAGAAACGGTTCTCTTGAAACAGTTATTAGGCCATCAGCTCATTGAAGGGCGCTTCAGCGATGCCATGCAGCGAGGGCGCATGCATCACGCGTGGCTGCTACACGGGGTTCGCGGTATCGGCAAGTTTGCACTGGCTGAGAAGCTGGCTGGTATGCTGCTGTGTGAATCGGGTTCAGCATGCGGCGAATGTCACGCCTGTCAGATGTTGAAAGCAGAATCGCATCCCGATGTTCACAGGGTGGGTTTGCTGGAGAAAAAACGTGATATCAGCATTGATCAGGTGCGTGAAGTACTCGGATTCCTCTCCCTGAGCGGTGCCGAGGGTGAACGACGCGTGGTGATTCTCGATGAGGCTGAGCGGCTTAATAATCAGGCAGCCAATGCGCTGTTGAAAGGATTGGAGGAGCCATCGGCGGGCAGTGTGCTGATTATGGTCTGTGCCGATGCCATGAAACTTCCGGCGACAGTGCGTTCACGTTGCTTGATGCAGCACTGCTCGCCACTCACAGAAAACGATGTTCGCACGGTGCTGGAGTCGAAACTGGACGCCAATACAATTGATCTGGCTGTAAAACTGGCTGATGGCTGTCCGGGAAGTGTGAGCTGCCTTGAGGATGCTTCTGTGGCAAAGGCACTGGCAGAGTGGCAGAGGCTGGTTGAGGATGTAACCAGGGCCGATATCGGCAAGGTCGAGAACTGGTGCAGGGCTCATGTGGTTTCAGTGCCGCATGAGCTGATTATACGGGCGCTGCTGCAGCCGGTTTATCCAAGACTGCAGGATTATCAGGGAACAGGTTTCGAGGCTCTGGAGGCGATTCACAAGGCTGTGAAGGATTGTCTACGCTGGCCGGGCGAAGTGATCCGTCAGAGTTTGCGCGCTTCGCCTACGCTGCTCTCCTGTCTGCTTGAGCTTAGAACAGCACTGAAAAGTACGGACTAGGATTCACAGCCAAGCAAGTTAGAGTGCGGCTGAACCAGTCAGGAGAGCTATCCACAGTATGGGCAAATACTACGTCACCACCCCGATCTACTATGTGAATGATGAGCCGCATCTCGGCCATATCTATACCACGATTGCAGCCGATGTGCTTGCCCGTAATAAGCGGCTCTGCGGTGAGGATGTCTTTTTCCTGACCGGTGTGGACGAACATGGGCAGAAGGTAGAGCAGGCGGCACAGGCACGCGGTATAGAACCGATTGAGCTGGCCAACCAGGTGGTAGCACGTTACGAGAGCCTCTGGCCTGAACTTTCCATCTCCAATGATGATTTCATTCGCACCAGCTCCGAGCGCCATAAGAAGGGTGTGCAGGCGATGTGGCGCCGCCTGGAAAATGCAGGTTCGATCTACAAGGACTTCTACGAAGACTGGTACTGTGTGCCGTGCGAAAGTTACTGGACTGAGACACAGCTGAAGGATGCAGAGTGCTGGGATGACAAACATTGCCCAGACTGCAAACGTGCTGTTGAGAAAATTCAGGAGGAGTCCTATTTCTTCCGTCTGAGCGCCTTTCAGGATCGCCTGGCTGAACATATCAAAGCCAACCCCGACTTCATCATGCCTGCCTCGCGCCGCAATGAGGTGCTGAGTTTTGTGGAGGGTGGATTAAGAGATCTTTCAGTTTCTCGTACCACCTTTTCATGGGGTGTGCCGGTGCCGGGTGATGAGAAGCATGTGATCTATGTCTGGATCGATGCATTGACCAACTATCTCTCTGGCCTTGGCTTTCCTGATCAGGAGTTGCCGGAGCATTGGCCTGCTGATGTGCATCTGATTGGTAAGGATATTCTCCGCTTCCACGCCGTTTACTGGCCTGCGATGCTGATGGCAGCTGATCTACCGCTGCCTAAACGTGTCTATGCGCATGGCTGGTGGACTGTTGAAGGTGAGAAGATGAGTAAGTCCAGGGGTAATGCCCTGCGTCCTGCCGATCTTCTGGCTGAGTATGATGCTGATGTGCTGCGCTACTTCCTGCTGCGTGAAGTACCCTTTGGCCATGATGGTGATTTCTCGTTTGCGGCCCTTAAGCAACGTTATAACTCTGAGCTGGCCAATGATGTCGGCAACCTGCTTAACCGCTCGCTGGCGATGCTGAACAAGTACCGTGACGGTCTGCTGGGAGAAGTGGGCGAGGAGACAGAAGCCGATCGCGCTCTGATTGCTGACGTAGAAGCGATGCAGTCCGATGTGGCTGAAGCGCTGGACAGACAGGCATTCCACCTGGCTATTGAACGGATCAGTGTTGTGGTACGCCATGGCAACAGATACGTGGAAGAGAACGCGCCCTGGGCACTGGCCAAGCAGGGTGATGATGCGCGTCTGAACTCTGTGCTTTATCATCTTGTGGAGACGCTGCGTCTGGTGGCGCTGCAGTTGCTGCCTTTCATGCCGACCAAGATGCAGCAGATGCTCTCACAGATTTATAACCAAGAGGTTGCTACCAAAAACTTCTTATATGCAGAACAGGGCGGCTGGGGGCTGCTCAAGGCTGGACATCAGTGTGCCAAGCCGACTCCGATTTTTCCACGCATGGAGTAGGAAGCAGGGCTCTTATGGATAATCTGACCTGTTCAGAGCATCCTTAACCCCAATGTTGGCAGTAGGAGGACAGGGTGCCTAGAAGGTTGCTGAAAAAGATTATGCCTGATCACAATACGATCAGGAATCACAAGTATCTGCAATTTTTTGGAACACTTCTGCACAATCGTGCCCTTTGGCACATGAACCATAACTCCGTTGCCAAGGCTTTTGCTGTCGGCCTCTTCTTCGCCTGGGTTCCGGTTCCATTCCAGATGGTGTTGGCAGCTGGTGGTGCCATCCTTTTCAGTGCCAATCTGCCATTATCAGTGGCTCTGGTCTGGCTTACCAATCCACTCACAATGCCGCCGATGTTTTACGGCGCTTATAAGCTGGGGGCATTCGTACTCGGCGAGGAGATGCAGCACTTCGAGATGGAGCTCTCCTTTGAGTGGATTGAACATGAGATGTCCCTGATCTGGGAGCCTTTCCTGCTCGGCTGTTTTATTATCGGGGTAGCCAGTTCTCTGCTCGGCTATATTGGTATTAAGCTGATGTGGCGCTATATGGTCACCAAACGCTGGCGCGACAGGCATGCTCGGGACTGATCTCCAACCAGCTTGGGATCTTATTTCGGAATCACTTACTGATTCGGGACATGGTGCCATTACCGATCACCACCCGCTCTCTGGCGGAAGTATCAACTCAGCCTATCGCGTCACCACCGAATCTGGTGTTTCCCTGTTTGTTAAAGTTAACAATGAGCATGGCCTCTCGATGTTCGAGGCAGAACATGATGGCCTGAACGAGTTGGCCGCAGCAAACGCTATTCGTGTACCGAAACCGGTTGTGGCTGGAAGTGGGGCGGGGCGCTCATGGTTTGTCAGTGAGTATATCTCCCTTGGTCGTGGTAATAGCCACTCTAACGCACTGCTTGGGGAGCAGATGGCTGCACTACATCGTACAAAAGCCAACCGATTTGGCTGGTCTCGAGATAACACCATCGGCTCAACACCGCAGCCCAATGGTCAATCGGATAGCTGGATTGACTTCTATCGTGATCAACGTCTGAAATTTCAGATCGACCTTGCCGCAAATAATGGATTCAGAGGTTCACTACAGGAGAAGGGGGAGCGGCTGCTTGCCGATCTTAGTGTTTTTTTTACCGGTTATTCACCGCAGCCATCACTGCTGCATGGTGATTTGTGGGGTGGCAATCGAGCCTTTGATGAAAACGGGCAGCCAGTCATATTCGATCCTGCTGTTTATTACGGCGACCGTGAAGCCGATATCGCCATGACCGAACTCTTTGGGGGTTTTGAATCCGATTTTTATGCCGCCTACAACGAGGCTTGGCCGCTGGATGAGGGTTATGCGGTGCGCAAAATACTCTACAATCTCTATCACATCCTCAACCACGCCAACCTCTTCGGCGGAGGTTACGCCTCGCAGGCCGAATCCATGATCGGTTTGCTACTATCTGAAACCTAATGGATTCACTTTAGAGCCCAGCCTCTCCCCAGAATTAGATGTTAGTTGTTGTTGCCAAAACGAAGGCGAACTATACTAGCAGTAGAATCCATGAATAAAATCATGTGTCTGCATAGTCTGGCGCATGAGTTTGATTCATCAGAGTTTTGTCTAAAGAGGAAGGTGGCGTATGGTTCAACTCGACAAACTTACCATAAAACAGAAACTACTTATCCCGAGCGGCCTTGTCGTTGCTGGCTTTGTTGGCGTGATGCTGGCATATCAGTATCAGGGCAATCTGCAAGACGATGCCGAATTCGAAGCACGGCAGGTAACTCAATACTATAACCATACAAATGAGTTGCATGAGCAAATCCTGCAAGCAGTGATTGATGAGAAGGAGTCGATGCTGCATGACAATGTAGAGCATATCGGACGCCTTTCAGAAAATTTGAATAGAATCAATGCGCAGTTTGAAAAGCTCGCGCAGGAGTCCCCGACTTCGAGCTTGCGTAGCAAGGTCGAGGAGATGCAGTCGAATTTGCAAGCTTATGCAGCAAGCATGGATCGCATGGTTGAAGCCAGGCTAAAAATGGGACTGGATGAAACCAGTGGCCTGGCTGGGGATTTACGAAAGTCAGTTCATGAGGTCGAAGGACTGCTGGCAAAATACGATGAGCTAAAGCTTTCCAACTCCATGCTGATGATGCGCAGGCATGAAAAGGATTTCCTGGCGCGCCATGAAGATAAGTACATTGCAGCGATGGCAGAGGAGGAGAAGCGATTTTCCGGGCTGCTAAAGAGGTCGGCGCTAGCCCAGGCGGATAAGTCACGTGTACAGAAGGCCATGGGCAAATATCACGCTGATTTTGCGAATTTGGTGGCGGGCGAGAAGCAGCTGCAAAGTGCGGTGGAGGAGGGCGAGAAAGTAGTCGCCGAGTTAAATGCTGATATGGCTGTGCTTGCGGAGGCTACCGAGGCGTCTATGGCTGAGTCTCACCAGCAGTTTGAAGATGAGATGGCTAGAATAAGTACGATTTTCTATTTGGCTCTGTTGGTTATTGGTGCAATTGTCGTGTTTATCCTGATGCGTCTCTCTTCTGGAATTACCAGGGCCCTGGATCAGTTGGTCGAACGCATGCGCGATCTGGCAGAAGGTAGTGGTGATTTGTCACGGCGGATCGAACTCAGAGGCAGTGACGAAACGGCTGTCTTGGCAGGTTTGGTCAACAAAATGATGGATAACCTTTCCGGGTTGATTGGCAAGGTTCAGGAGTCTGGTATTCAGGTGGCCAGTTCGGTTACCGAGATCGCAGCTTCTACCAGAGAACAGGAAGCAACTGCCACAGAACATGCTTCCACTACCAATGAGGTTGCCTCATCGGTCAAGGAGATATCAGCCACATCCAAACAGTTGGGGCAGACTACCGAAGAGGTTAACGCACTTGCTCAGGGAACGGCTGCAACGGCCGGCGATGCCCAGGTGCTATTGACCAAGCTGGACTCCACCATGAGCAGAATGGCTAAGGCTTCCACCAGTATCGCAGACAAATTGGCTGCCCTTAATGAAAAGGCAAGCAACATTGGCGACATGGTTACGACGATCAATAAGGTGGCCGATCAGACCAACCTGTTATCACTCAATGCTGCTATAGAGGCTGAAAAAGCAGGTGAATATGGACGTGGATTTGCTGTGGTGGCTACGGAAATCAGGCGTCTGGCGGATCAGACGGCTGTAGCTACCTACGACATTGAGCAGATGGTCGGTGAGGTGAGATCGGCGATTTCAGCGGGCGTAATGGGCATGGATAAATTCTCGGAGGAGATCCACAGCAGCGTCGAGGAAGCTAAAATTGCAGGCTTGCAGATGGAGAAGACCATTGAGCAGGTGCAATCCCTGGCACCGCATATTGAATCCGTGAATGAGGGTCTACAGGCTCAGATCGAGGGCGCATCAATGATTGATGAGGCGATGATGAACCTAAGCGAGGCAGCACAGCAAACAGCGGAATTTATCCGCCAATCTAACACTGCCATTGCCGAATTGAATCATGCTGCCCGTAACCTGCAGGAAGGCGCCGCCATTTTTAAGATTGCATCCTGATGGACTCGGATAGGGAGCAAGTCGAAAGTATATGCTGATGCTCTGTTTTTCCTTGGGGGACGAACGCTTTGCGTTGGAGGCCTCAAAAGTGCAGGAGATCACTCCGCTGGTGCGTATGAAGAAAATACCCAAGTCGCCCGAATGGGTGGCTGGAATCATGCGCTATCATGGTAGGACTCTGCCGGTTATTGACTTGTGCATGCTTAATCTTGCCAGAAGTTCTGAAAGACGATTAAGTACACGCATTATCCTGGTCCACTTTACCAGCCATGACCAATCAGAGCGCCTGCTCGGATTGGTCGCTGAGCAGGTCACTGAAACCATACAGCGGCAGATGGAGGACTTTACCTCCACTGGCCTGTCTACACCGGACGCACCCCATCTTGGTGGCACAACCAGTGATTCAGATGGCATGCTCCAGTGGATCGATATAGACAGGCTTCTTCCAGAGCATGTGCAAAGTCTGCTCTTTCAGGATGAACAGGAAGTGCGGCAATGAGCAGAGATAAGATTGCATCCCTGCTGCAAAAGGCTACTGGACTGGACGAGCGTTCCATTGGCCCGGGTGCCATTCGTTACGCCATTCAGAAACGATTGGAGCAGTCTGCTGCGATTGATGAAGCCAGCTATCTGAAATTATTACAGTCATCACAGGCGGAAATGACAGCCCTAATTGAGGAAGTTGTTGTGCCGGAAACATGGTTTTTCCGTCAGGAGGAGGCCTTCCGCCTCATGCAAATGCACTTCACTGGCGAGTGGCAGAGGAGGCATGCCGGCCAGAGCCCCCGCCTGCTCAGTGTCCCATCATCAAGTGGTGAAGAGGCATATTCAATGGCTATGACACTACTGGATGCTGGCTTTAAAAATGATGGTTTCCACATTGATGCCATAGACATTAGTGAGCAGATTCTAAACAAGGCCAAACGTGCAGTGTTTGGTAAGGGCTCCTTCCGCAGCGAACACCTTGGTTTTCAGCAGCGTTATTTTCGCAAGACCGAACAGGGACAGGCCCTGCACTCATCGGTTCGCCAGCCGGTGCATTTTCACTATGGCAACATCCTCGATCACGATCAGATGAGAAAATTTGGTACCTATGATGTAATTTTCTGCCGGAACCTGCTGATTTATTTCAATGAGAAGGATCGAAAGCGGACGGTTGTTCTGCTTGCAGAGATGCTCAGAGAAGGGGGCCTTCTATTTATAGGGCATGCTGAAACAGGGCTTATCTGGAAGGAGTTGTTCGCTTCGGTTGTGCATCCTTACGCCTTTGCCTTTCGGCGTTTGGACAGCGATGAGAGGGCATTTTGTAGCGTCAAAGCGAAGCCAAGGGCTATTGTAGCAAACAAAAACCATCGCCCGCTTCCCTCAAGATTGCCAATCAACCCAAAACCAGTCCGGCCTATGGTGCCAGTGCCAGTACCGACAGAGAGTGTGCCAGAAATGGACAGCAAGAACGTTCCCAACCTTGAGTGTGCATCAAGACTGGCGGACCAGGGACGTCTTGAAGAAGCGCGCCTGGAGTGTGACGAATACCTGAAAGAAAATAGTAATTCGGCACAGGCATGGTTCCTTCTTGGTCTGATCAGTAATAATCAGGGGCATGAAGATCTGGCCAAGGAACATTTTCGTAAAGCTTTGTATCTGGAGCCAGATCATTACGAGTCCCTTGTGCATTTAATGTTACTGCTGGATCAACTTGGCGATCAACGTGCCGCACAGTGTTTGCGCGAGCGCGTCCAGCGAGTGAGTAGTCGCCAGGCAGCCAAGGGTAACAGGTTATGAGTAGTTCTAAAAAAGCTGTCCAGGTCAAAGTGGATGATTGCTGGAAACGTATTGGTGTCCGGGGCACCAAGGAGTGTCCTGAGCTTGCTCATTGCCTGCATTGCCACAATTGTGAGGTTTATTCCCGGGCTGGACGTCAACTTCTCGATCGAAAACTGCCAGCCGGTTATGCGCAGGTTTGGACAAAACTGCTAGCTGCACCTGAAGAAGAACCATTGCCGGGGAGGGTATCGATCCTTATTTTCCGAATCGGCCCTGAATGGCTCGCTATGCCGACACACCTGTTTGTCGAGGTTCTGGAAGTGAAGGGTGTGCACAGTCTGCCCCACCGCAGCAACAAGATCCTGCGGGGCCTGATTAATGTGCGTGGCGAGATGCAGTTGTGCTTTTCCGCAGGTACGTTGCTTGGAGTTGATAAAGATCTTTCTGCAGAAGAGGCCATTGATAGCAAGGCGCTATCACGTATGTTGCTTGTTTCAATGGAGGGTGAGCACTTAGCCTTTTTCGCTAATGAGGTCTACGGTGTCCATCAGTATCACCCCAGCGAATTAAAGCCTCTGCCGGCAACCCTGCCCAAAGAAACAAGTGCTTACAGTAAAGGCCTACTTCACTGGAAAGATTGCCATATTGCAGTGCTGGACGAAGCCATCGTCATTAAGAAACTCATGGAGAGCATTCAGTGAGTGATGATCTAAGTAGTTTTTCCATGCAGGAGCTATTCCGTCTTGAGACGGAGACTCAGGCAACTGTGCTGTCGGATGGTCTGCTGGCTCTGGAAACCACCCCGAACTCTGGTGAATCTCTGGAAGCCTTGATGCGGGCAGCCCATTCCATCAAGGGTGCGGCACGTGTAATTAATCTCGATGGTGCCGTGCGGGTAGCACATAAGATGGAGGATTGTTTTGTTGCCGCCCAGAATGGCAAGGTCGTACTTGATGGTAAAGATGTCGATACCTTGTTGCTTGGCGTAGACATGCTCACGCGTATCTCAAACCTGCAGGAGGGTGAAACAGAGGAATGGTTTGTCGCGCACGAGGATGAAATTACCACGCTCGTTAATTCTATGGCCGCGATACTAGGCGAAAGTGCAGATGCTGCCGAAAAACCAAAGGCTGAAGTAA
>Ga0316187_10003161_pt1 | contig 14342 bp, 8 predicted proteins | sample CroRivburrow1_MG_FD_204927 | JGI IMG/M metagenome (GOLD analysis project Ga0316187, IMG submission 204927) | Coastal sediment microbial communities from Maine, United States - Cross River worm burrow 1 | ecosystem: Environmental > Aquatic > Marine > Coastal > Sediment | place: USA: Maine... | reverse complement strand
TAATCTCCATCGACAATGATGTCCGTATTGCCGAGATACAGGTAGGACAGAATGCTCAACAGGCGGTAGGAAGGCAGAAAATCAAAAATGCTGCTCTTGTAGATCGTGTCGAAAAAATAATCGTTTTCCCCCAGGGTGGGTAGTACAACTTCAGGGTGTTCCAGCAGGTTTTTGTATTCCGAGAAATGCTGCATTGGATTTTCTAGTAAGCTGAGCCTTTCGTTGCGTAGTACAAAACGTGGCTTGCTCAAGGGGGTGCCGGTGGCCGGAAGATAAAAGGGACGGTAAACGTTTACATGGCGAAAGATATTTTCCGTCATGTAGCCGATGAGCACAATCTGTGAATCGAATTTGCTGACTTCCTCCTGATAACGAAGGAAAGACTGGTCGAGGCCGAAACCGCCGACGCCAAAGTTTAGAACCTCAAGATCAGGACCAAGCTGCTGCAGCTTCTCCTGCCATGTTTCGTGATTGGCCACGTCATCACAGTGGGTATACGAATCGCCAAAGGTTGATATGCGAGTGATGCCATCTGGAGGCCGCAGGTCAAATTCCTGGTCTCCCCTGATGCCTTGGCTATTGGCCCGATACAGCGGGGCCACGCCATTCTCCTTAATTGTCCAGCCAAGTGTTGGGCTGATAGTGAAATAGCTCGGTTTATTCTGAAGAAAGCCGGTTAGAATTTCTCTGTGTTTATCTGAAAGTGAAATATTTGGTGCTGGTACGTATTCGACATAATCAAAGTTCTTAAGGAGGTACAAACCCAGCAAAGATATTAACTCCAAGCCGAGATATAGAACGCATATCATGGTCGCCCAGAGCAAAATTTTATTAGGTGCTACACTAGAAGGCACGGTATTTCCCATGTGCTTCCCGCGACCTACGAATGGGCTGCCAAATCAAACTCGTAAGCAGTTGATTTGTAGGCGAAAAGAAAACCACGCTGGTTTCCTTTACATTCTGATTTTACTGCGGGATGCATTGGATTGGCATCTCCTTAAGAGTCTTTGCAGGCAAGATTGTTGTCGTCGGTTTCCAGTAAAAGGAGGCATATAAGAAGATAACTCCTAAAATTGCTTATCCTCTACGAGAAGCTATAAAGCCGCGCTCCTTGGTTTCCATTACCAAATTCATAACTCAACCAAGTTACCAGTTTCGGATTCGTTCCTTATTCCGAGCAACTTGTCTTAAATGTATCGAAAAAGCTTATAGGGCCGACATGAGCTCCGTTAAATTTCCTCCATTCAGTAATCCGAACGCCTTATTCTAAACGCTGAAAAATGTAAATTCTCGGCCTGGCCAGCATATAGTCGTTGGACGTGAACTGGTAACCAAAGTTCATGCCGGCGACCATCACTTCCCTGGAAAATTCAGCAACCAGCTTGTAGCCCGGGTGCTTTTCCGTCCACTGCTGTAACCTGGCAACTTCGGGATAAGGGTGAAGATTGCCAAGCCTCTTGCCCTCGCGAATGAATCTGTCATTGATCACCAGGTAGTCAAGCTGGTGGCCAAGAAACTCATCCAAACCTTCCTCCCGCAGGCTGAAATATGCCCAGCGATGCATTCTCTCGGGAGGGGGGGTCTTGAATTTATCCCCTACATAGTCGATGAACGCGCCGATACGCGCCCCCGATTTGACATTCTGCTTGATCCATATGGCTGCCGTATCACGGGCATCTTCACCCTTAATGGCATTGGCATAGGCTAAATTTGCCGCTGATGTCCACAACATCGCCGCGCCAAGCACGCCTGCAAGCGCCACGCGCCTTTCCCTTGTGGCAGCCATTGAAAATACAAGCCGGGAAGAAAATATGGCCAGAATGGGCAAGAGCGGCAGGGTATAGCGCACTACCACCCAAGAGGCCAGGCTCAGGGATATAAAATAAGGCACGAACATTGCAAACAGCAGGACTTCCTCACGGCTTCGCTTCCATGCTGCCAGGGCAACTGCGCCAAGAGCAAGGGCATACAAGGGATAACCCATTGCCTGACTTAGCATCCTTCCTCCGTATTGATACCATCCCGGCCCCCTGCCAATGGCATCAGCAAACGGGCTTGATTGGAACGTCAATTGCATTTGGATTCCATCGACAAGTACGCGAAAATACATCAGCGAATATGGACTGGCTGCAATGTAGCCGACTAACGTAAAGGCAATCAGCAGCCAGTGAGGTCTGGAAACCAGAATCGACTTCAACGGAATTCGGCCCTTATGCGCCGAGAGGAGTATCGCCACAACATAACCAGCATAGAGCGCCACGGCCGGAAAACGCGTTGCCACCGATAGGCCAAACAACAATCCGCCTATTGCTATATTTCGATAGATGTTGCCCCTGCCTTTGTAGATGCGGGCCATCACAAAGCAATTCAGCGCAAACAGGAAGGCAAACAACTCATCCGGCCGGACACGCTGCGCCCAAAATATCTGCCCTGGGTACAGGGCCATCATGAGTGCTGCGAGCAGGGCTGTCTTTCGGTCAAACAGCATGTTTGCAATCAGGTAGGTCAATGTAATCGACAGCAAGCCGTAGACAACACCCAGCCCGCGGCCTAAAAGGATAGTGTTGCGGGCGATAGTGCCGCCCCAAAAGTCCGTAATAAGTGAACCTATGGAATAAATGGATTCAACAGTGGAAAAATAAAAGGCGCCCCCATACATGAAATGCATAGGCCGCATTTCACCTTGGGCGAGTAATTCCGCCAGAAATAAACCAAGCCATTCATCAGGGTGATAAGAATAGTCTGGATGCAATGCATTCGGCAGACCCCAGTCTATACCATTCAGTCTGAGCGCGAAGCCCAGCAACAAAATCGCTGCGAATGGAATGGCTAAATTGAACTTGCTTGTATGGATTGTTGGTACCTCATGAATTACCTCTTTCAACCATTCGTGCAATCCTCTCACCAGCAACAAATCCTGTATAGCAACTGTTTCCACAAATATATGTCGCTGAGTGTAAGAACGCCACCGCATCCTCAGGGCGCACGGTAGGCGCCAGTAAGCCCCTCACCCTTAATTCTGAAAATACCAGGATGGGCTTTCATGCTCATGCAAATATGACTGCACATCGCATATGCACTTAATCATCGATGCAGGAATCGATTTGTCGAAACTTTTGGATTGTTGCTGGAGTACGTTATGCTGCGGCTTGCAGGATGATTTGCCAGGGAGGCATATAGGCAAGACATGCTATTCACCGTGAATTTTCGGCCACCATATGCCGTTATTAGCGTTGCTGTCGTCATGTCGCTGTTCAAGTTGTGGCTGGTGAGCGGACAGACTTTGCAGGCGCTGGGCACCTATCTCTATGATGATTTGTTGTTTATCAATCATGCAAGAAGCCTTTTATCGGGTGACTGGTTGGGAGCCTACAATGAATTAACCCTAGTCAAGGGGGCTTTTTATCCCATTTGGGTTGCCACGATGTCGATGCTGGGTGCGCCACTCCTTATGGCCCAGCAAATGTTTTATGTTGTTATTTGCATGGTTTTTGTCGTCGCCATCAGGCCGGTTCTGAAAAGCCCGATGGCATTGCTGCTTGTCTACCTTGTCCTGCTATTCAACCCCATGAGCTTTACCGATGGCGTGGCAACCAGAGTTCTGAGAGACGGAATCTATCCAGCATTAACCATCCTGATAATGGCGGGTGCAACTGGATTATTGGTCAGGATCGATAGCCCACTGAAGTCACTGGCAATATGGTCGGTAATATTGGGCGTGGCGGCGGCCATGTTTTCCCTTACCCGTGAAGAGGGTATATGGATGGTGCCTGCCATCGTGCTTGTGATGAGCATGGCAGGCTGGCGTATATGGTCAAAACCCATGCGGTGGCCACGGTTGGCTTTATGCCTGCTACCAGTAGCAGTCTGGCTAACAGCTATTGGTGCGGTTTCGGCAGTTAACATGCAGTACTATGGCACATTCAGGACTGTTGACATTAAAGCGCCTGGATTTCTGGCAGCGTATGGATCTCTGGCGCGCGTCAAATCTGAAGAACGGCACCCCACGATTCCCGTTCCTCAAGATGTGCGGGAAAAAGTCTATAAGATCAGCCCCGCCTTTGCTGAGCTTCTGCCCTACCTTGATGAGGAAGAAGGTTTAGGATGGAAAGGCAGAGACTGGCGCTTAGAAGGTCGCTTCAGCTACTGGAACTGGGGGGATGAGAGCATCGACATTCATGGCGGCAGGTTCGTGTGGGCTTTACGTGATGCCGTCGCATTGGCTGGGCATTATAAATCCGCAAAGGATGCAGAAAGCTTTTATCAGCGTTTGGCAAATGAAGTGAACACAGCGTGTGACAATCGACTGCTACAATGTGGCACAGAGCGTGCTACGGTCATGCCTGTCTGGCACGATGAATACAACCTACCGCTGTTCTACACGTTTCTTCGAGCACTTAGCTTTACCATCGGTTTCGAGGGCTTTAAGCCCGAGCCGTTTCTAAGCTGGGGGCCTAAAGACTCTTTGTATCAGTTTGCCGATATTACACATGAAGAGCTTTTTTTAGCATCAAAGGGGCAGTTGAATATCCGTGGCTGGGCGTTTAGCCCGGGCAAAAAAGTGCGCCTATCGGTTTCGCGACACGGTGGTCGTGATATGCAGGCTGTCATTCGCTACGGTCAAAGTCCGTATGTATATCAGCGTTTTCTCGATAGAGGTTTGGACATTCCGGAGGCGCGTGAGGCACAATTCGAACTTACAACGCCTTGCCTGGCCGGTTGCTCATTGGACATCCATGCCGAAGGCCGATTGATTGGGCGCCTGCCTCTTGATGCTGACATTAAGTCAACCTATACCTCTGAGTTATATTTCGGCGTTGATTTTGCCGACTCTGGGGAAACAGGGGCTTCTCCCGTCTTCGTCACCACCATGAAGACGAGGCTTGATGTACTGAAGGCCATAGGTCTAGCCTATCAAGGGCTCGCACCCTGGTTGTTCGGACTGGCCGCGCTTTGTTACGTTGCGTACACCTTAAGGTTGTTACGGCAACGCAGGCTTACAGCGTTATGGGTTATTACATCAGCCTTACTCGGCTCCGTTCTGGCCCGCGTGCTCATGGTGGCGATGATTGATTTGATATCTTTCCCAGCCATTCAGACTCTATATTTAGCTTCTGCTTACCCGCTCTTATTGCTCTTTGTGTGCATTATGTTAACTCAGGCCCGCCGGGTGCTGATCAAGTTATAGACGGTGTATGGGCGCATCCATTTTCATGGCCATCGTTGGCTTTGAAATTATTTCCTTCGTGCGAGATAATTGACACACGCAGAAACGCCTCGACGGAGTGAAGGCTTTGTGCATAACTGTAGATATATACGCCCCTATCGGGCAGTTATGAGATGTCTAGAGGAAGCGTTAATCCTGAATTGGGCACAACAAGAAGTGTAGAAGGAGGATGCTTGGTTTGTTCTCTGCGGGCTAGGATCTCCTGAGCTTGCCGAGGTAGACATCAGCAGGCGTGACTTTACTCAGCGACTCGTGGTAGCGAGTGATGGTTATAGCACTTCACGAACTGGCCAATAGTGCGCTCCAGGTTCGACGGATAGTAGTAGTGTGACTTTGCACCTTCAATGGCAGAGCACCTTATGAAGCGCTACGAGAGAAGTTGCAAAGAACATATTTTCCCGAGAAAGGTGTTTATATCACTCGAGAAAGCAACGGTCTCACTTGATCCAGGATCCAATTGTCGAAGAACGTTCCAGCTTGGCAGGTGCTGTAGATGACCTGCGGTCAAAAATCAGGAGGTTACCTCACTACGGTGCTAGTCCAGCGTTCCGCCTTCCGATTCTCCAGAAATTTGCCTGCCCCATCAAGAAAAATCTAATTCTCTCCCAGCCACTCGCGCCATTACCATGGTGAAACCGGCCCAGATGGAAAAGCGGTGCCCACAGGGGTTGCAGCGTTGGTGCAGCATACCCAAGCTGCGATTTTCGAGTGGTCGTTCGTCATTCTGAATTTGCCCTGTTTGACAGCGCTTCGGGGAAAATCGGCGGTTTCGTCTCTCCGGACAGTAAAGCGATCACCAGCCCGCTGAGCAGGATCGAGCCGATCAAAAGTACACTGTGACAGATCAACGCCGAGGCGATGCCGACATCCCACGCCACACCAGTGGAGGCCAGGGCATAGGCCCAGGCGGCCTGCATAGGACCGATACCGGCCACCCCGTTGATGGGCAGTGCAAAGGAGAGTGAAGCGGCCGTAGCCCCCAGCAATGCCTGAAAATAGGTAAGTTCAGGCAGGGCGATCCGAGCTGCCCAATAGTAGAGAAGCGACAATAGCACCCAGATCAGGGTAGTGCTCAGAAGGATTGCGGCATTATGGCCCGGGTTGCGGGCCACCCGGACCGCTGCCAACATCCGCTGGGTAACTGCCCTTGGTTTTTGCCATCGCTCCCCCCTGGATCGACTCAGGAGCCATTCCAGCGGTTGGGAAAGGTGTGGCAGAAACAACAATCCGCAAAGCAGAAGCAAAAACAGGACTACGCCGACCGCCAACCAGTGTGCCGGCCATCCATCGGCAAAAAAAAGCAGGATAACACCGGCTCCGATCACCAGCAGGAATAGCAGGTCCATCATGCGGGTGTAGAGAAAAATGCCGGTGCAATGGGCCAAGCCCAATCCTAGCCGATGATGGGCCATAAGGGGGAAGCTGAATTCACCGAATCGGAATGGCAACAGATAGCCCAGAAACGTTGTCAGGGTGGAGATACGGTACAGAGCCCGGGTTGCGGGCCATCTTCCACCTCCGATCAGAATGCCGAATCGCCAGGTTCGGGCCAGTTGGATCACCGGAACCATCAGGAGTGCCCCCACGAACAGCCCGACCCCAGAGAGGTTCAATGCGTCAAGCAGAATCTCCACCGTCCGCTCAGAAATTAGCAGATGGAGGGAGAGAGCCGTAATCAGGATGGAGACAGCTAGGTAAACCAGCTTACGAACCACAATAAATCGCCTTCCATGCCAGGTTGAATAGCGGGCACTGTGAATCGACCCATCCTGCCCGGCAGTCAGTCAAAGGTTTCATAGTAGAACTTTTTCTCATACGGAAAGGTGAGCGACCGTATCCGCCGGCGCAGCATGGGGGGGATCCGGTAATACATCCAGCGGGCCACGGTTCTGAAAATATATTTGGTGGCGGAGTCGAACTGCAGCCCTTCCGTCTGGAACTGGTTGTCCATGACGATCCGGGTCGCCTCATGCTTTCGGGGTTGTACTTTGATCTTGCCCCGATAATAACCATAACTGACCAGGGCGACCGGCTCATAAGCCCGGTGGATGCCGAACAGTCTGGAAACCTCGCCCTTGGAAGGCAGGTGGCCGATCCAGCAACTGCCAATCCCGATGGAGTGGGCCAGCAGTTGAAAGGTGGTGATAAACGCAGCGCCGCTCTGGATATGATCGTGCCAGTGGCGATTGTCGGTCCGGCGATTGTAGCAGACCAGAAAACATTGCCTGGTGTTGCGCAGAAAAGCCGCCGATCCCCGCCAGTAAAGCTCTTCAATCATCCCGGGGTCATCTATATGTATGATTTTCCACTGCTGCTCATTGCAGGCGGTCGGTGCATGCATGGCATTGGAAACCAGCCAGTCGAAGGTAGCCCGGTCAACGGGCTTCGTACTGTATGAACGGGAACTGCGCCGGGTATGGATGGCGTCCAAAAGCGGCATTTCCGGATTGGGGGCATCGACCAGCACATTAGGCTTGAAAAAACGACCGTCGAACGGCACAGATCTTTGTTTTTCGGCATCGAAAACCGCGATGTTACTTACCGTCTGGGGTTGATCTTCAGCCTCCATCAGCTCGCTTCCACTCTCTTGCGGCAGCGAAAAATACGTCTTAATCCCAACGCACGCACCACCACCTTCGGCAAGTTCCGTTCCAGCCACTCGCCAAACCCGGTCAACCATTGCGGCCCGCCTGGAATCAGGATGGTGCAGATTTCCTCCTCGACCTCAAGGCCGGCCCGGTCGAACCAAGTATGGAGTTGATGCCGGGTCAGAAAATTATGCGGCCCTTCACTGTGGTGCAATTCAAAAATGGCTGCAATCCAATGGATTGGCTCCCAAAGTATATTGGGACAGCTCAACAGCAGTTCCCCACCAGGTTTCAACACCCGACCGATTTCGGCAAGAAAGGTTTCGGGGCGACCCATATGTTCGACCGTCTCAAAGGAGAGAACCGCATCGAACCGGTTGTCCTCATAAGGAAAACTGTAGTCGGTCAGTCGCACCATCGTAAACGGCACGCTATGTTCCGTCAGGTTTTTTCGGCAGATATCCATCTGGAAGTCAGAGACATCAGCCAGGTCGGCATGGGCTATTTTCCCCTGTTGGTAAAAGTAGAGTGTTCCGTTTCCGGTCCTGGGCGTTACCTCCAGTACATGACTATTGTCGGGGATGGTCGAAATTTGATGGCCATCGGTAAAGCGCCGGAAATAGGTATAGGTCTCCTCATTGATATCGTCATAATCGGTGACAGAATCCCAGAAATCACCAACATCAGTGATCGGCCAGTCCCGGCAGGTCCAGTATGCATATTCCAGCTTGGCCCGTGCCCAGGCTCCCTTGAAGCGAAAACCATGGTGGTGATGCGTTTCCTGAGACATCCATTTATCCTCCACAGCCGGCAGCCTTGTGGAGCCGGTCAATTAACGAACAGGTCGTGTACCGAATGCAAAATCTCATGATGGTCCCATCGAATCCATCGTAATTGATCCGGATTCCAGGCAAAAAAAGTGCCGGAACCTCGATAGGCTCATGCCTACCCGGTGGTGACCATCCATGGCAACTTGATCTGCACCTGGAAAAGTGGGCACTCAGTTAGGCCACTTATCACAATTTACTCATACTCCTCAGGGCTTGTATACCCCTATGCTAAATTATTGCGCTCCCAATTGTAGAAACCTCTATGAAGCCAAAATATTTTGATGAGCTTGCTTTCGAGTTCGGTAGATTTCATGAAAAATCAACTCTGCTTTCAATGTGCTGAAGATACTCTCCATCGACGTGTTATCCTGGCAACCCCCTTTGCAGCTCATGCTGCATTGAATTCGGGCTCGGCGGCGGCAGAAGAAATTGGAGACGGAAAAGGTTGAAACCATCAAGGACCTGGCTGAAGAGGGGGGTCGATCCCTGCTGCCCAGTAATCTGCGTCTCAACGGCTACCTTCAGGCCGGACAACTTATGTGCTACTTCTGCAGATAGGATATGTGTTACTAACAACCTTCCAACAACCGGATGATGTCGCCAAACTAATCCGTGGCCATGACACCGCAAGGGCGTTGCAAAAGTCTCGCAACAAGCTCTTCAATATGTTCTTTGATCAGAATAAACAGGTAGCTTGAGTGACTATCGCTTGCGCCACCTAAAGTATCATTTCAGGATCATTCTCGAGTTGGAAAGCACTTCGGGTGGTTTATAATCAGAGACATCTGGAGGAAATGGATTCGCTAGCGGCTGGCCCTTTTGCGCTCATGCTCCTTGAGTAGCCGTTTGCGCAGGCGGATGGACTTGGGCGTGATCTCCACCAGTTCATCGTCGGCGATAAACTCGATGGCGCGTTCCAGCGTCAACTGAATCGGCGGCACCAGATCAATGGCGTCGTCCTTGCCGGAGGCGCGCACGTTGGTGAGCTTTTTTTCCTTGGTGGCGTTGACGACAAGATCGTTATCACGGCTGTGCATGCCGATGATCATGCCTTCAAAGAGCTTTTCGCCCGAGCCCAGAAACATCTTGCCGCGCTCCTGCAGTTTCCACAGCGCATAGGCAACCGAATCGCCGTCGGACATCGAGATCAATACACCGTTGGCCCGTCCCGGCAGCTCGCCGATGAAGGGGCCGTAGTCGTGGAAGAGATGGTGTATCACACCGGTACCACGCGTGTCGGTGAGGAACTCGGAGGTATAGCCGATCAGGGCGCGCGTGGGGCACATGAATTCGATGCGGCTGGTGCCATCGGGGTTGTTCTGCATATGCGTCATTTCCGCGCCGCGCTTGCCCAGCTTTTCGATCACCGTGCCCTGGTAGGCTGATTCGACATCAATGGTTACATGTTCATATGGCTCCTGTTTGACGCCATCCACCTCGCGCGTGATAACGGTGGGGCGGGAAACCGCCATCTCGAAACCTTCGCGGCGCATGTTCTCCAACAGTATGCCGATATGCAGCTCGCCGCGACCGGATATCTTGTAGATTTCAGCCGAGCCGGTTTCCTCGACGCGCATGGCCACGTTGGTGCGGATCTCCTTCATCAGCCGCTCACGGATCTGGCGTGTGGTGATGAACTTGCCCTCGGTGCCGGCCAGTGGCGAGTTGTTGACGTGCAGTTCCATGGTCAGGGTTGGTTCGTCGACCTTGATCACGGGCAGTGCAATGGGGTTTTGCGTATCGGCAATCGTTTCGCCGATATGAATGGTTTCGATGCCGGCCACGGCGACGATATCGCCGGCCTCGGCGGATTCGATCTCCACACGTTGCAGTCCCTTGAAGCCCAGCAGCTTGCTGATGCGGGCGGAAGATTTCGTGCCGTCGGCGTGCATCACGGCAACATCCTGTCCCGGCTTGATCGAACCATTCGCCATGCGGCCGACGACGATACGGCCGATGTAATCATCCCAGGCCAGCGTTGTCGCCAGCATTTGCAGGGGTGCGGCGGCATCGCCGGAAGGCGGCTCAACATATTTGAGAATCGTATCGAACATGCAGCTTAGCGAATCCGACTCCTCGCCGAGATTGAGCATGGCATAGCCGTTTTTGGCCGAGGCGTAGACGATGGGAAAATCGAGCTGTTCGTCGGTGGCGCCAAGGGCGGCGAAAAGATCGAAAGTGGCGTCCACGCAGGCGTCGGGGTTGGCCCCATCACGGTCGATCTTGTTGACCACGACAATGGGATTCAGGCCCAGCGCCAGGGCCTTGGAGGTGACAAAGCGCGTCTGCGGCATCGGACCTTCGGCTGCATCCACCAGCAGCAGCACGCCGTCGACCATGTTCAGGATGCGCTCGACCTCGCCGCCGAAATCCGAGTGACCGGGTGTGTCGACAATGTTGATCGTCGTGTCGCCATACTGGATGGCCGTGTTCTTGGCCAGGATGGTGATGCCGCGCTCGCGCTCCAGGTCATTCGAATCCATCACGCGGCTTTGCACCTCCTGATGGGCGTCAAAGGTGCCGGACTGCTTCAGCAGCTCATCAACGAGCGTCGTCTTGCCATGATCGACATGGGCGATGATGGCGATATTTCTGAGATTGCGGGACATTTGCTTACCTCGGCCGAAATGGCGGCGCATGGTAGCAGTTTGATGGCTGGATACCATGGTGAATCGAAGCGGTGTGTAGCTTAAGGTTCGCACATGCCATTCAGACTTGCCGGAGACTTCACCCCGCAGGGCGATCAGCCGCAGGCGATCGCCGAACTGGTGGCGGGCATTCAGGGCGCGGCGCGGCATCAGACGCTGCTGGGGGTCACGGGATCAGGTAAGACCTACACCATGGCCTGCGTGATCGAGCGGGTGCAGAAGCCGACGCTGATCATGGCCCCAAACAAGACCCTGGCCGCCCAGCTTTATGGCGAATTCAAACAGTTTTTTCCCGACAATGCCGTTGAGTATTTCGTTTCCTACTACGACTACTACCAGCCCGAGGCCTATGTGCCGTCATCCGACACCTATATCGAGAAGGATTCATCCATCAACGAGCAAATCGACCGCATGCGCCATGCGGCCACCAGGGCGCTCCTGGAGCGTCAGGACGTGGTCATCGTGGCTTCGGTGTCCTGCATCTATGGCCTCGGCAGCCCCGAGGCCTACGCCAATATGTTGCAGTATTTTGAGGTGGGACGGGAGGTAAACCAGCGGATGGCGGTGAATAAGCTTGTCGAGCTGCAGTACGAGCGCAACGACACTGATTTTCATCGCGGCACGTTCAGGGTAAGGGGAGACGTGCTGGAGCTGTTCCCGGCGCATGCCGAGGACTTCGCCGTGCGGGTGGAGTTCTTTGGCGATCAGGTGGACGCCATCTGCCGTTTTAATCCGCTGACTGGGAAGCGTATCGAGCCCATCCACAAATACACCGTGTTTCCGAAATCCCACTTTGTTACGCCGCGTGATCAACTGCTCAAGGCCATGGAAAACATCAAGGCGGAGCTGGCCGAGCGGTTGGCAGTGCTGCATGACCGGAACAAGCTGGTTGAAGCGCAACGGCTGGAGCAGCGGACGATGTTTGATCTGGAGATGATCCAGGAGATCGGTTACTGCACGGGCGTGGAAAACTACTCGCGCCACCTGACCGGGCGGTCGCCGGGAGAAGCGCCGCCAACGCTGCTCGATTACCTGCCCAACAACGCGCTTGTGATGCTGGATGAATCGCATGTCACCGTGCCGCAGATCGGCGGCATGTTCAAGGGCGACCGCTCACGCAAACAGACGCTGGTCGATTTTGGCTTTCGCCTGCCTTCGGCGCTGGATAACCGGCCGCTGCAATTCCACGAGTTCGAAGAGGCGGTGCCGCAGACGATCTATGTGTCGGCGACGCCCGGCCCTTATGAGATGCAGGCGACGGGCGGCGTATTCGCCGAGCAGATAATCCGGCCGACGGGGCTGGTTGATCCGGAGATCGAGGTGCGCCCGGCATCAAGCCAGGTGGATGATTTCGTTAGCGCGGCGGCCGAAGTGACGGGCAGAGGTTTCCGCGTGCTGGCCACCTGCCTGACCAAGCGCATGGCCGAGGATCTGAGCGAGTACCTGAACGATCTGGGGCTGAAAGTCCGTTACCTTCATTCGGATATCGATACGATCGAGCGCATGGAAATCCTGCGCGACCTAAGGCTCGGCGTATTCGATATTCTTGTCGGCATTAACCTGTTGCGTGAGGGGCTGGATCTGCCTGAGGTGGCGCTGGTAGCGATCTTCGATGCCGACAAGGAGGGGTTCCTCAGAAGCGAGCGCTCGCTGATCCAGACCATCGGTCGTGCGGCTCGCAACGTGGAAGGCCGGGTTATTCTCTATGCCGATAAAGTGACGAACTCCATGCGCAGGGCGATGGATGAAACGGAGCGCCGCCGTGCAAAACAGCTGGCTTACAATGCCGAGCACGGAATCACACCGGAAACGGTGGTCAAGGAAATCCAGGATGTCCTCGGTTCGGTTTACGAAATGGATTATGGCCACATTCCCGAGGTGGCCGAGCCCGAGCCCGTGTCTGGCCCACTTGCCGAGGCCAGGGTCAAGGAGCTCGAACGGCTTATGTTTGAGGCGGCCGCCGATCTTCGTTTTGAGGATGCGGCGCAGCTGCGCGATCAGATCAACAGCCTGAATGAGCGCTTAAAGCCTGAACCATTGTAGGGTTTCCCCACATATTGTGGATAACCTTGTGGACAAGCCTTGCAGGGGCCTGTTTGGCGTTGTGAGAGAGGGCCCTACAAGCAGGAGGCTAATTTTTGTGCATATAGTATTTCCCTTTTATATTCAATTGGTTTGCATTTCCAGTTGAGGGACATGCTGTGCGGGTGCGGCTAGCCCCCTGAGTGTAGTAGGCTTGGTGGATAGACAGACCGATTTGGTGCTGCCACAGCACGATAAGGGCGGGTTTGTCGATGCTTGGCAAGCCCATGGTGGCGGCCTTAGCCTGACGGGAAGGAGGGGATAAGCGTGCGCATAGGCATACCCAGTGAGATCATGGATCATGAGTTTCGCGTCGCCATCGTGCCGTCCGGGGTGGAGGAGTTGGTGCGCGATGGTCACAGGGTTCTGGTGCAGGCCGGCGCTGGCGCGGGTAGCCGCATCAGCGATGCCGACTTCGTGACGGCGGGCGCTGAGATTGTGGATTCTGCCGAGCAGGCCTGGGCCGCCGACATGGTGGTCAAGATCAAGGAACCGCTGCCGTCCGAATATGACTATTTGCGGCCGGGGCTGATGCTTTTCACCTTCCTGCATCTTGCCGCCAAGGCGGAATTGCTCGACGTGCTGCTGACGAAAAAGCTGCGTGCGGTGAGCTACGAAACCATCAGGGCGGACGATGGCAGCCTGCCCATCCTCGCACCCATGAGCCAGGTGGCCGGAAAAATGGCCGTGCAACTGGGGGCGGCCTTTCTGCAATGCGACCAGGGCGGCATGGGTATCCTGCTCGGCGGGGTGCCCGGCACCAGCCATGGACGCATTGTCATTATCGGGGCGGGCAACGTCGGCATCAATGCCGCCAAGGTGGCGTATGGTCTCGGCGCACAGGTGGTCATCATCGATAGCCATCATGCGCGACTGAGCTATGTCGATGACATCTTCGATGGCAAGGTGGTGACCCTGATGTCTAATCGCCGCAATATTCGTGAGGCGGTTGCCGGTTGCGATATGC
>Ga0316187_10003160_pt1 | contig 14345 bp, 12 predicted proteins | sample CroRivburrow1_MG_FD_204927 | JGI IMG/M metagenome (GOLD analysis project Ga0316187, IMG submission 204927) | Coastal sediment microbial communities from Maine, United States - Cross River worm burrow 1 | ecosystem: Environmental > Aquatic > Marine > Coastal > Sediment | place: USA: Maine... | reverse complement strand
GAACTGGCTCACGGCCTGATCGCCTATTCGGCGGGAGAAGCCCGTCGCATCATTGGTCGCAGGAGCAGCGACATTGCTGCCATACTCGGTTACCGGGGCAGGGATGAGTTGATCCACCGCAACGATCTCGCCATGACGCTCGTAGGATCCTGAATCGTGGGGATCATCGAACAGAGCCAGCCCGCCAGCGACATTGCCGCGATCATGGCCGACATCGGTATCCGGTCGCGAGCAGCGGCAGCAGCCCTGGCCCGGACGGGCTCCGGGCAACGGGGCCATGCCCTCAGCCGGAGCGCCGCACTGATCGAGGAGCGCGCAGCTGAGATCCTCATCGCAAACGGTCGGGATATGGCCGCCGCGCAGTCCCGTGGCCTGAGCCGCGCCATGCTCGATCGGCTGCGGCTGGACGAAGACAGGGTCCGGTCGATGGCGGCGGGGGTCCGCGAGATAGTGGCACTGCCGGATCCGGTCGGGCAGGTGATGGCAGAGTGGACCCGGCCCAACGGACTGCTGATACAGCGTGTGCGAGTGCCGCTGGGTGTCATCGGCATCATCTACGAGAGTCGCCCGAACGTGACCGCCGATGCCGGCGCCCTGTGCCTGAAGTCAGGCAACGCCGTCATCTTGCGGGGCGGGTCCGAGAGCTTCCACTCCAGTCACGCCATCCACGCCTGCCTGGTGGCCGCGTTGCTCGACAGCGGCCTGCCCGGCGATGCTATCCAGATGGTGCCCACCACTGATCGGGAAGCCGTCGGTTATCTGCTGGGGCGCATGAGCGATTCCGTCGACGTGGTCGTTCCGCGTGGCGGACGGAGCCTGATCGAGCGGGTCCAGCGTGATGCCCGCGTGCCCGTGATCGGCCACCTCGAGGGTGTCTGCCATGTCTACGTGGACGGCGCCGCCGATCTGGAGATGGCGAAACAGATCGTGCTCAATTCGAAAATGCGCCGAACAGGAATCTGTGGTGCGGCGGAGACCCTGCTGGTCGATCGCGCCTGCGCGGACACCCACCTGGCCCCTTTGCTGGAGGCGCTCATCGACGCCGGTTGTGAAGTGAGGGGAGACGCTGCCGCCTGTGCCGCCGACGCCCGGGTCGTCGAGGCCAGCGAGGAAGACTGGGGTTCGGAGTATCTGGAGGCGGTGATCTCCGTCCGCGTGGTGGCGGGCCTCGATGAGGCCATAGATCACATTACCCGGTACGGATCCGGGCACACTGAGTCCATCGTGACCGACGACGAGGACGCAGCCGGAACCTTCCTGCGTGACGTAGACTCAGCCATCGTCCTGCACAATGCGTCCACCCAGTTCGCCGACGGCGGTGAATTCGGCATGGGGGCCGAGATCGGTATCTCTACCGGCCGTATCCATGCTCGTGGTCCGGTCGGCGCCGAGCAGCTCACCAGCTTCAAATACCGCGTTCGCGGTAGTGGCCAGACGCGCCCGGGCTGAGTCACTCGGGTCGATCCGACGCGGCGCCTGCAGCGGGTCCGCAAGTTCACCGGTCGGGGACGAGAATGATCAGCATCACCAGTCCGTTCTGCATCGAATACCAGAAGGCGCCCTGTAGCGCGCCGGTTCCAAGCTCCGTTTGCCACATCTGAAAGTAAGCGCCACCGATGGCGGAGAAGATGCCGAACCAGATCACGACGGCGAGGCCGGCGCCGAGGACGGCGAACTGCTTGGCTTCGTTGAAGACTTCCGCGCTGGCATGGCGTGCCCGCCACAGGTCGAAGGCGCCTTTCGCGGCCAGCGTGCCCGCCGTCAGCTCAAGGAGGATAATGATCCCGAGCATCAGCCACACCAGCGCCGGCGCGTGAATAGACGGGCCCAGGTGAGATGGATAGACCACGTGATCCGCCATGCCCACCATCGCTGCGACGAAACTGTATGCGGGCTGCAGATTCATCAGATTCTGTGCCGCATACATCAGACAGAAACATGCGACGAAAGCCGCCAGGCTGATCTTCAGGAGGCGAATCATAGGGTTCCCCTTGTTGTCTGGTTCTCTTTTTCCGGGTGGGATGGATGTCCGCATGCCGCCATCATTCACAACTGAAGACCGATTCTACGTCGTGCGACTCCGTGGCGCTGTCGACGGTTGCAATTTACGGGCGGGGGGTGTGCGGAGCCGGGAACAAACACGCTGTCCTACGTGCCCGTCCTCCGGCATACCGGATCCACCGGTCATCACGCTCGCTCTAACTGTCTGCTTCTGGCCGAGAGCGAACCCCGCAACTTGAAGAGGCGGTACTGGGGCAGCGTAAATAGTGCATTAGTGTGATGGTTTGCCGGGTTCGGAGCTGCTAAATCGTTGTTCAGTTTTCGGACAGTACTCCTTCCTAAACTACTTATGGCTAGCGGCTCCAGGCGCATCTATATAAGGAATGAGCGCCGCGCAATCGTGGGTTGCTCAGCGTTCGCTACGAATATGGACAGATGGAACAACGGAGGTTCGTCATGCCGCACAAGACCTTGGGACTGCTTGCTGGACTGCTGGTGACAAGCGTCAGTTTTGGAAGTACACCCGATCTGACGGGCGGATGGTCAGGCGAAGGGTTTTCGGTCCTTCCCGACGGATCGCTCGTCAGGAGCGAAATCGAGCTCTGCATTGATACCCAGCATGGAGGGCTATTTTCCGGCGCTGCTATTTCATTGAACTATTACGATCCGCAGGACCCGGCGGTCCAGTATGTTCTGGGGACCGGGCACATCGCTGATAACAAGCACGTGACGGCGGCTTTCACGCCTCCTCCGGGTGTGATTGAGATCCCGCTAATGGCTTTGTTTGATGGCGAGTGGAGGGGTTATGGCATTTCCGGGATCGTCCGGGACCCGATCGATGGCGCCACGAGCACCATCTGGTTCTCCCCGGATGCCGATGTCGTGTGCCCGCTGACGCCTCCCGCCGCCGACTAGGGGTGTTGGGAAGCTAAGTTGGCTTCCGTAACCCGGTCAACAACGAAGCCGATCCGGGAGATTCGAGTCCCCGCGTCGTGACGGCGAAGGGATAACCGGTCGCAACTGTCCCCGTCGACACAATGACGGGGATAGTTGTGCCGCCGCGTTGTTCCCCTCATTTTGATCCGAGACACTTGTCCGCTTCTGGCCCAAAGCAGCCGTCCGGCTGCCTCTGGGGCTGGGGCCTACCGTAGTCACCTCCTGACTGTCCGCTGACGACCCGGGGCGGCCAGCGCTATAATCAGCCGGCCAAACCGGGAGACCTGACGATGAAGCGCCTTGCTGCCGTATTCGTAGCCTTATTCTTTGCTGGCGTCACAACCGCCGACCAGAGCATTCCCGATAAATACCCGGAGTCGGTGTTATACGATGCGCCCCGCGAAGTGATTCCGGGCGTCTGGTCGTCGATTGGCGCCACGGCACCCCCGAGCTACGAGAATTCAGGTCACAACAACAACCTGTCCTTCATCATCACCTCCGAGGGCGTCGTCGTGATCAATGCCGGCGCCTGCTACCTGCTGGCCAAGGCGCTGCATGACGAAATCCGCCAGATTACCGATCAGCCGGTACGCTACGTGATCCTTGAGAATGGCCAGGGCCACGCCGCGCTGGGCTCGAATTACTGGCAGCAACAGGGTGTGCCGGTGATCGCCCATGTCGACGCCGCGGACGAAATCGAAGAGGGCGCTTACGCCCTGTTGAGCCGCATGCAGGGCTACAATCGCGACAAGGCCGAGGGCACGGAAGTGGTGTTGCCCGACATCACCTTCGAGGACCAGTACGTCATCGAGCTGGGTGGTATACGGATCGAAGCCCTCTACCTGGGGCCGGGTCACAGCCCGGGCGATATCCAGGTGTGGCTACCGCAGCAAAAGCTGGTGATATCGGGCGACATGGCGTTCCATCAACGATTGTTGCCGATCTTTGACAATACCGACACCAAGGCCTGGCTTGAGACCTATGAGCGCTTTCTTGCGCTTGAGCCGGAAGTCGTAATCCCGGGTCATGGCGTGCCGACAAACATGGACGTCGTGACGCAATACACGCGGGACTATCTGGTCTATCTGCGTGGCGAGGTGCAGGATCTGCTGGACGAGGGCGGCACCCTGGACGACGCGTACAAGATCGACCAGTCGGCCTATTCGCATCTCGACACCTTTGATGAACTCGCGGCGCGGAATGCGGGGATCGTCTTCGAGGCGATGGAATTCGAGTAAGTCACGAATCCGGGCTTTCGAAAAAATCAGTGCATGGCGGCTGGCGTGCTCCCTCATTGCAGGCTTGACCGGCCCCTGGAGGCGACTTCGCTGCACTCGTGGGAGTGTATTCTTCCCTTCGCGTGACTGGGGCCTGCTGAGGAAAGGGGTTCGGGACTGCCAAGGGACTGAGAGACCCGCTGCCGCCCGGACGCGGGCGTGCCCGTGACCCCTGATTTGAATTCACATCGGCGCGAGGCCCAGAGATCCGCTGGCCCGGAGGTCACCGTTCGCAGTCATCGTCGAAGTCGGTTGTCGCACGGATAGCGGTCGGGTTTGTCGCCCCTCGGAAGATACTGGGTAGGGCCCTAACGGCCGGTCGGGCTGGCCGACAATCTACGCTCCCGGCGCCATCGCCATGTCCTCGCAACGACACTCTCCGGTCACTCTCAGTTTGACGGCCAGGTCGCGCAGGGCGGTGCGCATGCCTTCCTCGAGCACCGGATGATAGAACGGCATCTGCAGCGACCGGGTCACGAGCATCCGTTGCTGGACCGCCCAGGCCAGCAGATGGGACATGTGCTCGGCGCGCGGTGCGAACATCTCGGCGCCGATGATCGAGCAGCACTCGCGATCGGCGTAGATCCGTAGCAGGCCCCGGTTCTGTCCCATCACACGTGCGCGCCCCTGATCTTCGAATGACACCTCGCCGATCTCAACAGTCGCAAGGTCGAGCTGATCGTAGCGCTGTCCCACCATCGCGATCTGCGGGTCCGTGAAGGCGATGGCCAGCGGGATTCGTCGCAGGTGTGCCGAGACCTGCGGATAGAGCATGGCGTTCTGTCCGGCGATCCGGCCCTCGTCGGCGGCCTCATGCAACAGCGGGATGTGGCCGCTGACGTCGCCCGCGATGAAGATCGGTGCGTCGCCGGCCTGCGTGGTTCGGGGGTCCCATGGTGGATTGCCTCGCTCATCCAGCGCGAGTCCCGTCTGATCGAGACCGAGCCCGGACAGGTTGGGGCGACGACCGGCTGCGACAAGTACTTGCTCGAACTCCTCCTCTCGATCGTTGCCGTCACGATCCGTCCAACGCAGCCACAGCCCGGCCTGATCCGCGATCGCGTCCTTGATGGTGGCATGGGTGACGATCTTCAGCTCGGAGCCGAGCACGTCGGCGATCACGCGCCGCACCTCCGGATCGGACACGGGGCCGAGCGCGTCGGTGTTGGAGAAGAACGTGACGTCAACGCCGAGGCGCTTGAGCGCCTGGCCGAGTTCCAGGCCGATGATCCCGGTGCCAACCACCGCGAGGCTGGCCGGCAGCCGATCCATCTCGAAGACGTCGTCGTTGACCATGATGCGATCCCGGACGGCGTCCAGGGGCGGTGGTATGAAAGGCGAACTGCCGGTAGCGATGACGATCGCTCTTGCTTCGACTCGGGTGTGATCGTCAACGATGAGGGCGGTTGGCCCGGCGAATCGGGCTCGCCCCCGCAGGCGCTGTTCCTTGGGCAACGCTTCAGTATCGCGGACAACGAAACCGGCAAACCGGTCGCGCTCACTCCTGACCCGTCCCAGCGCGGCCCGGCCATCCACGTCCCAATCAGTTACATTGATGCCGAAGCGGCCAGCGCCGGCAATTTCATGAGCCACGTCGGCGGCCGCGATGAGTAGCTTCGAAGGCATGCAGCCGACCCGCGCACAGGTGGTGCCATAGGGGCCGTCCTCGATCAACAATGGCCGCCCGCCTTCACGCTCCACCGCACGTCGCGCGTTCAGGCCTGCGGTTCCGGCGCCGATGATGGCAACGTCGACTTCGCGTGTTTCCATAGGATCGTCTCCAGGTTGTTCGCTGGCGCTGTTCCAGCGTTGCCGGCGCGCGCCCATGCATTCTCCGGTCGCCGTCCGGCGGGCATGTCCCGGCTAGTGGCTCTCTTGCCTGTCCTCCTACTTTGGCAGAAAGTCAGGGCAAGGTGCCACTTCCGCCAGTGGCGGATCGCCATCGCCCGGACCCTGCGTATGCGATCAGGCGTAGAACTCTGCGCTGCGATGTATTCTTGTCAGGCAAGCTGAGCAAGCCGGCCTGAACATCCCGCTGCCGGTCAGAACACCTGGCGAGGTCAGAGCGTCGGACATGATGCACAAACCATTCTCACAAGCGTGCGAGAACAACAAGCGGCCCATACTCGAGATTCTCGTCCGCCATCTGGCCGATGTGAGAAGGGTTCTCGAGGTCGGCAGCGGCACCGGGCAGCACGCCGTGTACTTCGGTGAGCGTCTGCCGCATCTCACCTGGCAAACGTCTGACCGGCGCGACTACCACGAGGGTATCGGGGCCTGGGTCACAGAGGCGGGCCTGGACAATGTGCATCCGCCGCTGGATCTGGACGTGATGGTGGAGCCGTGGCCGGTGGATACGGTCGACGCGGTGTTCTCGGCCAATACCGCCCACATCATGAGCTGGCCGATGGTGGAGGCCTTTGTCGCCGGCGTCGGTCGGCGGCTCAAGCGTGACGGTCTATTCCTGCTATACGGACCATTCAGCTACGGTGGGGTTCATACAAGCGAGAGCAATGAGCGGTTTAACCTGTCGCTGAAAAGCCAGGACCCGGCCATGGGCATCCGGGACTTCGAAGCGGTGGGGGCGCTGGCTCAGGCAGCGGGCATGACGCTCCTGGAGGACAACGCCATGCCCGCGAATAATCGCCTGTTGGTGTGGCGCATGACAGAGCAGCGACCGTAGGTTCAGTCACAACAGGCGGGCGATTTTCGCTCGGGTGCGTCATCGACGATCCGATAAAACTCCCAGCGTTCCCCGCCGGGCGCCACAGACCAGATCTTGTCCTGCTCCGCGTGGCAACAGACAGAGGTCGATCGACGGGTGGCGGCCAGGTTATTCGACCGTACCCGGTCAACCGCCGCGTTCAGGCTGGCCTCGTCAAAAACTTCCACGCCGAGATGATTGAGGCGCTCGCTGGTTTCCGGTTTTTCGAACAACACCAGTTTGAGCGCCGGGTCATCGATGGCGAAATTGGCATAGCCGGGTCTGCGCTTGTGTGGGGCAACCCCGAATAGGCGACTGTAGTAGTCCACAGCCTGTTCCAGATCACTGACGTTGAGGGCGAGTTGCAGTCGCATGGGCATCTCCAATATATAGACAGATATCAATATATAAGAAATATATTGACCGATGTCAATCTAATTCGCGAACATACGGGCATGACGAAGAGATCCAGACCCGAGGGATGTTGTGATCTGAAAGCGGTCAGGCCGCTGCCGCAGTCCCGTGAGCGCCAGCTTGCCGCGATGCTTAAAGCGCTGGCTGATCCGACCCGCCTGCAGATCCTCAGGGTCGTGAGTGCCCAGTCGGGACCGGTTTGCGCCTGCGACATCGTCGATCGATTCGACCTTTCCCAACCGACCATCTCGCACCATCTGAAGGTACTGCGGGATGCCGGCCTGCTGACGAGCAGACGCAAGGGACTGTGGAGTTTCTACGAACCGGACCCGGCCGGCCTCAGGGGTCTGGCTGAACTGCCTTTGCTAATTGGCGGATGAGCAGGACGGAAACGGTCTGCCGCGTCACTGACTCCTGCAGGCGTGGGGTTGAGGCCGGGTAGCGGTTTTTGGTCTACCCTTGTCGCCAATCTCCGCAAATCCTGAGGAATGGCGCATGCGAACTGCGATGAAGACACTGTTACTTTTTGTGCTCACCGGCCTGGCTGGCCACGCCGCCGCCGGCGATGCGGCGATTGGCGTCGCGATCGCGAATCCGGATCGTCTGGAAGGCGATAGTGAGGCGGACGGGCGGCGCAAGCCGGCCGATGTCCTCGAATTCTTCGGCATCGAACCGGGTATGCATGTCCTTGAGATGTTCGCGGGTGGCGGCTACTACACGGAGCTTCTTTCTTACGTCGTCGGCGACGAAGGCAGCGTTGTGGCTCAGAACAATGCCGCTTATCTGCAGTATTCCAAGGCGACGCTGGAAAAGCGGTTTACTCCGGGTCGGCTGGCCAATGTCGAACGCCTCACCGCCGAGAACAACGCACTCGATCTCCCGGAAGACAGTTTCGATGCCGCTGTATTCATCCTCGCCTATCATGATGTGTATTACATCGACGATGCCAACGGCTGGCCGGAGATAGATGGTCCCGCCATGCTCAAGGAGATTTACCAGTCACTGAAGGCAGGTGCGGTAATAGGGGTCGTAGACCACGTAGCGCCGGCGGGCTCACCACTCGGCAGTGTGAACACCCTGCACCGGATCGACCCGGCGCTGCTGCGCAAGGATTTCGAGGCTGCCGGGTTCGTCTTCGAGGCACAGTCCGAGGCGCTGCGAAATTCACAGGACGACCACGCCAAACCCATGTTCGACCCGGCGGTGCGTGGCAAAACCGATCGCTTTATCTACCGCTTCCGGCGGCCATAGCCGACCCGGTTGCCGGATGACGCAACGGTGGTAGCCGGCTTGCGGCGTGGTCAAACCGACGCCGGTCGACGGGCTGTGGCGCCCACAACTGTCCTGCCGCAGTGCTGATGCTTACGCGTCTCACGCAACTGTTCCCCGTCTTGGCGGTGGCTCTTTCGGTCATCGCCTACCTGCAGCCGCACCTGTTCAGCCCGGCGCGCGGAGCCATTGTGCCGCTGCTGGGCCTGGTCATGTTCGGCATGGGCCTGACGCTGACCCCGGCAAACTTCGCAGAAGTTTGGCGCCGTCCGCGACTGGTCGGCATCGGCGTGGTGCTGCAATTCGGGGCCATGCCGCTGGCTGCCTGGCTGATCGGCCAGGCGCTCGGATTACCGCCCGCGCTGCTCGCTGGCCTGGTCCTGGTGGGCGCCTGCCCCGGTGGCACGGCGTCCAACGTGATCTGTTATCTGGCCGGGGGCGACGTCGCCCTCTCGATCACGCTGACGGCAGTGTCCACGCTACTGGCCGTCATTCTGACCCCGGCTCTGACCTGGCTGTACGTCGGCCAGACGATACCAGTGCCCGTCACCGCCATGCTCTGGTCCATATGCACCATCGTGCTGCTGCCGGTGGCGGGCGGTGTGCTGATCAATCGCCTGGCCCACGATCGGCTGGGTGCCGCGAGGCGCATTTTTCCGCTGTTGTCAGTGATGGCCATCGTATTGATCATCGCCGTGATCGTCGCACTCAATAGCGCCCACCTGGCGGAGGTCGGCTTGACTGTGACAGCGGCGGTAATGCTGCACAATGTCGTCGGGCTGGGTGCGGGCTATGGCTGTTCGCGACTTCTCGGCTGCGATCGCCGCGCGGCCCGCACTATTGCGGTTGAGGTGGGCATGCAGAACTCGGGTCTTGGTGTGGCGCTCGCGATCAAGTACTTCAGTCCGGTCGCCGCCGTGCCGGGGGCCTTGTTCTCGATCTGGCACAACCTGTCCGGATCGGTATTGGCAGGCTGCTGGTCCAGGCGTGAGGCCGGGTCACGGTAAGACCGACCGGGGGCTCTGGCCTTCGTTCGAGCCAGGCGTGTGGTGAGCCGCGGGGATCAGGGAATGAGGCGATCGCGCCCGTAGCTTGGCCGCGGCTGGCCTTCAAGAGCCGGCGCCGGGCAGGACTCAGCCCGGCCCCATCTTCTTCCGGTACTGTTCGGGACGCTCCGCATCGAGGTAGGCTTTCATGCCGGCCTTGCGATCGGGAGGCGTCGGTCCGGCGGTCGGGTCTGGAACGGCATCGACCGGATAACAACCCAGTTTCTGCTGGTCGGGAGTGAGCGGATCGCGGAATGCCAGCTGTCTCTCGTTGACCCGTTTGGCCTCGACAATATTGCCTTCAGCGTCCGTGTCCAGGTCCCACCACCACTTCTTGATCGGGTTGATGCGTCCATTGCCCACCTTGTCGTCCAGGTCCGCGATCCACTTTCGCGTAAACGGCAGGTTCATGGCCATCCACAGGAACGGCTTCTCCTTGAGGACGCCCTCGATGTTGAACGGGCAGGTCTTCATGCAGCGGCCGCACATGGACCCGGCCTGGTTGACGATGCGATAGCGGGCACACTTCTCAACATCCGGTTTCCACATCTCGTAGCCATTGAACATGATCTTGTCGCCGAAGGGGATGGCGGTGCAGGGGCACTCCCTGGCGCACTTCTGGCACTTCTTGCAGAAGTCCTGGAGGCCGAAGTCGATCGGCATGTCGGGTTCGAGCGGCATGTTCGTGGTGATGATGCCCGACTTGAATCGCGGGCCGACGAAGGGGTTCAGAACCAGTTCGCCGATGCGGCTGAGTTCGCCGAGTCCGGACAACAGGATCAGTGGAATATGCAGGAGGTCCTGGTCCATGACGCTGTGGCCGCGGGCGGAGAAGCCGAGCTGGCGGACGTGTTCGCTGACGATCCCGCCGATCAGTTGCGCCCGCATATAGGCGCGCATGCTCTGGGCGCCGCTGATCCAGTCGTCCCCGCTGGCACCCTCCATGGTCTCGTAACCCTGGTCGACGAGAATCGAAACGGCGTACTTGTGGTACGGCTCAATCTCACTGCCGTCGGTGTCGTGTGAGTACCAGGCGTATTCCGGGATTTCGCAGATTCCCACCATATCGGCGCCCATATAGTAGAGCGCCGCCTTGAGGGCCTCCGAGTTCTTCTTCGGATCGTCGTAACCGTCCGCAACGGTGGGGGCAGCTTCGCCGTATTGCAGCGGCACCATCCCGCCCAGCACCGGAATCATGGCGTGGCCGAACGGGGACTTCGTGATCATGCGGAAGTCGACCAGCTCCTTCTGCGCTTTCGGGCCGAGGTCGCCGATCGCCGCCCGGATAAACATGTCGTGACGCTTGGGCACGCGCGGCACATTGGTTGAATCGATCAGGGTTGTGGGCTGCGCGACTCTCTTCACCGTCTCCATCGGGTAGGGCCCGAGATGGAACGGACGCTTGTCGAACGGGCGCCCCTTCATGCCCGGGCGGGTGCCGCCCGATCCCAGCCACCAGCTGAAGTCCTTGCTCTTGTGCGCGGCATCGGGCGCCAGCGGGAGATCCGTGGCGATCTCCATGTCGGTTGAGATGACCGCGACACCGTAACCGTGCCCGATGAAGGGTACCTCGACGCCTGTGGCTCCGTTGCTGCCCGACAGCACCCCCAGACCCGTCGCCAGCAGCATGGAATCCAGATCCAGTTCTGATGCCGTCGCCGTGTGCATCCTGGCCCGATAGCCGAGGAAGCGCAGATAGTTGGCCATGACACCCGCGACCTCGGCGACCCTGACCGCTGCCCGCTGCGGCTGCGTGCCCGCCAGCCACTGTCCACCGGGCTCGTCCGGGTCGGGTTCACGTGTGTGTTCGACGAGGATGACAAGGGCGTGAGTATGATCCAGAGGTTCGGCCTGCATCTCCATCGCCTGCTGCCACGCAGCGCGGCCTTCGCGTACGCTGATCTCCGCCATCGGGTTATCGGCGGAGCCTGCCGCATACTGTTTCTCCATCGAGTCCGCGAGGCTGTAATTGACGATCGGTCGTTTCAGGATCGCTTCAGGCGGGACGCGTCCTGTAGCCGCCATGCTCGCATCCAGGTAATAGCAGGCTGCTTTCAGATGCTCGGCCCGTACGGCCGGTTCAGTCGGTATCGGCGCTCTCTTGGGGGCGGTCGCGCCTTCCCGCATGCGATCCATGACATTGACATACTCGCGCATGGCATTTGACAACGAGGCCGGGTTCTCCGGTTTCTCGATCGCCAGCCCGGCTTCGATGCGCTGATCCGGATAGCGGGAAACCCGCTCTGTACGTGGCAGGCGCTCCAGCGGGTGAGGGCCGAGGTGGACCGGCCGGTCCTTGTGTGAAAACAGTCTCGTCATGGCAGCATCTCCCCCCGTCGTGATCTTGTCTCGCGGTCGGCAGTTTCTCTCGCGCGAATCTATTCCACCGTCCAGCACTCACCGGCATCGAGCAGGGCCTGCAGATCGCCCGGTCCCTGTCTTTCCCTGGCCTCCTCGATCTGATGCTCGACCAAATCCTCGTAGGTGGCCTGCTCGACTGCGCGCAACACGCCCATGGGGACCGGGAACTCCGGGTAATCCATGTTGGCGAGCGCGTACATGAAGCCCTCGTTCTCGGAGGCTTCGTCGTGAACCAGGGCCCGCTCCATGTTGGCCCCCGCTTCCGCGACGGCCGCGAAGTGAGTGTCGTGAGCCGCTCCGGACGGGATCAGCACCTTGCTGCCGTCCGCTCCGAAGCGCATCGGTTTCCCATGTTCCAGGAACAGGAGGCGATCATCGCGTACGTCCCGCGCCTTGATATTGTCGAAGGCGCCGTCGTTGAAAATGTTGCAGTTTTGCAGGATCTCGACGAAGGCAGTCCCGCGGTGGTGGGCCGCTTGCAGAAGGACCCTCTGCAGGTGCTTCGCGTCCGTGTCCAGGGTGCGGGCGATAAAAGTGGCTCTTGATGCCAGTGCCAGGCCCAGTGCGTTGACCGGCTGGGCGATGACGCCGTAGGGGCTGGATTTGGTCTTCTTGCCCAGTTCCGAGGTCGGCGAGTACTGACCCTTGGTGAGACCGTAGATGCGGTTGTTGAACAACAGGATTTTTACGTCGATGTTGCGCCGGATTGCGTGGATAAGATGGTTTCCACCGATGCTGAGGCCATCCCCATCGCCCGTGATCACCCAGACCTGCATCTCCGGCCGTGCGATCTTGAGGCCCAGCGCCAGTGCCGGTGCGCGTCCGTGGATCGAGTGGAATCCGTAGGTATCCATGTAATAGGGGAATCGGCTCGAGCAACCGATGCCCGAGATGAAAACCACGTTCTCGCGCGGCGTCTGTGTCTCTGCGCAGATCCGCGGCATCACGCGCTGCACCTGGGCGAGGATGGAATAATCCCCACAGCCCGGGCACCAGCGTACGACCTGGTCGGAGCGGAAGTCATCACGGGTGTACTTGAGCGGGAACGTGTCGTTCATGAGCCCCCCCCTTGCTGCGTGTCACCGCCCGGTGAGACGGCATCAGCAGTGTCCTGACGGAGCTTGCAAACCTGATGGTCCAGCATCGAGTCTATCTTTTTCTGTACCTCCCAGGTCCTGAAGGGCTGTCCCTGGATTTTGTTGAGACCCTGCACGTCTTTCAGGAACCTGGCCCGCAGCAGCAGCCGGAGTTGACCGGTGTTGAGCTCCGGCACGAGTACCTGATCGAAGCGGTCGAGGATCTCGCCCAGGTTGGAAGGAAAAGGATTCAGGTAACGAAGCTGTGCGCAGGAGACAGATGCGCCGCTGGATTGCGACCGTTCCACCGCCGTGCGGATCGCCCCATAGGTGCTGCCCCAACCGAGCACCAGCAGACGACCCTGATCCGGCCCGAAGACGTCCAGCGCGGGGATGTCGTCCGCGATACGGCTGATCTTCTCGGCCCGAAGTTGCACCATGCGTTCGTGATTCCCCGGCTCGTAACAGACCTCGCCGGAGCCGTCTTGTTTCTCAAGGCCGCCGATGCGATGCTCCAGACCCGGCATGCCCGGAGTCACCCACGGACGGGCCAGGGTCTCGGGGTCTCGTCCATAAGGCTGAAAGTCCTCCGCATCCGGTAAACCGGGCGCGCTGAACTGCGGCAGATCCTCGGGCGACGGTACCCGCCACGGCTCCGATCCGTTGGCGAGATAACCATCCGAGAGGAAGAAGACCGGGCACATATGTCGGGTGGCGATACGAAAGGCCTCGATGGCCATGTCGAAACAATCTGACGGGCTCTGCGGCGCGACGATCGCTACCGGCGACTCACCGTTACGGCCGAACATGGCCTGCAGCAAGTCGGCCTGTTCGGTCTTCGTCGGCAGGCCCGTCGAGGGACCGCCTCGCTGAACGTTGACGATGACGACCGGCAGTTCGGTCATGACGGCCAGACCGATCGCTTCCGATTTCAGACAGAGGCCGGGACCGCTGGTGGCGGTCAGGCCGAGGGCGCCTGCGTAGGCCGCGCCTATCGCCGCGCCCATTGCCGCGATCTCGTCCTCGCACTGACCCGCCTTGATGCCGAAATTCCTCAGCCGGGCCAGTTCGTGCAGGATGTCGCTGGCAGGTGTAATCGGGTAGGACGCGAATACCAGCGTCCGACCGGCCAGCTTGGATGCCGCGACGAAGCCAAGTGCCGCGGCGCTGTTGCCGGTGATTCGCCGGTACCTTCCCGGTGGTAATTGTGCCTGGTCCACGTGATACCGGTGGGGCACTAGCCTCGCCGTATCGGCGTAAC
>Ga0316187_10003158_pt1 | contig 14355 bp, 6 predicted proteins | sample CroRivburrow1_MG_FD_204927 | JGI IMG/M metagenome (GOLD analysis project Ga0316187, IMG submission 204927) | Coastal sediment microbial communities from Maine, United States - Cross River worm burrow 1 | ecosystem: Environmental > Aquatic > Marine > Coastal > Sediment | place: USA: Maine... | reverse complement strand
GCGGTCTTCGTGGCCCCGCTCCGGTTTTCGGGAGGCATGCAGAACAAGGTGCTCGAGGCGATGGCCTCCGCCCGGCCTGTGGTCACTACCCCAGCCGTGGCCAGGGGACTCGATGCAGAAGCGGGCCTCCACCTTCTCGTTGCGGAGAGCACTGAGGAATTCGCCGGCCACATCACCGGTCTCCTCACCGACACCGGTCGGCGCAGGACGTTGGGCGCCGCGGCTCGCCGCTTCGTCCAGGACCGGTTCAACTGGCGCTTCGTGGCTGAACGCGCGAGGGAGCTCGCCGAGCGGTAGCATCACCGGTTTCGCCGGAACACCCCTGGCAGGGTTATCATGACTCGGTCAATCATGTCACCCGGTCACCTGATGATCATCGGCACTGCCGCGTTCCTGCTCGCGGTCCTCGCCACGCCGGCGATCCGCCGGGTTGCGCTCGGTTTCGGGATGGTGGATCGCCCGGCCGAACGGAAGCTCCACGCGACACCGGTTCCGCTGCTCGGCGGGGTGGCCATCTACAGCGCAGTGATCGGCTCGCTACTTCTATTCCCCGACAGCAAGGGGTTGGTACAGCTCACCGGGATCGTGCTGGGGGCAAGCTGGATCTCCTTCTGGGGGCTGTGGGACGACCGATTCGGCCTGCCCCCAATCGTCAAGCTTCTCGCCCAGGTCGTGGCCGGCGTCATCCTCATCGCCGTCGGTGTCCAGGTCTCGCTGCCGGTCCCCGACTGGGCGGACATCACGCTGACCCTGCTCTGGGTCGTCGTCATCACCAACGCCTTCAATCTGCTCGACAACATGGACGGACTTTCGAGCGGTGTCGCAGCGGTTGCCGCCGCGTGGATCATGCTCATGGCCGCCATGAACGGCCAGTTCCTCGTCGGAGGCCTTGCCGCAGCCGTGCTCGGCGCATGTCTCGGTTTTCTTATTCACAACTTCAACCCGGCACGCATCTTCATGGGCGACTCGGGCAGCTTGTTCCTGGGATTCCTGATGGCTGTCCTCGGCATCAAGCTGCGCTTCCCGGCCAACGTCAACTGGGTGACCTGGATGGTGCCGCTCCTGGTCCTCGGCGTACCCGTTTTCGACACGACCCTGGTTTTCATCTCGAGGCTGAGACGGCGAAAAAATCCGTTCACAACACCCGGCAAGGACCACGTGTCGCACCGGCTGACCCGTATCGGCTGGACCCGGCGCGAGGTGGTGCTCCTGCTCTACCTGGCCGGCTGTGCGCTCGGGGGCATCGCCACCTTCGTCAGCCTCGCCGCTCCCCTCAGCGCCTATCTCATCATCGCCGCCCTGATCGTCCTCGCTCTCGGAGCAATCGTCCGGCTCGAACAGCTGGACATCGCCGAAGACCCGCCAAGCGCCACATGCAACAACGGAGGCAACCCGTGACAGCACCGGACCACGAACCGAGGAAGGTGCTCATTACCGGTGGGTGCGGCTTCATCGGCAGTCACCTCGCCGAGATCCTGCTGAACAGAGGTCACGCCGTGGCCGTCATCGACGATCTGTCGACCGGCAAACTTGAAAACGTCGAGCACCTCCGGTCGAACCCGGATTTCGATCTCGCCATCGACACGATCCTCAACTCTCCGGTCCTCGACCGCCTCGCCAGTGAGTGCGATGTGATCTTCCACCTCGCCGCCGCGGTCGGCGTGGAGCTGATCATCCGCGATCCGGTACACGTGATCGAGACCAACATCCTGGGCTCCGCGGCGGTTCTTAAGGCGGCCGCTCGCCATCGCCGCGCCGTGCTGCTGGCCTCCACGTCGGAGATCTACGGCAAGAGCGAGGCAACGCCCTTCGACGAGGAGAGCGACCGGCTGCTCGGCCCCACCACCCGCTGGCGATGGTGCTACTCGACCTCGAAGGCTGTGGACGAGTACCTCGGGTTGGCCTATCACCGCCAGATCGATCTGCCGGTCACCGTGTTTCGCCCATTCAACACCGTCGGACCCCGGCAAACGGGCCACTACGGCATGGTCATTCCGCGCTTCGTGGAGCAGGCCCTGGCCGGCGGGCCGCTGACGGTGTACGGCGACGGGACCCAGACTCGCAGTTTCTGCGACGTCCGCGACGTGGTGAGGGCCCTGGTGGGGCTGATGTCCGAACCGGAGGCAGCCGGCGGTGTGTTCAACGTCGGATCGCCCAACGAGATCAGCATTCTCGAGCTCGCGAGAACGGTGCTCCGCCTCGTCCACGGCAACCAGGACACGCTCGCGGCTGGAGAGGTGGACGACCGCATCCAACTCGTGCCCTATGACCAGGCCTACGAAGCGGGTTTCGAGGACATGCTCCGTCGGGTGCCCAATCTGAGCCGCATCCACGGTGCCATTGGGTGGGCACCTCGGATCCCCTTCGCAGACACCCTCCGGGACGTCATCGCCTTTCACCGCGGATAGACGTGGATTGCGCGTGTTGCGCCCGGTTAAGCTATCCACTGGTGTGGAATGCGGTGGGGGTCTTCAGGGAACCGTGCGCGACCAGGCCGAGGTGTTGCCGGACTCGAAGCCGTCCTCGAAGAGCGGTTCGGCAATCAGGCCGAAGTAGTGGCTGGGGTCGCTGTCTCCGACCGGATCTCCGACCGGTGGGCTGCCGTTCGCGGTGCCGATGTTTTCGTACTGGCCCGCCACGGCCACACCGCTCGCGGTGCACTCCATCGATTCCTGCGGCCCGAGTTGGCTTGCGGGACAATCCGGAATCACGCCCGCCTGGTCGTCCACCGCGGTCACGGAGGTGAGCGTGATGTTACCGGTGTTGGTGATGGCGTAGGTCCACGTCACCGGCCGACCCACAGAGATGTAAGGGCCCGGTGCAATGTCAGCGTCTTCCTGGTTGGTCCGCTTGGTCAGCTCGATCGAAGCCGCCAGGCCGAAATAGTGACTCGGGTCCGTCGCCTCCACCGGATCGCCCACCGGCGGCTCGGCGGTCACCGTGCCCAGGTTCTCGTATTGGCCCGCCACGGCCACGCCGTTCGCGGTGCACTCCATCGACTCCTGCGGTCCGAGCTGGCTTCCGGGACACTCCGGAGTTACGCCCGCCTGGTCGTCCACCGCGGTCACGGCTGTGAGCGTGATGTTACCCGTGTTGGTGATGGAGTAGGTCCACGTCACCGGCTGACCCACTGGGATGTACGGGCCCGGTGGCGAGTCAGCGTCCTCGCCGTTTGTCAGCTTCCGGATCGCGACGTCTGCCACCGGCTCGCTTCCCACGTACGCCAGATCCTCGAACTGGTTGTCTTCGGGATTGGTTTCTCCCGGTGGCATCGAAATCTCCACCGTGTTGACGAAGAACCGCCCGGGGGTGGCGGGCTCATCCAGGTCGACGGCGAAGCGGACCCAGCCCCCCTCACCCGGCGCCAGGTTCGACAGCCCCCAAATCAGACCTCCAGACCCGCTCTGGAAGCTCGAAATACGCTCGGGGTCATTCGACTCCCACGCGCCGCTCCAGGCGGTTCCCACAGGAAGCGTGTCCGTGATGACAAACCCGTCAACCGGCTCGTCGCCGAAGTTCCAGAAATTGATCTCATAGGCCAGATGATCGAGGTCGGGCACTCGCCACTCGTGCCATTTGGTGACGGCCAGATTCGGCCCCGGTGGGTTCAGTCGAGCCACCGCGTTGTCGGTGTTGTCGTCGTAGGAGTCCTCCCCGGCGAGTGGCGTAATTTGCACGGTGTTGGTGAGAACCGAGTCGGGGGCAATATCGGGCTGGATGTTCACTCTGACGTGGAATGAGCCAACCAAACCGGCGCCGAGTTCGGGAATCTCCCAGCCCACCAACTCGGACGTGACGAACGTCGGCTCGAAGGGCGTACCGTCGTCCAACCAGGCGGAGTCGAAGGTCGCGCCGATCGGAAGAGTGTCAGTGAGCACCAGTGTCCCGACGCCGACGTTACCCGCATTTTCGTACCCGAGACCGTAGTCCAACCGGCCGCCGGGGATCGCAACGCCAGAGTCAATATGCTTGTGCACAGCAACATTGACGTGGGGATCGGCGACCGTGACGCAGAAATCGTTGGTATCGTTTGACTGGTTCACGTCATTGGCAGCGGCGATCAGGGACTGACCGCACAGCAGATCGTTCGGCATCACATCCTGCGCCACCGAGGTGTGCAGGTGGAGCGCGGTGCATCGACTTCCGGATACTGTGGGGCGCGACACGACGAGGCTGTTCGACTGCGAGGGGACCTCTTCCCATCCCGGATCGTCTGACCAAAAGGACAACAATGTGGTCGATGCCGGCAACGTGTAGGTGACCACCGCGGTGCTACTCGAGGTAACCCCCTCGTTGCAGACCTCGAGGTCCCAGTACAGATCACCGCCGGGGGCGGGCTGTGCGGGGCGAGGGTTGATAGCAACCGCGAGGTCAGTCTCGTTGGGTTGGATGACGTTGCCCCACCCGGCCGGGCCGGGAGCGGTCATGGTGACGACGTTTGAAGCACTGATTTCGACCGTGTTGGTGATGGCTGAGGTCATGGGCGCGTTGATCTGGGCGAAGAGCGAAAAGCCGACTTCGACATCGGGTTCGAGGAATCCGACGTCGAAGACCGCAATCGAGAGGGTGTCCGACACCGTGTGTGTCACCGTGAATGTAGAGGTATTCCCCAGGTAGCTGACGCCGACAGGCAGGGTGTCGGTGATATAGGTGTTTTCGGCCGTGCCTCCACCCACGTTCCCGAAAGTCACGACGTACTCGAAATTGCCACCCGTGGTCGGTTGGCCCTCACCGCGTTTGGTGATCTCCAGTTGCGGGGGGAGATCCTGGAACACGTTCATCACTGAATGGTTGTCGGGCTCGTTATACAAGACCAGCACGCTGTGACCCGGCTGCAGGTCCCATACTCCCGCAAAATCACACACGTAAATACCGCCGTTCGGATCGACATCTTCGTCAATCCCGGCGGCCCCCCCTACCTCCAAGACCTCACAGTGGACGTCGATCAGACCCTCCAACCATGGCGCGGTGATCGTGCCTGAGATCACGTCGGTGTTGTAGTCCAGCTCACCGGTGATGACGCCCACCTGGGTCGCCGCCGACTTAACGTGGTCGGCGTTCACGTAGACCCAGTCACCCGGCTGGATATCCGGCGGCTCAGGCGACCACGCGCCATCGATCAGCGTGGTGAACCCCGAATCCCCGTTCCACCACGGCGGCAGCCACGTCTCGAGCTGGGAGGTCGCCTTGACCGCCCCGGTCGAGTCGGTCACCGTGATCCAGACGGTGTGCCCTACCTCGTAGGGCCCTTCGACCCAGTCGTGGGCGTAGTTGACGTTCATCACGACATCCGGGTTGTACACCCGGCGGTGGAACACGACCTCTGCCCAGTTGACCTCGGTCGAATACCGCACCTCGCCCTGGTCGCCGTGCGGTATGTCCGGGAAGCTCGCAGCGAAGCTCCCGTTGTTGTCCGTCGTGACCAGCAGGGTGCCCGCCTGGCGAAGCGCCACCTCGACCGGCTCCCCGTCCAGATGGTCGATCTGGCCCCACACCTGATTGATGTCCGAGTCGGCCGTTGCGATGAACGGCGTTGGTACGTCGATGACAACCGGAATTCCCGCTCCAACCGTCACGGTGATCGTGTCGCCGCCCAGGATCGGGCCCACGTCCGGAAACTCCCAGCAGCCGCCGCAGGTGAGATCCCAATCCGTCACCAGGGTTTGATCTCCGACCTCCAGCTGAACCGTCCCTGTGATGGCGTCGTATACGTGTGCGAATCCCCACACGTCGCTGTTCATCATCTCGGCTTCCAGATGGACCTCGGTGATCGAGTTCCCGCTGAACGCAACGTCCTCGTACTGATTGTCCCCCGGATCAACGTCTCCCGCCTGACTCTCGATCTGCACGGTGTTTGTGAACCACTGCAGGGGCACGCCGGGGTCGTCCAGCAGGGCCTCGAAGTTAATCTGCCCGGTTTCACCCGGTTCCAGGTTGAAGACCTCCCAAACAAGCCGCCCCGGCTCTTCCACAATAGCTATCACGTCGGGGAATTCAGAGGACCACGACCCTCCGTAGGTGGTGGTCACGGGAAGGGTGTCCTCGATCACGACACCGGACTGGGGGATGGTACCGAGATTCCAGAAATCAATTGAGTAGGACAGCCTTTCGTAGCCTGGCAGTGACCACTCGTGAGCCTTGCTCACCGCGAGGTTCGGGCCGAAGTCGTTGAGGACATCGACCCGGATGTCGTGGTTGTCATCGAGGCTTGTCTCGAATGAGGCCGGCGCGATCTCGGTGGTGTTGGTGATCGTCTGGCCGACCTGCAGGTCCGGACTGAGCCACACCTCGACGTGGAACCACCTCGCGCCTCCGCCCTCGAGCTGCCCGAGGTCCCAGATCACCGCCTCGTCGAATACGACCGTCGTCGTCAGAGGTTGGCCCGCGTTCGGCTGGTCACCTTCCCCCCACCATGCCCCGCCGAAATTGGACCAAAACGGCATCGTGTCGGTAATGGACACAGTTTCGGTGATTGGCCCCACGTTCTCGTAACGCACGAGGTACTCGACCCGCCCCCCCGGCACCACCTCGCCGGCAAGGAGGTCCATTTCCAGACGAAACCCGCTTTCGCCGGCGATCTCTACCGAGGCGCTCTGGGACGCGATGCGTGTTGCTGATTTTTCGTTCATCTTCGCGGCAAAGCCGCTGACGGCCGCGAGTCCGGTTACGAAGACCACCGACGCCAGGACGGCGCCGACAACCAACGATGCATCAATGGAGCGATCTCGTCTCATAACGCTTTCCCAGAATCGAGATTCGATCCGATACCACGGAATCAGGGTTGTATATCAGCAGGCAAAGTGTAACACGGGAGAAGGGGGCCAATTCCGCAATGGACTTTGGATTGTCAGAAAGCCCGCAGGTCAAGAGCAAACGACGACCACCCGCTACCGAAACGAGGCAGGCGGTCCATGAAAAGCTGGAGGAAAATGTGGGCTAATCCGGGCTCTCCAGCGATGAGACCGCCCGCCGCACCCTTTCGCGACCCTTTTGCGCCGGCTCGAGATCCGGCTGCACCTCGAGCGCCCGTTCGTAGATATCCGCCGCCGCCACGAGATGGCGGAGCGACACCGTAGCATCACCGCGCGACCTCGCGGTGGCGGCGGACCGCTCCGCAATCATAGCCAGAGCGATGTATGGCTCGGTGAACGTCGGGTCGAGCTCCACAGCACGCTCGAGCCGGTTGAGGGCTTCGCCGTTTCGCCCTATGTTCAGCAACAATCGGCCGGACTCGTTGAGAAATACGACCGACTTGGGTCTCAGTCGAATCGCCGCGTCGTAATGCTCGCTGGACCGTTCGATGAACTCGGTTCTTCGCACTCGATTCTCTTCGACACTCGCCTGGCGTGCCAGGCACCGGGCGAGATTTGCCGAGTGGTCCGGATCGAGCGGCGCGAGCTCGATCGCCCGTCGAAGGCTGGACTCCGAAATCGCGAATAGTCTGCTGCGGCTGGCCACGTCTCCGGCGGTCGTCGCCGCTTTCAAGGCGACAGAACCGCGCACGAGCTGGTACATCGGCTCTCGGGGACTCAGGGCCACGGTGCGATCGAGGACCTCGAGACCGGCCTCTACCCGATCCCGGGTCAAAAGGTGGTTGCCAACCCTGAGGAGGCTGTCTGCCCGAATCGGATCGATGTTGTACCGCTCCACTACGATGACCGCAGCCACGGCAATGAGCAGGCCCGACACGGCTGAAAGCCACACTCTTCGGCGTGACCAGAGGAGCCTCTCTCCGAGAGGCAACCCCAGGAGAGCTCCGACGACGAGGCCGACAAACACGAGCGAACCCACGAGAACGGCGAAGTGGTTGGCGACGAACTCCGCGTCCAAAAGGGTCTCGTTGGGGGCTCCGGTGCGCTCGATGACGTGCGCGACCCGACCGGCCTGGATCACCGCAAACACCGCGACCAGACCAAGGGCCGGCGCGACAGCCGTTCCAAGCTCTGGGCGCGTTCTGCCAGCGGCGCCCCGGCCCGAGGGAAACGAAATGGCGAGCCCAACAAAGATCGTGACCAGCACCAACCAACAGAGGGCCGAGAAGTGCATGACCGTCGGAACCGTGTCACTCCCGAACCACGAGTTGATGAGGATTGCACCGAGGCTGCGTGCCTTTGGTGAGGAGAGAGTCATTGCGTAAACCCACGGGATGCAAAGTGACCCGGAGATCAGCGAGTAGACCACGATACCGCGGCGTGCATCATCGGGAGGTACCCGTTTGGTAGATGGAGAAGTCGACCACGTTTCCGGCTTCTCGCCCTGGCCAGGTTTCACACCAGACATCGGCGAGGCACCCGAACTGAACGGCTGGGATTTCGCAGACAGCCAGCCCCGGGCCGCGAGGACAGCCACGGCCGCGAAGAACCAGAAAAACAGCCGGGTGGTGGTGATGGCGATTCCGACCTGGATCTCCACCAAATGAGCAACGAAGGTGGCGAGGAGGGCCAGCACCAGCCAATCTGAAACCGTCCCGGGGCTTCCCGTTTCGGGCTTTTTGCCTGAGCTGTCGATCAGGGACTGGGCGGTCACGAACAGTGTCAGACTCAAGACAAGACCGACTGAGAGCCCTACGCCCGACATCGTGGACTCGCCGCTAGCGAGCCACGGCGTCACGGCCCCGAGCACAGAGCCGACAAAGAGGGCCGACCAAAAGCCCACGGCCTGAGCACGAGAGCGGATCAGGCCCAGCCGGCGCAGCGCGAGGCCACACACGGCGAAGAAAATACTCAGCCAAATCACGGTGCCGACAGCACCCTCCATCACGAGAAGATCGAAGATCTCGTTATGTGATCGGTCGGGGATCTTGGTGACGTTTTCGAGCTGCCCGAGCTTCGGCTCCACGAAACGGTTGACTGCAATTCCCATGGTTTCCGGGCCGGTTCCGAGAGCGGATCGAAGGCCGTGGAGCCTGTCCGGAGTGCCGTCGGGCGTCTCGAGGGGTTCTCCCGACCGCAACAGTTCGGAAACGGACCGCCAGATATAGAGCCGGACCTGGATGGTCCTGGATTCGGTATCGAGCACGCTTCCAAGCCGACCGACGTACGGTACATTCCGCATGTTTTCCAACGGCGAGCCCGGCATGTTGACGACAACCAGAATCGCCAGGGTGAGAAGGGCCGACCCCACAACCCCCGGTACCGCCCAGCGGATCTGCGAACCCCATCGCTGGAGCAACGGCGAGTTTCCCCCCAACCTGCGGAGACGGAGCAAACCTACCAGGATGAGGACGTAGGCGCCGCAGAGCAGCCCGAGAAACGGGCCGCGGCTCTGGGACAGCACCAGGGCAGCCAGCTGGCAGAGCAGGACCGCTCCGAGGACAACGGTCCGCCGGCCAGGCCACAACTTTGAACCTGAGGTCATCTTCCTGCGTCGCGACCACTCCACCACCTCTGTGCCGAACTCGAGGCCCGTCAGGAACATGATCATCACGAGATAGGCTCCGAGGAAGATCGAGTTGCCCAGGGTCGAGTAGACACGGCGGGACGAAACGGCGGTCGTCACCGGGTCGATGCCAAGTTCCTGGAACACTCCATAGAGCGAGATCGAGGCACTCGCCACGATCACGGTGAACACGACGCGGCGCCACTGAGTGGGTGTGCGCAAATGGGTGAGCACGAGGGTGAAGACCACGAGGTACGTCAGCTGGGTCCAGGTCCCCTGCGCACGTGCGTAAGATCCGAGCCAGCTCAGCCGGGAGTCCACCGACAGGATCGAGCCCACAACCAGCAGGAGGGCTAGCGCCACAACGAGAGGGGCGAGGGGCACCCCAAACAGAGCTCGGACGGTCCCACTCACTGGCCGACGGTTTGAATCTGCAGCGCTCCCGTCTGTCAGCGGAAGAGGTCGACTCAGACGTCCGCCGCACACAACCTTCCAGAGCCATGCGGCCACCATGAGGGCGGCCAGCGAACGCAGTAGCGCCACCTTGTCAGGTTCGTAGTTGCGGCTGCTGTAGATGTTGAACAGCAGCGGAACCAGGCCCAGCGCCAACAACCAGCCGGCTTCGATCAGCCCCTCGCTGAGGGCCTCGATTCGGGACGAGGCGCAGGCAGGAATCACCGCGAGAACTCCGGGATTTCGATATTCACTTCCCGCAGTGTATCAATCGGCCTCTTGGGGAACCGTAACCCCCATCGCCACCCAGTTGAAGGTTGAAACTTCCTGGGCTCGGAGGTTCATATCCTCAGGATCTCAGAGCCCGAGTCCCCCCTTTCGCACCATCAAAAAGCTCCCCAACTATCGAAGAGTCTCGAGCGGCCTCGCGAAGACGAGGCGAGCGGACTCGCAGCGCCTTTACAAAGCTCCTCAACTTCCGGGAGCTATCTCATCCCTGAGATCCTCCAGCTCGTTCCGGAGATCAAGGGCAGTTTGATATCTGCGGTCCAGATCTTTCTCCAGGCAGCGCCTGAGGATTCGTCCCAAGTGGTCGGGTAGCTCGTCCCGAATCTCCGTAACTGGCGGTGGTGTGTCCCGAAGGATCGACGACATCAGCTCGGCCGAGGTCTCTCCGTGGAAAGGCCGGCCGCCGGTCGTCATCTCGTAGAGCAGCACTCCCAGGGAGAAGATATCGGATCGTGGGTCGAGGCGTTTCCCCTTCAACTGCTCAGGAGACATGTAGGCAACCGTGCCGAGTACCCGACCTTCGCTGGTGAGCTGTTCGGTGGAGAGCTCTGTTTCGTCGTCGGAAAGAGCGTGGTCGTACCGGAGCTTGGCCAAGCCGAAATCCAGGACCTTCACCCAGCCATCATTGCTCACCATAACGTTGCCGGGTTTGAGATCCCGATGGATGATCCCACTCTTGTGTGCAGCAGCCAGGCTGTCAGCCAGGGGAACCGCGAGGTCGAAAAACGGTCCAATGGCCATACCGTCGACCGGGATCCTCTCGGCCAGCGTCGTGCCCTCGACCAACTCGATGGAGAGGAAGTGAATCCCGTCCGCTTCTTCCACCGAGTAGATGGTGACGATGTTGGGATGGTTGAGAGCGGCGAGGGCCTTGGCCTCCTGCTCGAACCGGTGAAGCCGATCGGGGTCCGCCGCGAATGTGGGAGGTAGGATCTTCACAGCCACCTTGCGCTCGAGCTTCGTGTCCTCGGCAAGGTAGACCTCTCCCATCCCCCCAGCCCCGAGGGGTTCCATGAGCCGGTAGTGGGCGAGCCGCTCAGGCATTTCCTCGGGGAGGTCGTTCGCCGTGGAGGCAACCGATCCTTCGGCTGGAATTCCCAGTTCGGTGGCGATCAGCGTCGACAACCACCCGTCCACCGATTCAGGTCCGAAGTCGAGCGCTGCTGAGTAGAAGGTGTCGCCATCAAGAACAACCGAGGCCTCGTCGATGGGCCGGAAACCGAGTTCCTGCGCCACTGCGGCGTAGGGCGCGAAATCTCGAACGGTGAGGTAGACCCTGCGGAGCCGGGGTCGCAGCTCCATATAGGACCGCTTGATGTCCAGCCAGCAGGCGGCCTGAACGCCGGACGGATGCTCTCCGTCGTCGACTCCCAGCCATCTGCGGATGAAGAGGACGACCTGGCCCTCGGGGACCGGGTTCGCTTCGAGATGGCTCAACCAGGCGTCGAAAAGCGGATCCCGGGTCCTCTGCTCGCTGCTGACCACGTTGGGATCGAACATGCAGTAGAAACCTACGATCTTCCCCTCGGTGTCGCGAGCGATTGCGAACGACTCGGGGAAGCTCCTCCACCAGGTGAGGAGCGCATCCGTCGCCTCCGGGCCATCGTGGAGCCGCGCGATCGACTCGATCGCCCCGGCATGATCGCCGACCGCCGGTTCGACGGCCAGTGGGTGGACGGTGCTCGGGAAAAACGCCTCCCTGCAAACAGGATTTTCGATGAGGTAGAGCAGATCAGCGGTGAAGCGCCAAAGCTCCGGGGCGCCGGCGGTCACGAGCTCTTTCCGGAGTTGACGCCAGGCGGCGCGCCGGTACTCGCGGTACGCTGCCGGGTCGCCCGCCTTGGTGGCTTCAGCGATGGCCTCCTGCACGACATCGTGGAGATGCAGACCGTCCCGTTCGCTGTCGACGAACGGGAGGGTCTGAAGGTGGTCGTAGAGTGCTTCCGCGTCCGACCCCGGGATCAGAGACCCCAGCAGGGAAACCGTTGTACGGCGAACCGTGGAAATAGCGTGCAGTGCCTTTCGGATAAGGGGATCGGAGACGTCTTCCAGATAGAGGTGCGTGAGCTGCTCGACGGTCCGCTGGAGCGCGGTTTCCTCCAACTGAAGGTCGGGCCGTTCCAACGCAGCGGCCGCCGCCAGCGTGAGGGCCAGCGGATGACCTCGGGCAAAGCGGTTCAGTCGCAGGGCGTTATCCCTCGCAATGCCCGCCACAGTGAAAAATGTGACCGCGTCATCCTCTTCGAGGGGACCCAGGGCGATCGCGTGGAAGAGACCCTGCCAACCCGGGGTTGTGAGCCAGGAGGTGACCGGAGGCTCACGGCCAGACAGAATTACGCGCACGTTGTCAGGAAGCGAGGGGATGAAGACCTGTCGCAGCCACGTGTCCAACAAGCGGAAGCGCTCGTAGGTGTCGAGGGTGAGAACCACCCGCTCCGAGAGCTCACCGAGGTTTTCGGCGGCCTGCCCCGCATCGCCGTCCTGAATCCCAATGATCTCTCCAAGCTCGTGAACAAACCCCCGTTCGGTGGGTTCAATCGCGCGGCAGTCCAGTTGGACGACCGCAGCGCCAGCCTCGCTGGCCTGTGCGCAGAAGGAAGCGAGAAGCGTCGATTTACCGCTTCCCCCGATTCCGTGGAGATGGGAGACAGCTGGACCGTCGTCGTCCAGACAGTGAAGGAGCTGGGTGAGCTCTCGCTGGCGGCCGACCATCCGCGTGGCCGCCTGCTCCGCCAAGACATCTCCGATTCGCCGTCCCATGGCCTACCCCGTTGCCCGTCGAAAACGGTCGCAGCCGCCGGCTGCGCTAACCCGATGCGCCGCCCCTAAAGACCGGTGGCTCTGTGTATCACGCTTTCGACGCCGCTGTTTCTGCGCCGAAGATAACACAGGAGCATGTTTTGGTGGCCTGCCCCTCTGGGACTTCCCGCCGTCGCAGGAGCTGATCGAAACGTAACGGTGCCAGGCAACGATCTCCGCATTCACCATGAACCGACCAAGGTGCCGCCGCAAAACGCAACAGCATCGATGCCGACTACCGATATGACCAGTACGGGTCGCTGACCCGAACTAACCCGCATATCTCACCAACTTCCTGCTGCGGGCGCCGATGCACCGCGCCCAGCATTGTTTTCTCGCCTCGGGGTGTTCGACGCACCGCAAGTACGCGCTCCGCGCCCCTCGGGTCGAAAAACCCACTGTGCATGGCGCCTCACCGCCCTCGCGACGAAACCCGGTGAGATATGCAGCTAACGCACTTCGAAGGTCAGGGTCGCCCAGTTGGACTCGTAGTCCACGCCTTCGTCGTCCGACGGCAGCATGCGGATCAGGCGCACGTACCAGCGACCGGGGCGGGTGAATTTAACCCGCGCCAAACCATTGGCGTCGGTACGGAGGGTGGCCGCCTCTCGATACGCGCCCGTCTCGTCATGGCTGTGAAAGCCCTCGTAACTGGCATAAACCAACTGATTCACGGCCGGTTGGCCTTCAGCGAGCACCAGGAATTCGAGAGAACCGCCGGCGGGGAGGGTTGCCGGGTTCTGCATCGGCACCATCTCGATCGGATATCCCAGTCGATGCCCGAACGAGTCAGTCGTTGATTCGCCAACCTGGAGAATCGTCTTGACGTGTTTGGAGTAGCGCTCCGTCGTCGGTTGATCGACAGTTCCGTCACGGCCCTGGAGTGGCTGGAAAGAGGCTACGAAATCCGAGACCCCGAAATGCCATATATCGGAGCGTTCAGTTTTATTCTTGTTCCCGACGGGCGGGTTGGCCCGCGGTATCAGGACCTGCTGCGCCGCATGAACTTACCGGAGAACAGACCACGACCGACGCAACAAGTGGGAGCTTGAAAACGCGTCGAATCGTGCTGCTTGCGTGTTTCGCTATTCTCGCCACCGCCGCGTTCGCTGCCGACAAGAATCCGCGGGGAGTGACGGGGCGGACCGAGGGCAACGGTGTGACCCCGACGCTAACTCCACCCACACCGACCCAGCCGCCGGGTCCGACGCCCTCTCCGCCACCTGGCTAGAAATCCTCGACGATCACTTCGCCAGCGACAATTGTTGAGAGAATGCGTCCGTCAAGGAGCCGTCCCGGTTCGGTTTCGCCGACGGACAGAGGATCGAGATCGATGACCGTCATATCGGCCCACCTCCCAGGCTGCAGCACCCCGGTCCGGTCTTCCCATCCGGCGGCATAAGCTGACCAATTGGTATAGCCGCGCAGGGCCTCCTC
>Ga0316187_10003155_pt1 | contig 14359 bp, 12 predicted proteins | sample CroRivburrow1_MG_FD_204927 | JGI IMG/M metagenome (GOLD analysis project Ga0316187, IMG submission 204927) | Coastal sediment microbial communities from Maine, United States - Cross River worm burrow 1 | ecosystem: Environmental > Aquatic > Marine > Coastal > Sediment | place: USA: Maine... | reverse complement strand
ACAAACAGCGCAAAGAATCCCTGGAAAGGGACCATCCCTTTCTGCCACACCATCAGTGTGGTGATATCACCGAACGGGCTGAATGCGCCCCCGGCATTGGCCGCAACAACAATATTGATGCAGCCGAGCGTAACAAATTTCACATTATCCCTGGCAACAGCCATCACCACAGCCGCCATCACCAGAGCAGTAGTCAGGTTATCAGCAACCGGAGAGATAAAGAAAGCCAACAGGCCTGTCAGCCAGAAGATTGTCCTCAGCGAGAGCCCCTTTGAGACCAGAAAGGCCCTTAGTGCTGAAAACACATTGCGCTCTTCCATCGTGTTTACATAGGTCATCGCAGCAAGCAGGAACAGCAAAAGCTCCGCATACTCAAGAATATTGTGCTGAACCAGCGCATGCGCACTGGTTGTGTCACCGTGACCATTAAAGGCGATAGCAACCAGAACCCAGATTAAGCCTGCAGCGACCATAACAGGTTTGGATTTGCGCAGGTGCAGGACCTCTTCTCCGATTACCAGCGCATAGGCAAATGCAAAGATAATAAGGGCGGAGATGCCAAACCAGGTGGCAGTAAAGTCTACCTGACTCACAGCATCGCCTGATGCAAATGCCATGCTTGGCAGCAGTAGCGCGGCCAGCGTTGATAACAACAATGAGATTCGATTCATGATAAATTCCTTTTGCAGCATATTAACCAAGAACAGACAAAATTTGAACCGTTTTACTCCTGAAATTCTCTCGCCCCCCCTCCACAGCTCATAAAAGATAAATATCGAGACAAAACAGATAACATATCGACTTTCTCTGTGGCAGACTGCACTAGTTTATCTTGTCTGTTTTACACTGTTCGGGCATTTTTCGCCGCTTTCATAAACAAGACACCCTCAGGAGAACCAACTATGGACGCCATGATGCATGCCGACATCAAAAGCCTGAAACTACTGCATAGCGGTAAGGTCCGCGATATGTATGAGATCGATGATCATCACCTTCTCATCGTCACAACTGATCGTCTATCCGCTTTCGACGTTATTATGCCAACCCCTATTCCGGGCAAAGGCGTGGTACTGAACGCAGTGTCCGACTTCTGGTTTAAAAAGCTCGCCCATATCGTACCGAATCATGCTGCAACCATGACGCTGGAAGAGGCGATCCCCGATGTCGCGGAGCGTGAACGCGTTCGCTCCCACGCCATCATCGTAAAGCGGCTAAAGCCGCTGCCTATCGAAGCAATTGTACGCGGTTATCTGATTGGTTCAGGCTGGAAGGAATACCAGAAACAGGGGTCGGTGTGCGGCATTGACCTGCCGGATGGACTGATTCTGGCCAATCAGTTGCCGGAGCCAATATTCACCCCATCCACCAAAGCAGCAGTCGGCGATCACGATGAAAACATCGATTTCGAAAGCATGTGCGCAATTATCGGCACCAACTTGGCGACTCAGGTTCGCGATGTAAGCCTGCAGCTGTATAGGGAGGCTGCCGCCTTCGCACTGAAGAAAGGTATCATTATCGCCGACACCAAATTCGAATTTGGCCTTGATCACAATGGTACTCTGACATTAATTGATGAAGTGCTGACCCCCGATTCCTCACGCTTCTGGCCAGTATCCGAGTATCAGCCGGGCATCAGCCCGCCGAGCTTCGACAAGCAGATTGTCCGTGACTGGCTGGAGACGCTGGATTGGGACAAGCGTGCGCCGGGGCCTGTGATTCCAGATGAGATCAAAAACAGAACTGCAGAAAAATATCTAGAAGCACTAAACACTCTTACAACCTGAGCTATCAGGTTGTAAGCGCCCTTTATTCGGCATCATCGTAAATGCCACCGTTCTGCAGCAATAGCGGAACAAACTGGTGGGAGGATAGTTTTTTATGTTACTGGCAACCGCGGCCGTAGTCATCGGTGTAGCACTTCTGATCTGGGGAGCAGACCGCTTTGTGGATGGTGCCGCTTCGGTGGCCAAAAATCTGCGCGTGCCTCCTATGGTGATCGGCCTGACCATTGTCAGTCTTGGAACCAGCTTGCCGGAGATGATTGTGGCGGCCATGGCGGCCCTTGATGGCAACCGCAACCTCGGTATCGGTAATGTACTCGGCTCCAATATCGCCAATATCGGACTGGTACTTGGCATTACAGCCCTGATCATGCCGCTGGCTGTTCAATCGATGACCTTAAGGCGCGAAATTCCGGTGCTGCTGCTGGTCACCTTTCTTGCCTTTGCCCTGTTTGCCGATGGTGAACTGAGCCGGATCGACGGCATTGCCCTATTGATTGGACTGGTGCTCATGCTGGTATGGATTACCCGCATCGGCATGAAGGATCGTCACGATCCAATGGTCGAAGATTTTACCGAGTCAATCCCCGAGAAGATGAGCATGAAGAGCTCCATTCTCTGGTTTATCGTTGGCCTGATCCTGCTGATTGTCAGTTCCCGCATGGTGGTCTGGGGCGCGGTTGAGATCGCTCACTACCTTGGTGTCAGCGACTTGATCATCGGCCTGACTATTGTCGCGATCGGCACCAGCCTGCCTGAGCTGGTTGCATCGGTTGCCAGCGCCCTTAAAGGCGAAGCCGATATCGCACTCGGCAACGTTATCGGATCCAACATGTTCAACCTGCTGGCCGTATTGGCCATGCCAGGGCTGATCCATCCGGGCATCTTTGCCCAAGAGGCGCTGCTGCGCGATTTTCCGATTATGCTCGGCTTCACTGTTGCCCTACTGATTGTCTCTCTCGGCTTCAAGGTGGGCGGAAAGATCAGCCGGCTTGAGGGCGGCCTGCTAACGGCCGGTTTTTTCGCTTATCTCTACCTGCTCTACCTTCAAGCCTGATCCTCTTCGTCGAATGGCGGATCCTTCAGTCTGAAACGGCTCAGCATCTCGTCAGTCAGCATCTGGTCACTGCCAAAGGTATCGGCGACCACCTCCGTGGCTCCGGCCTGATAAAGCTGGTAGAGGTGCATCTCTTTACGGGTGCGTACAATGATCGGCAGGTCTCGGTATAACACGCGAACACGCGAGATAATCTTCATCGTCGTGTTGAAATCGATCATGCTGACCACCAGTGCCGATGCCCGAGCCAGTCCACATGCATGCAACAACTCAAGGCTGCCAGCATCGCCATAAGATACAGACGGCTCTCTGCTGGCTCCTTCCCCTACCAACTCCAAATCCAGATCTATTGCCATGTAGCGGATATGTTTTTCACGCAGCATTTTTGCAGTGTGTTGTCCCACCCTGCCGTAACCGCAGATAATCACGTGGTTATTAAGTCCGCGCGACTGATCCATGATCCGCGCCCTGATCTCCTGACGGCTACGGGAGGCTGCGCCCGGCAGCAGTTGAGCTGTGATACTGCCATTATTGCGAATAATGAGAGGGGCCAGCGCCATGCTGAAGAGCATTGCCGCCAACATGGTCTGCCCCTCAATCGTATCAAGCAGCCCGCCATCCATAGCCAGGATAAGAATAGCGAAACCGAACTCGCCGCCATGAGCCAAAATCAATCCCGTACGCATCGCTACCGCACTGTTCCAGCCCGATACCCGACACAGGGCAGCGACCAGCAGCAGCTTGAACAACATGAGTCCGACAAGGATCAGAAGAACAGTTGGCCATATCTCGGGCAGCAGCCCGATATTCAGCATCATGCCTACGGTAATGAAAAACAGCCCCAACAGCACATCGCGAAACGGCCTGATTTCCGACTCCACCTGATGGCGGAACTCGGTCTCGCTCAGCATCACACCTGCAAGAAAGGCCCCGAGAGCGAATGTCAGGCCGATCTGATAGGTAAGCCATGATGAGCAGAGTACAACCAGCAGCACCGTCAGCGTGAACACCTCGGCAGAGCGGAATCGTGCCACCTCGCGAAACAGGGGCTGCAGCACCCAACGCCCGATCACAAAAATCAGCCCCAGCACCAGCAACCCTTCTGCAAAGATGATGATCACAGTGAAAGGGGAGGGCTCAATTCCATCGCCACTCATAGTGGCAACAAGGATCAGGAACGGAACCACCATCATATCCTGAAACAGCAGGATACCGAGGCTGTTGCGTCCGTGACGGGTATGCAGCTCTACCTGATCTACCAGCTGTTTCGTCACCAGTGCGGTTGAGGACATGGCAATCACACCGCCAAGCACCAGCGCACTCTCAAAAGAGATACCAACATAGTAGGCCACAGCCGTAGTGGCTGCGGATGTAACAAAAACCTGCGCCCCACCAAGCCCCAACACTGTCCCTTTCATACGAATCAGTAGTGAGACAGAGAACTCAAGACCAATCGTAAAGAGCAGAAAAACCACCCCGAATTCGGCAAATGTTTTGATATGCTCAACATCTGTGATCAATGCGAACCCGTAGGGCCCGACCAGCAAGCCTGCAGCCAGATAACCGAGAATTGGAGGCAACCCGATACGCAGGAAAAGAACGACAACGGCAACCGTTGCAAACAGGATCATCAGGGCTTCATTAAGATAGCTGTAATGCACGACTCCTCCTTGCGGTTTGTCTTGCCTGCGCCTTCACGCCCCCTCGCAATCGAAATGATACGCCCCTATCTTTAACGTATTGCAGAATCGGCAAAACTGCAAGTTTATACAGGATATTCTTGACTTGCGGCTTATCGATCTCAGTCTCAATCCTGTTTTGAACAGACTCGATTCCGATATAAGCCAACCAGTGACCCTGCATAACCATGTCTACCGTGGAGCCAACCGGCTGCGCGTCGCCCTGGTCGGCCAGCACAACAGCGGCAAGAGCACCATTTTCCATGCTGTGGCCAGTACCAGCTATCGCACAGGAAAACTCACCGGCACCCATAAACCCTATGCCGAATGTCCGGTTCAGATCGGCGTTGATGAGATACATCTGGTGGACCTGCCCGACTTGCACTCCTTGCGAGACCTTGCCGGCGATGATCTTGAGGCGCTGAAGTATCTGCTCTGGGGAGATGCGCGTCCGCTGGTATCACGGCATGAGCGCTCTGAACCACCGGCTCCATTCTCCAGACCGGATGTGCTGGTCTATGTCATTGATGCCAGTGCTCTACAGCAGAGCCTTGAACTCGCGCTTGAACTGCCAGAGCTGGGGCTGCCGGTAGTCGTTGCCCTGAACATGATGGACGAAGCACACCGTAAAGGTGTCGAGATCGATATTGAGGCCCTTGCAGAAAAACTCGGAGTGCCCGTGATTCCTGCTGTCGCCCTCAAGGGCCATGGCCTGACCGAACTGTTCGATCAGGTATTAATCAGCGCCCGCAAACGCAGCTGTCCACTACCGCAATCGCCCAACCCCCATATCATGGCGTGGGCCTCAAAGATGCAGCACAATGTGGATCTTCCTGAGATTCAGACTGCTTTCGCCATGCCTAAAAACCAGCTAACGATGCACCTGCTGGAGGCAGACAGTTATTTCATGCATGAACTGGAAAGCCATTTCCCAGATGCAATTGCCAAGGTCAAAGCGCTGCAAAATGAGGCGCTGGAGACACTGCCCCGCTCCCTTTCTGAAGAGGTTGAAGCAGACCGCCATCACCGTGCTGCCTGCCTGTTTGAAAGTGTTGCCAAACTTGTGCACAAGCCGAAAGTCAGCTGGGAGGAGCGGCTGGACATGCTCTTCCTGCACCCCAGTTGGGGTCTGGTTGGCTCACTTACTGTTTTTGCAGCGGTGCTGTTCATGGTGTTTGAGGTCAGCACCACACTGGATGCGATGTCCGCTGCCAGGCTCGCTGATATGGTTTCCAACTGGCAACCGGAGGCTGTTACAGGTGTAGTTGGCCGAGCGGTAGTTGATGGGCTGATCGGGCTGATCGGCATTGTTGTCCCCTACATGTTACCGCTGGTGCTCATGCTCGTAGCGCTGGAGGAGTCCGGCATCATGCATCGCATTGCCTTTGTCGTAGACCGCTTTTTTCATGCTATCGGCCTGCATGGCAAGGTGGCCGTACCGTTCCTGCTGGGGCTTGGCTGCAACGTGCCCGGCATTGCCGCCACCAAGGGGCTAACCAGCGGTCGCGATCGCGTCGTCTCATCCCTGCTCATCACATTCGTCCCCTGTTCTGCCCGTTCAGCAATCGTGCTGGCGCTTGGGGCAAAGTATCTCGGTGTGATGGGTGTTTTTCTGCTATTCGCCCTGAGCTTGCTGGTAATTGCGATTCTCGGCCGTCTGCTCTCGCACCGTTATCCTGAGATCAGTCCCGGTCTGATTCAGGAGATCCCAAGTTACGCATGGCCGCAGTGGCATCCATTGCTTCACTCCACATGGAATCGTACCAGTGACATTCTTACCATCGTAACACCGCTACTCGTTGGCGGCAGCGTAATTCTTGCCCTGCTCCAGTATTTTGGGGCAGATGCCTGGATCAATACTGCACTTTCTCCTATCACCTACTGGATGCTGGGGCTGCCTGTTGTACTCGGTGTTCCGATCCTGTTCGGCGTTCTCAGAAAAGAGCTTTCCCTGGTGATGGTCTATCAGGCCCTCGGCACCTTCGAAGTGGGGCTAGTGATGGACTGGATACAGATCACCACCTTCCTCGTCTTCCTGCTCTTTTACATTCCCTGCATTTCCACCTTCGCCGTGATGCTGAAGGTGATTGGCAGAAAGGAGGCGCTATTCTCCATCGCTCTCTCTATCGGTGTTGCACTGATCACCGCCCTGATCATCCGCTTCTCCCTGACCGGCATTGGGAGTCTGATCTAAGTAGAATGCCAGGGTCCGACTGCAACCAGGCAAGTTTTCTTTAATGATATACTGATTAGCACTGTCTCTTTAATAAAGAGCATACAGTGGCTTGGAGTCACTTATTGCTTAACCCCGGTAGAGGTAATAACAGTTTCTACCACTCTTCTTCGCCAGGTACATGGCGTTATCAGAAGCCTGCATCAGCTTATCGATATCATTGCAACCCTGATCGGCAACGCAGATGCCGATACTGCATCCAAGCTTGCACTCCTGGTCGGAGAGCTGCATCGGCTGCGAAAGAGAAGCGATAATCTTGTCAGCGACGCTGCATGCGGTATCTTCTGAATCAATGCCCTCAAGAATAAGACAAAACTCATCACCGCCAATACGGGAGGCTGTGTCGGTTTCTCGGATGCATTCTTGCAATCTTTTCGAAACCTCAATGAGGGCCAGGTCGCCATAATCATGTCCTAGCTTGTCATTGATCGGCTTGAAATGGTCTAAATCAAGAAAAAGTACAGCTGTCTGTTTATTGTTGCGGCGCCCATGGGCAAGCGAACGCCTGAGACGGTCATAGTGCAGAGTGCGATTTGGTAGGCCGGTAAGTGCATCAAAGTAGGCCATCTTTTCGATCTGCTTTCGCATTTTCTGCCGTTCGGAAACATCGTGTATAATGCCGGTGAACTTCTTCTCTCCAAAGCTATGCATGACAGAGATCGACAGCTCCATAGGAAATTCACTGCCATCCTTGCGCATGCCGGGAAGTTCGCGCCCAGTCATACCAATAACCTTCGCATTTCCTGTGTCGTGATAATGTTTCATATAACCATCGTGTCGGGCGCGATAATTCTCGGGCATGATCATGTTGATGCTTTTGCCAATAATTTCAGGTTCGCTGTAACCAAAAATATTCACTGCTGCGGGATTGATTGTTTCAATGACACCACGGCTATCTGTCGTGATAATGCCCTCTGCAGCCGTATCAACAATGGCCTTTGTTAATGTCTCGCTTCTGATGCGCGACTCCTCTGCCGCAATGGCGATATAAAGCCGCTTGTTCGCCGAAGCTGCATAGCGAATAGCCATGACCAGTACGATCGTAAGTAAGATGCCATAAATCAGCATCGCTTCATCCGCATAGCTGATCGGCATGTGTGCAGCAGACAGTTGAGTCTCAAGAGCATCAAGAGCCTGCCAGAGAGCGAGAGTAACCGTCAGGCTGCCAATGCCGGCCACAACGGGAAGCCAGGACGGCATAGCAGCGCTCAGTTTTTTACTCTTGTTCCAGGCAAAAGCGAATATGCCAAGCCCTAGAGTAATAAACCCTGTAGCGGTATGAATGGCCAATTTGGTCCACTGCCCCCAACCGTAGGCTGTATTGATGCCGACCAGATAACCGATCAGTGAAACAATACCCAGGGCTATAATGATGGTGCTCAGGGTGCTGACCCAAGCCGGGGTGAGTCTGTAGTCAGGCTTGAGGCTTGCGATCAACAGAGAGAGTCCAGTAAGTGAAAAGCAGAGTGCGGTATTTGGAGCCATGCGCCCGGGATGAGATGTCTTCTCAAAGATGTAGTGCTCCATGAAGAGCTGATCGATGTGCAGCTCAATAGCGAAGAGGTATTCAATCAGAGTAAGTGCTCCGATCAATAGAACGGCAGCGCCAATGAATGTAGTTACACGCTGATAAGAGCCGGTGAGTGCCAGCAGCAGCCCCATGGCACCCAGTGCAAACCCCAGGGCGGTATTGTATTGCATCGGTACGAACGTGGGACTGACCTGAATTAGGCTATGATTATGCGTATACCAGCCAACTATCACCATAGCACCAAGAACCAAGCATGAAACTGCAGCAAATGCGCTAAAGTAATAGCTAATATGCCGGTTTTCTACACCCATCATAGATGCTTTCCCCTCCCTCTAAACCACGAACAGTGGCACCCTAATGGGCTAGTATAGACTAAATGCTTCAGAATGGTGGAATCCGCATATGGCTGCAAACTATCATTTGCATCAGCTAATCAATTTCGGGGGGAAGCAGTGGTGGTTGGCCATGCTTTTTGCGCATGTTATTGACTGCATTAAGAATCAGTGGGCGCCCGACAATCCAGCACTCCAGCCTGTATTTTCCGGGATAGTTCATGATCATCAGGCCAAACAGGATGCAGAGCAGCCCCTGCCCCGGCGTGAAGAGCATGATTAAGCCTGCCACAAGCAGGATCGCACCGAGCATATTCTTGAGAATCACCAGCATCAGTTTCACCAGCGGATGGCGCAGGTCACCGTCCAGCTTGTGGCGGTTATGATGGTGAAAATAGTCGGTAGGTATTCTGGCGACGATAAACGGAATCGAGGCTAGACTGATGACAAACATCGCGATCGAGCCAACCGCGATCCAGAGACCGTAGGCATCAAAAAATGCCTTTCCTTGTGTAATCAGCTCTTCCATGTTGCTCCTTAACCGACCCGCTTCGAAATGGTGAATTCGGTTACGCGATAGAATGCCGAAAAGATATCCCTGTGCGACGTAACCCTCACCTCTTTTTCGTATGCCTGCCCCAGCTCATTGAGTAGCACCTCGACATCCTCATGCCAAAAACTCTCCAGAAATGGCTCAAGCTTCGTAGTAACCCAGCGAATGGGATAGAAGCGGTATAACCAGTGGTGTTTTGGCAATTTTCCGTATTCGGTCACCAATAGCACCCCGCCATCACCGAGCACACGCATACATTCTGCAAGCGTGTTTCTTCTCGCCTCAGGCGGCATCTCATGCAGTAGGAAAAAGAGCACGATGGTCGAAAAGCTGTTTGTTTTATAACCCAGCGCTTCGGCATTCATGCGGGTAACACCGAGTTTCTGACCAGCTTCAACCTTGCTGGCCGCCAGCGAAAGCTGCACATCGGCCACATCGGTGATGTGCAGAGGCGACGGCTGCACCTGCCGAATCAGGTTCGGCGTTAATGAACCGTAAACACAGGTAAGCTGCAGAACGCGATTCAGCGGAGCCGCATTCAACCGCTCCAGCGTGGCGTTCATCAGATTTTTGTACTGGCCGAAGAGAATCGCATTGATGATTAGCTGGTGATCGAAGAACCATACTGATTTCGGCCAGAGGTAGGCCCACCAGTAGTGACGCACCAGATAGGTGGGCATGCCATCAAGGAAGTAGCGGTAGAGCCTGAACATTCGGGTAATATGATCTGTTACGCTGGTTCTGTCTGCATTGGGAGTAACAACGAAATCATTGCCGCGACCAGCACAAATCCAGCTGACCACCACAAGCAGCCACTTAACCCCTGACTCTGATAGATCAAGCCGGATAATACCGTACCTGCCAGCCGTCCTCCCGCATTGGCCATATAGTAGAAGCCGACATTCATCGAAACATGCTCACGCTCTGACCACGAGACAATCAGGTAGGAGTGCACCGCTGAATTGATGGCAAAAATAATACCGAACAAGGCCAGGCCAGCTGTAATAACTGCCTGAAGATCCCACTCCTGTCCCATGGCCAGTGCGATGCCTATTGGCACTGCAGCCAGCGTAAAGGCTGCACCTGCCACCATACCTCCATCCGGGTTTGATGATGTTATTCTGCGTAAGATGGATGGTGCGCTGCCCTGCACAAAGCCGTAACCGATCACCCACAAGGCAAAGAAGGCTCCCACCTCAGTAAAGCTCCAGCCAAGCTCGGCGTAGAGAAAAACAGGAAGGCCGACCACAAACCAGACATCACGTGCCCCGAACAGGAAAAAGCGGGCCGCAGATAAGCGGTTCACCTGAGGAGACTTGGAAAAGATCTGCGAGAACTTGGGTTTGGATGAGGTTTTACCCAACTCACCCGGCAACAGGCTCCAGGTGATAATCAGAGCTATCAGCAGCAGCGCCGAGAGAGCGAAGAGTGCACCGCGGAACTCAAGCCATGCCAACAGCAGCGCCCCGATAAAGAAACCGGCACCTTTCAGCGCATTTTTCGAGCCGGTCAGAACAGCCACCCAGCGGAAGAGCTTCTTCTCCGACCTGTCAGGCAGGAACAGTTTTACGCCCGCCTTCGCACTCATCTTGTTCAGATCCTTGGCAATACCTGATAATGCCTGTGCCGCCATCACATAACCCACCGACAGCCATGTTTCGGGCACAGCAAGTGCCATCAGAGCCCCGATCTGCATGATCATGCCGATATTCATGCAGCGATTGAGGCCAACTCGCGCCCCCAGCCAGCCACCGATGAGGTTGGTGACAATGCCGAAAAACTCATAGAAGAGAAACAGCATCGCAATCTCAAGCGGGCTATAACCCAACTGATGGAAATAGAGCACCACCAGCATGCGGATGGCACCATCGGTAACAGTAAAGGCCCAGTAACCGCCAGTGACGGTCAGGTAGTGTTTAAACCCCTGATCCATCAGAGCTCCCGCATCAGATAGACCCTGCGACCTTCGCTGTCAGCTCCATCATACGATTCACATAACCCCACTCATTATCATACCAGATATAGAGTTTCACCTGCGTACCATTGATCACCATGGTACTCGGTGCATCAATGATCGAAGAGCGGGCATCATTGGTATAATCGACAGAGACCAGTGGCCGCTGCTCATAACCGAGTATGCCTTTTAGCTCACCCTCTGCAGCCTCTTGAAACAGTGCATTGATCTCCTCCACCGTAACCTGACGCTCAGCCTCAATCACCAGATCTGTCAGTGATGCATTGAGTAGTGGCACACGCACAGCCATGCCATTGAGCTTGCCTTCAAGTTCCGGGAAAATTTTGGTAATCGCTTTGGCCGAGCCGGTACTGGTCGGAATTAATGACTGACCACAGGAGCGGGCCCGACGCAGATCTTTATGGCCTCTGTCGACAATGGTCTGGGTATTGGTGATATCATGAATAGTGGTCATGCAGCCGTGTTTGATACCGACCTTCTCATGCAGCACCTTGATCACCGGCGCCAGACAGTTGGTGGTGCATGAGGCTGCCGTCAGCAGATCATGCTGCGCAGGATCATAGAGATGATCGTTAATGCCGTAGACGACATTCAATGCGCCATCCACCGGTGCAGCCACAATCACCTTCTTCACACCCTGATCGAAATAGGCCTGCAGTTGCTCAGGTTTTCGGAATGCACCTGTCGCCTCAATGACGATATCACAAGCTGACCAGTCGGTTTCTCTAATCGCCTGGTTGCCTGAGTGGGCAATCTGCCGCCCGTCAATCAGCATGGTTTCGCCATCAGCCTCGCAATCATAAGGCCATGTGCCGTGCACTGAATCGAATTTCAGCAGGTGGGCGGAACACTCGGCTCCGCAGGCCGTTTCATTAACCTGCACAATTTCAAAACCTTGCATCTGCCAACCGGCCCTGAGTCCCAGGCGCCCCATGCGTCCAAACCCGTTAATGCCAACTTTTATTGTCATTTCTGTTCCCTTCCTTATTTTGTAATCGGCTGTTCGTACCAGCCTTTACTGCGATTCACGATTGATACCAGAGTTAACATCACAGGCACCTCAACCAGCACGCCAACCACCGTCGCCAATGCAGCTCCTGACTCAAAACCAAACAGGGCAATCGCTGTTGCCACGGCCAGTTCAAAAAAGTTTGAAGCGCCAATCAGAGCGGACGGTGCGGCCACACTGTGTTTCACCCCAAGCTTGCGATTGAGCAGATAAGCCAGCCCAAAGGTTGCATAGACCTGAATCACAATCGGCACAGCCAGAATGGCAATCACCAAAGGTTGCTGTAAAATTTCCTTTCCCTGAAAGGCAAAGAGTAGCACCACAGTCAGCAGCAGCGCAGCCATGGATAGAGGATCCAGACGCTGCAATACACGATCAAACGCCCCCTGTTTGAGCAGATAACTCCTCCAGAAATATGCCACCAATACAGGTGCCAGAATATAGAGTAGAACCGACAGTAGCAGGGTCTCCCATGGAATAGTTACCGAAGCAAAGCCAAGTAGCAGTGCAACAATAGGGGCAAAGGCAAAGACCATCACCACATCATTGAGTGCGACCTGAGAAAGTGTGAACTGAGCATCTCCATGGGTCAGCTTTGACCAGACAAAAACCATTGCCGTACATGGTGCTGCCGACAGAATCACTAACCCCGCGAAGTAATCATCCAACTGATCTGCATCAAGAAGTGACTCGAAGAGGTGATAGATAAAAACATATCCTAGCAGCGCCATAAAAAACGGCTTGAACAACCAGTTGACGCCAAGGGTGACGGCAATGCCTCGCCGATGGTCCCAAACTTCATGGAGGGCTGAGTAATCGATCTTGAGCAGCATCGGCAGAATCATCGCCCAGATCAGCAGTGCCACAGGAAGATTGATATGGGCAACCTCCATCCCGCCCAGAGCCTGGAACTGGCCTGGAAAAAATGAGCCCAAGGCAATTCCGGCAACAATGCAGAGGAACACCCAGAGCGTTAGAAACCGCGCAAACAGCCCCATAGATTTAGAATCGGACATAATCACTCCTTAACAGGAATATGATATCCGCTTATCCGGATATGTAAATCACAATGCTAGTTAGACTTACAGCAGCCAGCCCCCTGCTGAATGGGCGGACACGGCACATCACCGTAAGAGCAGAATACGCAGCAGTCACCCGGCTTGGGCTTTAACAGTGCATGGCACTGCTTGCATTCATAAAACCACTGGCACGCATCCACAGGCATACGTTCTTCACGGCAAAAGCCACATGAGGGACAGGTAATGGTGGAGGTAAGCGTCAGCTTTTTGTCTATCACCTTGAACTCAGCAAGAGCACGATCTATTCAGCCGCTCTGCATCCTGCACTAACACTTCTTCGGTCGAACTGGAGTGCGCCAGCAAGGTGATTAGTTCGGCAGGGGTATCATCCGTCAGCTGGTAGTACATCCATTTGCCATCGCGCCGCGCATTTATCAGCCCGGCATGGCGCAAGACTCCCAGGTGACGTGAGACCGTACTCTGCGGCAGGTTAAGCGCCTCAGTCAGATGACAGACGCACTGCTCCCCTGATGTGGCAAGCAGCGAAACCAGACGTAACCGCACAGGTTCACCGAGCGCCTTGAATGTCTGGCCCAAGCGCATCAGCAGTTTTTAAAATGAAAGATTTCTAGCATTTTACAGCGCCTGCACATCCCCAATCAGTCCGTGCGGCATCGCGACCAGCACAGAACAGGAGGCATGGCGAACAACGCGCTCAGCAGTGGATCCAAGCAGCATATGCTCCAGTACTCCCTGACGGCCATGACGGCCGACCACGATCAGATCGGCGGAAAGGCTCTCGGCAATATCACAGATCGCCCGTGCCGGATCACTCACCGCATCCTCCAGATGCGTAGTGATGGAAACATCCACACTCCCGGCCTGTTCGGCAAGCCGCTTGGTCGCACCTTCATGCTGTGCTTTACTGATCTCATCAAGTGGGGAGATCGAAACCATATCTGTTTCAAAGTAGAGGGAGGGATCAATCACATGCAGCAGGTGCACCTCTGCATCAAACCGCTTTGCCAGCACGCATGCACGCCTGAGCGCTTCGCTGGACTGCTCCGAAAAATCGGTCGGAACAACAATTACCCCATGATCAATCATAGCATCCTCCTAAATCTCCTGACTAACCTATTGATAGCACGTTTCTAATCAATTGACTATGGGGCACAAACAATAAAGGGAGG
>Ga0316187_10003154_pt1 | contig 14360 bp, 10 predicted proteins | sample CroRivburrow1_MG_FD_204927 | JGI IMG/M metagenome (GOLD analysis project Ga0316187, IMG submission 204927) | Coastal sediment microbial communities from Maine, United States - Cross River worm burrow 1 | ecosystem: Environmental > Aquatic > Marine > Coastal > Sediment | place: USA: Maine... | reverse complement strand
CTGCCCGTCACCACGCCGATGACGCCCGAATCTGCAATTTCGCAGACCGCCTTGACGTCGTCAAGACCGGTCAGGCCACCGGAGGCGATCACCGGGATGCGAATGGACTCCGCGAGCTTCCGGGTGGCGTCGATGTTTACCCCGGTCAGCATCCCGTCCCGGGAAATGTCGGTGTACAGAATTGCCTCGACCCCGTCGTCTTCGAACTGCTGTGCCAGATCAATCAAATCGTGCCTGGACAGTTTGGACCAACCGTCTACGGCGATCTTACCGTCCTTTGCATCGAGCCCCACGATGATGTGCCGGGGGAACTCGACGCACAAATCGCTGACGAAATGTGGCTCGTTGACCGCCTTCGTACCCAGAATGACGTACTCGACCCCTGCATTCAGATACGCCTCGACCGTCTCTTCGTTTCGGATGCCGCCTCCGAGCTGGATCGGCACATCAGGGAACTCCTCTACGATGCGATGGACCAGCTCCGCGTTGACGGGTTCTCCGGCGGCAGCGCCGTCGAGGTCCACGATGTGGAGTCGCTCTGCACCCGCATCCACCCAGCGTCGCGCGGCGCTGACCGGATCGTCGGCGAAAATGGTGGGTTCCTGCATATCGCCCTGGCGCAACCTCACGCATTTACCGTCTTTTATATCTATAGCTGGTATTAATAGCATACGAATTCCCTGTGCTTTAACTATACTGTACCGTCCCACTCCACAAAATTCTTGAGGAGCTGCAAACCGGCGTTCTGGCTCTTTTCAGGGTGGAACTGCACACCGAAATAATTCTCCTTGCCGCCGGCGGACGTGAATCTGGCGCCGTACTCGGTGGTAGAGAACTCCTGGGCCGCGTCCGCAGACTGGGCATAGTAACTGTGAACGAAGTAGAAACGCTGCCCCTGATCAATGCCGCGCCAGAGCGGGTGCACACGGGTCTGGGTCACGTTGTTCCACCCCATATGAGGCACCTTCAGCCGCAACCCGGTTGACGGATCGGGAGACCCGCCGCTGTCGAAGTGCCTTACCTTGCCGTTCAACACCCCGATGCAATCCACACCGCCACCTTCGTCACTGTACTCGTACATCGCCTGCAAGCCAAGGCAGATGCCCAGCAGGGGTTTTTTGTCGAGCAGCCCGTGGAAGGCGTCCCGCAGGCCCAGAGAATCCAGGGCCCTGAGGCAGGTACCTATGGCGCCCTGCCCGGGCCAGACCACCCGATCAGCGCGCTCAAGCTCGGTGCGTTCCGCGGTCACCGACACGCGCGTGTGCCGGTCGGCGACCCGCTCGATGGCCTTGTGGACCGATCTCAAATTGCCGGTCCCAAAATCCGCAACGGCAACCAGCGGCATGGTGCTACAGCGTCCCCTTGGTGGACGGGACCGCTCCAGACATCCGCGGATCTTCCGACAGCGCCACCCGCAGAGCCCGCCCGAACGCTTTGAAGACCGTTTCGGCGATGTGGTGGGCATTTCGTCCGCGGATGTTGTCGATGTGCACGGTTGCGAACGCATGGTTGACGAATCCCTGAAAGAACTCGCGGATGAGATCCACGTCGAACTGGCCCACGCGCGATCTCGGATAGTCGACGTTGTATTCCAGGCCCGGCCGGCCCGACAGATCGAGTACAACCCGGCTGAGTGCCTCGTCGAGCGGCACGTAGGCATGGCCGTAGCGATTGATGCCGCGTTTGTCGCCGACCGCCTTCGATATCGCCTGGCCGAATACGATTCCCACATCTTCCACGGTATGGTGCGCATCAATATCAAGATCTCCCCGGGCAGTGATGGTAATGTCTATCACCCCGTGGCGCGCGATCTGGTCAATCATGTGCTCCAGAAACGGAACACCGATTTCAATGGACGAAGCGCCGCCCCCGTCGATATCTACTGCGACGGAAATTTGCGTTTCGTGGGTATCGCGCTGGATCTCTGCTGTTCGTTTGGACATGTTATGCCTGGGACCTGAGAGGCGGCCGGTGCGAGATGGTACCAAACGGAGTTATCATGTTATAGGGTTTGATCTGCATTTTGCACCGGAAACCTCACTTATACCCGAATAATACAAAGGACTAAAGCAATGAATCTCTCCAAGTTCCCGCGCGTCAAGCTGGCACATCTGCCCACCCCGCTCGAGCCTGTGGACAGACTGTCCGAGTATCTTGGTGGGCCAAGGATCTTTATCAAGCGCGACGACTGTACCGGATTGGCCACAGGAGGGAACAAGACAAGGAAGCTCGAATTCCTGATGGCCGACGCCATGGGTCAGGGAGCGAATACGGTGATCACCCAGGGTGCGGTTCAGTCAAATCACGTTCGGCAGACCCTGGCGGCGGCGGCGAGGCTCAAGCTGGACTGCAAAGTCCTGCTGGAAAACCGGGTGCCCGATGCGGAAGAAACGTACAACTCATCCGGGAACGTGCTGCTGGATGGCATTTTTGGGGCGGATATCCGGTATTGCGACGGTGGAACGGACATGGACGCGGCCATGGAAGCGTTGGCCGTCTCCGTGTCCGAAACCGGGTGCAAACCTTATCTCATCCCCGGTGGAGGATCAAACCGTGTCGGGGCGCTGGGTTACGTCGATTGTGCTCATGAACTGACCGGCCAGATCAGCGCCCTCGGGCTTTCCGTCAGCCGCATTTTCGTCGCCAGCGGGAGTGCCGGCACCCACGCCGGGCTGGTCGCCGGGCTGGTCGCGCTCAATTCCGCCATTGAAACGATGGGTATCAGCGTGAGCGAAGAAGCCGTAAAACAGAAAGCGAAGGTACACAAGCTGGCGTCGGACACGCTGAAATACATTGACGGCGGAGACGGCGTACCCGAGTCCAGGGTCCATGTGTACGACCAGTATGTCGGAGAAGGATACGGCATCCCGACGGACGGCATGCTGGAAGCGGTGCAGCTTTGCGCGCAACTGGAGGGCATACTGCTGGACCCGGTATATGCGGGGAAAGCCATGGCCGGCCTCATCGACATGATCAGGTCGGGGGAATTGTCGGAGGAAGAATCCGTTGTGTTCATACACACCGGCGGTTCCGCGGCCCTGTTCGCTTACGACTGGTTCTTCAAGGCGCACGCACAGAAAATTGCGCCGTTGGACTGAATCGGGCCGACCACGGAAACCGGGTCAAAATGGCTGTTGATCGTTTTATCCATCGTCGGGGCGCTTCGACCCGGCGTCAGCTTTGATCCACAGTCCGATAAACAGTTAATCCCGGCGTTTGTTCAGCAGCTTCGGCAGCGCTGCGGCGTCACCTGACCACCAGCACACTGCACGTGGCGTGACGAACGACACGCGCGGCATTCGGTCCGAGCAGGAATTTCCTCAGCTCCGGCCGCCGTGCCTGTACGATGATCAAGTCGGCCCTGATCTGTTTCGCCACGTCGAGAATGGATTCATACACGTTACCGTGTCCCACGATATGTTGTGCCTTGATATCTGAAGGGATATTCGCCTTAACGAATTCCTTCAGGTGTGCGAGCGCGGCACTGGACACTTTTTTCTCGAAGTCCTTTGGAAACTGCTGAGCCACGATACTCATCCCAAAATTCGGCACCACGGTAAGAACGTGCAGCTTCGCATTGTGCTGCCTGCACATATCCACGGCCACGGGTAGCGATTTGTCCTGGGCTTTGGGGTGCTCCAGGTCCACGGTCAACAGGATGTTTTTATACAATTTCACTCCCCTTCAGGTCGCCGCAGCGGGTTTGGAATCGGCGCCGGCGGTCAGGCGCCTCCGCCTGAACTGAAGTAACACGATCAATACGAGCAGCGCCAGCGCGGGAATGTAGAAAATTTCCTTGACGATGCGCTCGTTAGGAATGGCCACGGTTTCTATGACGACCGGGTCGTCGATGTAGAAGTCGTACTTTCGTCCCAGGCTCTCGAACAGCGATCCCGGCAGCGGTTCCTCCAAGACCGCCGCACCGCTGTCGATGTTCACAAACAAACCGTTGTTCTCCAGCCTGGTGCTCCCGTCGCCTTCGGGCCCCAACGGGATCAGTATGCTGGTCGACAGCGTCCGGTCGGGCTTGTTGAAATCGGGTCCCGTCACTTTCACCCGAAGGTGCTCATCGACCGGCCGTTTGGACGCCAATTCGAGCACCTCGACACCGGGCCGGTCATCGAACTCGGGCTCGACGCGGTCAAGCCAGAACCCAGGTCGGAACAGCGTAAACGCGACCAGCAGCAGCGCGACGGTCTCCCAGATACGGTTGCGTACGAAAAAATATCCCTGGGTCGCCGCGGCAAAGAGCATCATCGCTATGACGGCCACCACGAAAATGAAGACCGCCTTTGCCGGACCGACGTCGATCAGCAGCAGTTCCGTATTGAACAGAAACATGAAGGGCAGCAGAGCGGTGCGTATGTCGTAGGCAAACCCCTGCAGGCCTGTCTTGATCGGATCTCCCCCTGAGATTGCGGCAGCCGCAAATGCGGCGAGACCCACGGGCGGCGTATCGTCCGCAAGGATGCCAAAATAGAACACGAACAGATGCACGGCAATGAGTGGAACGATCAGACCGCTCTGGGCACCGAGTGAAACTATGACCGGCGCCATCAGGGACGACACCACGATATAGTTCGCCGTCGTCGGCAGGCCCATGCCGAGTATCAGGCTCATGATTGCGACCAGGATAAGCATGAACAGGAGGCTGCCACCGGATATGGCCTCGACGAAGGCGCCGATGACCTGGTGCGCCCCGGTGAGCGAGATGGTGCCGATGATGATGCCGGCGGCGCCAGTCGCAATGCCGATGCCGATCATATTGCGCGATCCGGAGATCATCCCTGCCACCCAGTCGCTGACGCCCTGTCTGAAACCGGCACCGATGTCACCCGAACCGCGAAAGAAGGCCTTCAGCGGCCGATGGGTCAGCGCCACGATGATCATCGCAATGGTCGCCCAGAATGCGGCGAGTGCCGGTGACAACCGATCGGGTGTAGGTAAAATACACCAGATCAGAATTACAATGGGAAGGATATAGTACAGCCCGGTCATAGCCGTTTCACCGGCCTTCGGCAGTTCCAGTATGGGTGCATCGGGGCTGTCGACGAACAGATCCTCGCGCTTGGACGCCAGCCATACCAGCACAAGATACGCGACGGCGCAGACTATCGTCACCACGGTGAAAGACATGTCGGGGTATGCAGCCTTTACCCAGCCAAGCCCGTAATACACCGCACCGAAAAGTAAGGCGATGAATATGAAACCGGTCAGGAACCCGATGAGTTTGCCCATGAAAGTCATGCTGGAGGGCGGCTTTTTGAGACCCTGCAGGTTCATCTTCATCGCTTCCAGATGGACGATGTAAACAAGAGCGATGTAAGACACCAAAGCCGGGAGCAGTGCGTGCTTGAGGATATCGGTATAAGGGATTCCGGTAAACTCGGCGATGAGGAAGGCTGCGGCGCCCATCACCGGCGGCGTCAACTGCCCGTTTGTCGATGAGGCGACTTCGACGGCACCGGCCTTCTCCGCGGAGAAACCGGTGCGCTTCATCAACGGGATGGTGAACGTCCCGGTGGTGACCGTATTCGCGATCGAAGATCCGGAGTACAGGCCGCTCAAGGCCGATGCCACCACTGCCGCCTTGGCGGGTCCGCCGCGGAAGTGTCCGAGCAGTGCGAACGCCAGCTTGATGAAATAGTTGCCGGCGCCGGCCTTCTCCAGAATGGCGCCGAACAGTACGAACAGGAATATCAGCCGGGCGGACACACCCAGCGCGACGCCGAACACACCCTCGTTCTGCATCCAGTAATGCCACATGGCCTTGCCGTAGGACGCCCCCTTCCAGCGGATCGCATCCGGCATCCATTCCGCGTGCCCTAAAAATACATACATCACGAAGATGCTGCTGATGACCACCAATGGCAGGCCCAGGGAACGGTACACCGATATACCCAGGACGACCATGCCGATGGTGGAGATGATCAGATCGCCGGTGGTCGGCAGACCTGCGCGTACGGCTATCTCTTCTCTCAAAACCACGATATACATGCAGGCGAAAACAGCCAGTCCACCCAGCACCCAGTCATACCATGGAATCGAGTTTCGGGGGCTGCTCTTGAACAACGGGAAAGCAAGTGCGGCAAGGAACGAGGCAAACGCGAAATGGGCCAGGCGGGCATTGGAATCGGTGACAACGAAGCTGATGCCGGTCCAGTCCGTGAGGTCGAATGGCAGGTTGGACGCGATGTACAGTTGGAAGCACGCCCACGCAAACGCAATGGCGAGGATCAGCTGGCCCTGCCAGCCAGCCGGGTTTCGAGCCCCGGTGTCAACCTGGGCTACCAGATCATCAACGTCGGAGGCTGAGAGTTCTTCTTTGGCCATTGCCATCTCCCCGGATCAGCGGCTGAATCCAACGCACGCCAGACCAGATACCGCAAATACTTGAAAAGAGTGGTAAAAAGTGGCGGCCGGCAGTTCGCCCGGCCGCCACGGTTATCGAAGGACTTTTACATCCAGCCGCGCTCTTTGTAGTACTTTACCGCACCCGGGTGCAGCGGTGCGGAGATCGATTCGGAAATCATTTCCTCTTCGGTCAGATTAGCGAATGCGGGGTGGAGTTTGGTGAACTGATCGAAATTGTCGAAAACCGCTTTCACAATGACGTAGACCACTTCATCCGGCACCTGGGCACTGCTTACGAAAGTTGCGCCCACGCCAAAGGTCGTAATGTCCTCGTCGTTGTTGTACATACCGGCCGGAATAATCGCCTTCCGATAGTACGGGTTGTCCGCGACCAGCTTGTCGATCTCGGGTCCGGTGGCGTTGACCAGATGGGCCGAACAGGTCGCCAGCGACTCCTGGGTCAGTGCTGACGGGTGCCCGACCAGCCAGAAATAGGCATCGATCTTGCCGTCGCAGACCGCCTGGCCCGTTTCGGCCGACTTCATTTCGGCGGCCAGCTTGAGATCACTGCGTTCCCAGCCCAACGCCTCTTCCAGGACTTCCCACGTGCCGCGCGTACCGGAGCCCGGGTTGCCGATGTTGAGGCGCTTGCCCTTGAGGTCCGTGATGTTGGTCACACCGGAGTCATCGTGCGCGATGATCGTCACCGGCTCGGCATGAACCGAGAACACCGCTCGCAGGTCCTCGAATTTGCCCTGGTCCTCGAACTTGGAGGTGCCGTTATAGGCGTGGAACTGCCAGTCGGACTGCGCGACGCCGAACTCCAGTTCGCCCGCGCGGATGGTGTTGATGTTATAGATTGAACCGCCCGTGGATTCCGCCGAGCAGCGGATTCCGTGATCTTTTCTGTCCTTGTTCACCAGGCGACAGATGGCGCCGCCAGTGGGGTAGTAGACACCCGTCACGCCGCCGGTGCCGATGCTTACGAATTGGGTTTCCGCGGCCATCGATGATGCGGCTGCGCCGAGGCCCAGGCCTACGGCAGCGGACAGGGCAAGGGTTTTGCCATACGAAAATAAACGCATATATTCCTCCTTAGATAGTCAATGTTGTGTCGATCTATATTGCCCGAGGTTAGATCAATCGCCCCTCGTCCGGATGCCGATTATTCACTTCGGCATATATCCATGGAATCTATCCTAACATCAATACCCGCTTTGAAACCAGATGAATGCGGCCGCCGCCGGCCGGACCCGGCGGAGATGCCGGCGTGCAAGAGTGTGGGTTGCCTGGATGTTCGATGTCATACCCGGAACCGGGGGATGCAGGCATCCGACCCCGAATATCGAAAGTTTCAGAGCTACATCCAGCCGTTTTCCCGATAATATTTTTCAGCACCCGGGTGCAGCGGTGCGGACAGCCCGTCCCCGATCATCCTCCCGGGATCGAGCTGGGCGAACGCGGGGTGCAGATCCCTGAAATCGTCCAGGTTCTCGAACACCGACCGCACAAGTTCGTACACAACCTCATCCGGCTGATCCGCACTGGTCACCAACGTTGCCATGACACCGAAGGTCGTAACCTCTGATGCGGACGTCCTGTAGGTACCCCTGGGGATGGTGGCAAACTCATAGAACGGATTTTCGGCTACAAGTTTCTGTTCGACGCTGCTGTTCAGGCTGATGACCCTGGCACCGCAACCGTCAGTGGCCACGGCCACTCCGGCATCAGGTATGCCCACGGTGTAGCCGTAGGCATCGATCCTGTCGTCGCACAACGCTTTTGACTGCTCGGTTGAGGTCAATTCGGCAATGGCTTTGAAATCACCGATTGTGGTTCCGTACGCCGCCATAAGGATTTCCATGGTGCCCCGCTGACCAGAACCGGGGTTCCCGATATTTACCCGCTTGCCCTTGAGGTCGGCCCAACTGTTGATGCCCGAGCCCTTGCCTACGAGGATGTGAAAAGGCTCGGGGTGTACGGAGAACACTGCACGCAGCTTATCGAAACGATTTTCCACGAACCTGCTGGTGCCATTATACGCATGGAACTGCAAGTCCGACTGTACGACACCGAAGTCCAGTTCTCCGTCCCTGATATTTTCTATATTGTCGGCGGAACCGCCCGTCGAAGGCGCCGCGCACCTGAGCCCGTGCTGCTTTTGCTGGCGCCACTTCGCGGCCTCTCTGTGCACCATCCGGCAGATGGAGTTGCCCGCCACGAAATAAACACCGGTTGGGCCTCCGGTCCCGATGGCAATGAACACTCTGTCGGCAGCCCCGACGGAAGACGACCCAGCGGCCAGCAAAATCAGCGCTGCTGCCAGCATATTGATCTGGGAATTTCGTCGCGGCACTAACGGCATGAGTCCTCCGGGATCCTTCTGTATTGCAACCAGTGGCCTGAAAACATTCTGTTTTGGCCGGTCGGGATTGTCAACGGCCGGCCTCCGGATCAATGGTGTATAGAGTCGTTGCGCTGTGCCTGCCCCGCACCCGGACCTGGTCTATTTTGCGAAACGGAAAACTTTCGGCGCCGGCTTTTTCCCTTGTGCTTTCCGACACCAGCATGCTCGTACCATACTCCTTGTTGAGCTGTTCGAGCCGGGCGGCGAGGTTTACGTCGTCGCCATGCACCGTGTACCCGAGACGGTCGGCGGTTCCTACCAGCCCGCCCACTACGACGCCGGTATTGATCCCGATCCGGCAGCGTAGCTTCAACTCGGCACCGAAAGTCCGATCGGCCAGAATCTCGCGGATCTCGATCGCGGCTCGTACGGCATTGGCCGCGTGATCCTCGTCGTTTTTGGGCTGATTGAAACTGGCCAGAATGGCATCCCCCTGGAACTGGGTAACGGTGCCACCGTGATTCTCGATCGGCGCAACCACGGCGCTGAAGTACTCATTGAGTGTGTTGATGAGGTCGGTCGGAGAGAGCTCCTCGCTCAGGCTCGTGAATCCCTCCAGATCCGTGAACAGGATGGTGGTCTCTTTCAGTTCCCCCTGACCGGCCGTGACCTCGCCCGACGAGGTGCGGACCTGGCGCGCGACCTCGGAGGGGACGAACCGGGACAGATCCTTTGCCGTCGTGCTACCGACCACGGATTCGATCAGCAGGGCACGGGCGCGATAAATCGCCACCGCAAGGATCGCCGTGACCATCAGGATGGTGATGATCTTGTCGAACTCGGCGCCCAGCAGGATGCTGTTGGATGTCATGTACTGTACGTAGTCCCGGGTTACCTCCATGGAGTCGTTGGTTACTACGTACCAGATCATGAACAGCCAGCCAACAGCCGCGGTCACACCGGCGGCGACGACGAAGCGGACCTCGAAGCGCAGGGCGCGAAGGGCGATGAATATGAAAACGTACAGCAGGGTCGGCACCTTGAGGTAGAACGAGGGCGGCTGCTGGTACTGCAGATGGAAACTCCATATCAGCGCCATGAGCAGTAGCATGTCGATCACTACCGACATGTACAGGACCCAGTCGGGAAGGCTGCGCCTGTGCGCAACAACCAGTCTGAAAACCGTGAATGCCAGATAACAGGAAAGCACCCAGGGGACGGGTTCGAAGTCGGCATCCTCCGAGAATGTCTTCGGCGCGATGGTGTACAGGACCCAGAAAGTACCGACCACGCCGAGCTGGATCCAGCCGATGATGAGCTCACTGCGGTCCTGCTGACGCTTGATTGCGCGCCTGACCCTCTCAGGGAGTTCCTGGCCACGGCTGTCACTGTTGGTGGCCTTACTGGCTGTGATTTTTTCCAAAAGATGATCTCTTCCGTCAGTTTGCAGATGGCCCGGTTGCCCGTCAGTGAGAGAAGGGGCTCGAATCCCGGGATCTCTGATTTGCAGCCGGAAATCTTGCCCCTTCAATTCCCGGGGCCACCACCCGGGCCTCTGCGATAATATGGCAAAAGAGGGATACTATAAGCAATCCCGCCCAGTAGCAGTACCAAGACAAGACCGAGCCCGCACAGATGCCATTGCACACCACGGAAAACGTCAAGGACCGAAAAAACGCGCCGCGCGTCTTTTTCTACGTTCAGCACCTGCTTGGAACCGGCCACCTCAGGCGTTCTGCGCTGCTCGCCGATGCAATGCACAAAATGAGTATGGAGGTACACGTGATCAGCGGCGGCAGGAGCGGCGGGGAGATGCCGGGGGATGTAGCAACGGTGCAACTCCCGCCTTTACGCGCAAAAGACCCTTCGTTCAGCGCGTTGGTGGACGAATCAGGCGCCGAACCAGGGCCTGAGTGGTTGAGCGGGCGACGTCGTCTCCTGCTGGATCAATACCGGGCCCTCGCCCCGGATGTCGTTGTCATAGAATCCTTTCCTTTCGGCCGCAGGAAGCTCAGGTTCGAACTTATCCCTCTGCTCGAGGAGATCCATCGTACGAATCCTCGGCCGCTGGTGGCGTGCTCGGTGCGTGACATTGTCCAGGCGAGAAAGCCGGCACGGATGTCAGAGACCGTGGATCTTCTGCTCGAGCGTTTCGACCATGTTCTCGTCCACGGAGATCCCGGGTTTGTTCGCCTGGAGGAATCGTTTGCGGCCGCCAACCGGATTGCTCACCAGATCCACTATTCCGGTTACGTGGCATCGCCGCCGTCACCGACTCATGCAAAAACCGGCCGGGAGGAGGTTCTTGTGTCCGGGGGCGGCGGCGCCGTCAGCGCCAGACTGCTTGCAACCGCAATCGAGGCCCATGCGATCAGCCGTCATAGCGCAGCACTATGGAGAATCCTCGCAGGACCCAATATCGACGACGGCGTTTTCGAGACACTCAGGTCCATGGCTTCGCACGGCGTCAGGGTCGAGCGCAATCGAGCGGATTTTACGACTTTGCTCAGAAACTGCAGCGTTTCCATATCCCAGTGCGGATACAACACGGCGCTCGACCTGATACAGGCCGGCGCACGATCGATCGTGGTCCCGTTCGAGGGCGAAGGGGAAACCGAGCAATTGCTCCGTGCCAGAAAACTCGAAGAATGCAGCCTGGTCGAGGTGGTGACCGAAAAGGAGCTGTCGCCCGAAGTGCTGGCCGCGGCCATAGACCGCCGTGCCTCGGGGCCGCGCCCGTCTGAACCAGACCTGGATCTGGACGGCGCAGCCGCGTCAGCCCGGTTCCTCCTGGATACCTGGCTAAACCGGGGACAGTATACCCATTAAGCAAGCAGTGTTCTGCTGTGAGTCCAAAGGTCCAGTGGTAACTAATTAAGTATACTGTCCCCGGTTTAGCGGTTGGCTTCGAACAGCTCGTCCAGGGCCTCCTGGCCGGGGCACAGCGAGTCGTACGGCAGGGAGTTCAGTGACTGGTCGACGCTGGAGTTGTGACGGTGCAGGTCGGCCGCCGCTTCGTCAACGTACAACAGCCCGGTGACGATCTCTCCTTTTCTGTGGTGCTCCTGGATGTATGACCACGCGGCGTTGCGAGTGTTCATGCTGTAATCCGGGGCCGTCTTGCGCAGCACCACGCTGCTGCCGTCGTGCAGCGTAACCGACGTGACATCGTCATAGTTGACGGTGATTTCGGATGCATCCGGCAGGAAATCGGCATGGATCACTTCCTCATGATGACTCCGGGTATATGCGTAGCTGCGGGTCGACCCCTCGTGGTCGTTGAAGGTGACGCAAGGGGAGACGATATCGATCAACGCGAACCCCCGGTACGACAAGCCGGCCTTGATCAGCGGCACCAACTGCGCCTTGTCACCGGAGAAACTGCGCGCCACGAACGTGCCGCCGAGGCTGAGCGCCAGCAGCACCGGATCGAGCGGAGGGTATTCGTTGACGGCACCGCGCTTGGCGGTGGTCCCGATATCCGCGGAAGCCGAGAACTGTCCCTTGGTCAGCCCGTAAACGCCGTTGTTTTCCACGATGTAGAGCATGTTCAGATTACGCCGGATAGCGTGGGCGAACTGCCCGAGCCCGATGGAAAGGGAGTCGCCGTCACCGGAGACCCCGATTATGTTGAGATCCCGGTTGGCCGCGTTGGCACCGGTCGCCAGTGCCGGCATGCGGCCGTGGACCGCGTTGAGGCCGTGCGAACCACTAAGGAAGTAGGCGGTGGTCTTCGAGGAGCACCCGATACCGCTGACCTTGGCCGCCTTGTGCGGCGGCAGGTTGAGTTCGAAGAAGGCCTGCACCAGTGCCGCGGTAATCGAATCGTGGCCGCATCCGGCACACAGCGTGGACATGCCGCCTTCGTAATCGCGCACGGTCAGCCCGAGCTTGTTCTTCTTGATGCCTGGGTACTTGACCTTGGGTTTTGACAGGTAACTCATGCAGCCGACTCCTCGCGCATGGCGTCGATCAGGCAGCGGGTGATGTAGTCGCTGCTGATTGGGAAGCCGTCATAGTGCAGGACGGGGATCAGTTTGCGGCTCTGGATATCCAGCTCCGCCGTGAGCAGTGTACGGAGCTGGGCGTCGCGGTTCTGTTCCACCACGTAAACCCGGTCATGTGAATCGATGAATTTCTTGACCTTGCCGTTCGCTGGAAATGCGCGCAGCCGCATGTAATCGACCGGCTCATCGAGCTGCGGCAACGCCTCCCTGACGGCACCGTCGCTGCTGCCGATGGCGATGATGCCGATGCGGGCGCCTTTCATCCTCTTGACCACGGGCTGCGGTACGAGCGTTGCAGCGGTTTCCCATTTCCGCACCAGACGATCCAGCACTTCCTGGTATTCGGCGGGGTCCTCGGTGTAACCACCGCTGCGATTGTGCCCGGAACCGCGGGTGAAATAGGCACCACGCCGGTGCACGCCGGGATAGGTGCGATAGCAGATACCGTCGCCGTCCTTGTCCTCGTAGCGGAAGAAGTCGCCCAGCCGGTCGATCTCCTCCGTCGACAGGACCTTCCCCCGGTCCGGTTTGTACTTCTCGTCCCACTCCAGGCGCGGGCACATCCAGTCGTTCATGCCGATGTCCAGGTCCGACATGACGATGACCGGGGTCTGCAGCCGATCGGCCAGATCGAATGCCTGCGCCCCGAAATAGAAACACTCCTCCGGGTCGCTGGGGAAAAGCAGGACCTGACGCGTATCGCCATGGGACGCATAGGCGCAGGCAAGCAGATCTGACTGCTGGGTCCTCGTCGGCAGACCTGTGGAGGGCCCCGCCCGCTGTACATTGAACAGGACCGCGGGGATCTCAGCGTAATAGGCGAATCCAAGAAATTCGGCCATGAGTGAAACGCCCGGCCCGCTGGTCGCCGTGAAAGCGCGGGCACCGGCCCAGTTTGCGCCGAGCACCATGCCCATGGCGGCAAGCTCGTCCTCCGCCTGTATCACACACACCCGCCGTTCCCCGCTGTCGGGGTCGCGGCGGTAGCGTTCGCAAAACCCGTTGAATGCATCCATCAACGAGGTCGAGGGCGTAATCGGGTACCAGGCCGCCACGGTCGCACCCGCGTAGACGCAGCCCAGGCCGGCGGCGCTGTTGCCGTCGATCATCATGTAATCCGCCGTCTTGTCCATGGCCTCGACGTGCACCGGCAGCGGGCAGTCGAACTCCCTGGTGGCGAAATCGAAACCGAGATTGAGCGCGGTCAGGTTATCCGCCAACAACGCTTGTTTCCTTGCAAATGTCTTTTCGAGCCGGGCCCGGACCACGTCGAGGTCAAGTGCGAACAGCGCCGCCAGTGCACCAACGTACGCGATGTTTTTCATCAGTACCCGCGCCCGCGGATTCTCGAAGGCGTCGTTACACAGTTTGGACAGCGGCACGCCCAGAACGGTGATGTCATCCCTGGTCTTCATCTCCTCGCGTGGCCAGCTCGAGTCGTAGAGGAGGTACCCCCCCGGGCTGACTTCCCTCACGTCCTGTTTGTAGGTCTGGGAATTCATCGCCACCATCATGTCCACGCGCCCCGAACGCGCCTTGTGCGCCTCCCGGGTCACCCTGATCTCGTACCAGGTGGGAAGGCCCTGAATATTAGACGGGAAAAAGTTCTTGCCAACGACCGGGATGCCCATCTCGAAAATGGATTTCAGCAG
>Ga0316187_10003151_pt1 | contig 14363 bp, 10 predicted proteins | sample CroRivburrow1_MG_FD_204927 | JGI IMG/M metagenome (GOLD analysis project Ga0316187, IMG submission 204927) | Coastal sediment microbial communities from Maine, United States - Cross River worm burrow 1 | ecosystem: Environmental > Aquatic > Marine > Coastal > Sediment | place: USA: Maine... | reverse complement strand
CTGCTCGGCCTGTTGCACCTGCTGTTCGGTCTGGCGCAATTCGGCGTCACCATCCAGCACATAGTCCAGTGCCGATAACTCAACGGCCGGGGTTTCCTGTGCCACATGGGCAATAACCGTCGCGGGTGGCAACGAAAAATCACCACTGTCGGCAGACAATTCACCACGTAACAGCGCAAACAAACTGGACTTGCCAACACCATTGGCACCCGTCAGTCCCACCTTCTGTCCAGCATGGATAGTGCAATTGACATTGTGCAGCAATTCACGTGGTCCACGGCGTAGGCATAGCGCGGTAAATTTCAGCATAGGTTATTACTATTTAATAATGCCATCGACATATAACCAACGGCCATCAACACGTTCAAAACGACTGCGCTCATGCAGGCGCACGGCCTTGCCATTGAGCTTGTAACGGGCCACAAACTCGACAATGCCGCCAGCGTCATGTTTGCCTCCCCCCTCCGTTACCACAATCTTCAGGCCCAGCCATCTGACCGCGCCATCCTGACGCAGATCAGGCGTCTGTGGCCGCGTCTGCCCACTCCAGGTTCGCAGCAAATAATCACTATCCTGCCTGGTATAGGCAGTGTAACGTGAACGCATGAGTTGTTCGGCCGTTGACGGCAGTGCCGTACCCGCGATATAGGCGCCACAACAATCGGCACAGGGGCGTTCAGAACCGCATGGACACATTTCCCGATCCGGCATTATTGATTACGCATGTGATCGGCCACCTTGTACAGGGACTGCAACAGGTGGTCGGTTAACAGGCGGTCATCAATGGCCAGTTCGTTCATCGCCATGCGCATACACAACATCCAGGCATCACGTTCGTCTTCACCGATTGCAAAAGGTAAATGACGGCCGCGCAACCGCGGATGACCGAACTCTTCCATATACAGCGGCGGCCCGCCCAGCCAGCCGGACAGAAACTTGAATAACTTGTCGCGTGCCGTGGACAAATCCGCTGCATGCATGGCACGAATGCCGGCGGCCTCCGGCAGGCTGTCCATCAAATCATAAAACCGCTCAATAAGCTGGCGCAACGCCGGCTCACCACCGAGGCGCTCATAAGGTGTTTTGACATCATTCATCACGGTCACAATACAGGCTTGAAAACTCATCGCAGTTCCTCGGAACCGCTGTACGAAACGCTCTGATTATACACGGATTACAGTATCGAACGGGGCAATAGCGTTGATAACAGTGTTATACTGCCTCTCTGACCATGCTCACTATTAATCACACCCTGCAGATTCCTGATAACGAGATAGACATCAGCCCCATACGTGCCCAGGGGGCCGGTGGCCAGAATGTCAACAAGGTATCCAGCGCCATTCACCTGCGTTTTGATATCCATGCCTCCAGCCTGCCGGAGGTTTATAAACAGCGCCTGCTAGCCCTGAATGATCGCCGTATTACCAAACAGGGCATCATTGTCATCAAGGCCCAGCAATACCGGACGCAGGAACAGAACCGTGAAGCAGCACTGCAACGACTGGCGGAATTGATCAAAGGGATCATGCGTACACACAAACGGCGCATGGCCACCAAACCCAGCCGCAACTCACAGAAAAAACGTCTGGACAGCAAGGCCAAACATGGACGTAATAAATTATTGCGCCGCAAGATTGATCCGGGCGAATAGGCCCCGGAGCCAGACCGACAGTTAAACATTGATGGCGGTCACCAGCGTGCGACCATCTCACTTCAAAAGGCGCTGAATCTCCGGAATGCAGGAACCACAATTGCTACCGGCCTTTGTCACCCTGGAAACCGCCTCGACCGAGCTCAACCCTTGTAGAGATATGGCATTGATGAGGGTGTTTTCACCCACTGAAAGACAGGCACAGACAATACGCCCGTCATCAATACGTCCAGCGGGTGCCCTGCCACTGAGCAGGGATTGACGTTCATCATCCGCCAGACACTCTTTAACAAACAAACTGCCGAGCCAGTGACGCGCCGGTAAGGCGACATCTGGGGCGATAAAGATACAGCTTTCCACACGTTTATCAGTCAGACGCACCCCTCGGTACTGGCGGGCGGCCGCATCCAGATATTCGACCCAGTTGACGTCACTATCAGCTGCACATAACAAACCACGCGCCCACGCCGCCCAATCTGCAGGCTCCTGTTCGCCCGCCAGTTCATAACGATAATAACCATCACCGGTTGCCCGCGCCCAGTACACGGTATCATGCAACTGTAATTTGCGCCGCGACAACAAAAACCCGTGCCAGGCCGGCTGATAGTGACTTATCTGCACCGGTGTGTGCTTGAATTCAGGCTGACCTGACAGTAGATCAACGGCAGGATTGACCACCTGGTCAACCACGGCATTGCTGGCGTACTGGGCATTCCAGTGTATCGGCACAAACACATTACCGGGTTTCTGGCTATCCATTAACCGCAACCGCACAATGACATTACCCCAGCGACTCGTTATCTTTATGAGATCACCATCACGCAGCCCCAGTGTTGAGGCTTCCTGCGGATGCAACTCGGCATAGGGCTCGGGACTATGCTCCGTCAACAGAAAGGCCTTGCCCGTCCGCGTCATCGTATGCCACTGATCACGGCTACGCCCCGTATTCAGGATATAAGGATAGGTTTGATCAGGGGCATGCGCAGGTGGCGCCGGGTGAACAGCTATCAATTGCGCCTTGCCCGTGGCCGTATAAAAACGGCCGCTGCCAAACATCCTCCGGGTCCCCGTCCCTTTTTCTGCGCCTTCCTTGATGATGGGCCATTGCACGGGCTGCATGTCTTCATATTGCGCATCACTGATGTCATCAAACCAGGAAATATCAAAATCACGTGGATAGATTTCTTTTTCAGAATCAACCCGCATCCCGGACAAGGCCGCATGTTCGCGGAAAATATCGGCACTACCCTGATAGTCGAAATGTTCGGCAAAACCCATACGCGCCGCGACCTGGGCAATAATCCACCAGTCGGCTTTGGCCTCACCCGCTGCCGGCAGGAATGCGCGTTGCCGCGAAATGCAGCGTTCTGAATTCGTTACCGTGCCCTGTTTTTCTCCCCATGGCAGCGCCGGCAGCAGCACATCGGCCAGCACCGTTGTATCCGTCTGGCGCATACAGTCTGACACCACCACCAGCTCACACTTGCTTAATGCCGCCTTGATCTTGCCGGCATTGGGCATACTAACCACGGGATTGGTACACATAATCCACACCGCCTTGACCGTGCCCGCCTCAATGGCATCGAACAGTTCAACCGCCTTGAGTCCCGCATGATCGGCGATAACAGGTGACTGCCAGAAACGCTGGACGATGTCGCGGTGCTCGGCATGCTCAAGATCCCTGTGTGCGGCAAGTTGATTGGCCAAGCCACCGACCTCACGCCCGCCCATGGCATTCGACTGCCCGGTCAGGGACAGGGGCCCCATACCCGGACGCCCAATGCGACCGGTCAGTAAATGACAATTGATAATTCCGTTAACCTTGTCCGTACCTGATGTAGACTGGTTGATTCCCTGGGAAAAGGCCGTTATCACCCGTTCGGTACGCGCAAACAGCGAAAAAAACCGCGCTACATCCTTTTGTTCCAGGCCACAAAGCCCCGCCGTTTCTGCCACCGATGGAGCGCTGGCCCGGGCTGCTGCCAGCGCAGCGTCACTACCCTGCGTAAAATTTTCGACAAAAAATGAATTAAGCTCATCGCTCTGTTCAATATAGGTCAGCAGACCATTAAACAGGATCGCATCGCTGCCCGGCCGCAAGGGCAGATGCAGATCGGCAATCTCACAACCCGGGGTACGGCGCGGATCGATCACAACAACCATCAGATCCGGGTTATTCTGTTTAGCCTGCCGCAAGCGCTGATACAGCACCGGATGACACCAGGCCATATTGGATCCTGCCAGTACCACCAGCTTGGCCCGTTCAAGATCCTCATAACAACAGGGCATGGTATCTGTACCAAAGGCCCGCTTATACGCCGCCACCGTAGAAGACATACACAGACGGGAATTGGTATCAATATTGGCCGAACCGATAAAACCCTTCATGAGTTTATTGGCCACATAATAATCTTCAGTCAGCAGCTGACCCGAAACATAAAAGGCAACGGCATCACGACCATGTTCTTTGATGATTTGCATAAAACCGTCAGCCACCCGGGACAAGGCGGCCTCCCATGTCGCCTGCTCACCATCGACCTCGGGATGTAACAACCGACCATCAATATCGACGGTAGACCCGAGCGCCGCGCCTTTGGAACAGATGCGTCCCAGATTGGCCGGATGATCAGGGTCGCCCGTAACGACAACATGGCCATCATCATCCACCGCCGCCAACACGCCGCAGCCAACCCCGCAATAGGGGCACGTTGTTTTTGTGACAACCGCATTCATCTGTCAGATCACTTCCACTGACTATCGCCTGAGTCACCCACCATCATGACCACGAGGTTATGCCTTTAACTGAATACGGATGCTGCCCTGTTCGACAGTGACCGCATAAAAACCACTACAACCCTCATCAGGGGCAACGGCCTGCCCGTCGGCCAGATTGATAACCCAGTTATGTAAAGGACAGGTCACGCGTTGACCATGGACAATGCCCTGCGACAATGGCCCACCCTTATGCGGACAATGATCACGCAATGCAAACACCTCGTCAGCCGCCGTACGGAAGACAGCAATATCACCCGCGGCCGATTTAATAACACGCGCTCCCAGCTTCGGTATCTCGTCAACCCTGCCCACTTCTATCCATTCACTCACTTAAATACCTCTACAATTATTCACTCATCCCTAAGTCCTAAGTCAAAGTTTCACCCCAGCTGCTTGATAGGAACGAATTCATGCCCATCCACCCCCCCTGCAGCACGCGCCGCCCAGGGGTCCTGCTGCACATACTGCTGTGACTCCAGAAACCGGACGTACAAGGCCTTACGACCCGACTCATCATCAACCACACGCGCCTTGACCGTACTCAGCCCGACACGTTCTATCCATGGCGCCGTGCGCTCCAGATAATGGGCCTCTTCACGATACAGCTGCATGAAGGCAGCACAGTATTCCTTAACCTCATCCTCTGTAGCCACCTTGCACAATAAATCCGTCGCCCTCACCTTGACACCGCCATTGCCACCAACATGAAGTTCCCAACCCGAATCCACGGCCACAACACCAAAATCCTTGATCGTTGCCTCGGCACAGTTACGCGGGCAACCGGATACGGCCATCTTGAATTTATGGGGCGTCCACGATCCCCAGGTCATTTTTTCAAGCTCCACCCCCATGCCCATCGACAGCTGGGTACCAAAACGACACCACTCGGCGCCGACACAGGTTTTTACAGTCCGCAGGGATTTACCATAGGCATGACCCGAAACCATGCCGGCCTTGTTCAGATCGGCCCACACGGCAGGCAGGTCTTCTTTTTTAACACCCAGCAAATCGATACGCTGACCGCCCGTCACCTTGACCGTCGGAATCGCGAACTTATCTGCCACATCGGCAATCGCCCGCAGTTCATCGGGTTTGGTCAGCCCGCCCCACATACGTGGAACGACAGAGTAGGTTCCATCTTTCTGGATATTGGCATGGACACGTTCGTTGATATAACGGGACTGGTAGTCATCACTGGCCTCGGCCGGCCAGCTTGAAAGCACATAATAATTCAGTGCCGGACGACAACTATGGCAACCATCGGCATTACGCCATTCCATATAATTGGTCACTGCCGCGATCGACGTCAGGTGTTGCTGGCGAATGACCTTGCGCACCTCTTCATGACTGAAATCGGTACACTTGCACATCGGTTTGGCCCTGGCTGATACCGAATAGTCATTACCCAGCGTTGACATCAGGATCTGTTCCACAAGGCCGGTACAGGAACCACAGGAAGCAGATGCCTTGGTATGCACGCGGACATCATCAAGAGTAAACAGACCCTGGCCGGTAATGGCCCTGGAGATATCGCCCTTGCACACGCCATTACAGCCACAGACCTCCATGTCATCAGGCATTGCAGCGGCACTGTTGCCGCCATGACCGGCATCACCCAGATGAGCCTGACCGAACATCAACTGATCACGGAAATCCGCCACATTGGTACCGTCTCGCAACAACTGGAAATACCAGCTGCCATCAATCGTGTCACCGTATAATACCGCCCCCTGGATCCGGTTGTCCTTTAATACCAGTTTCTTGTAAACACCTCTTGCGGCATCCTTGATAACAATATCTTCCGTTGTCTCATCACCGATAAAATCGCCGGCCGAGAACACATCAATACCTGTGACCTTGAGTTTGGTCGACGTTTCCGAACCCTCATAGCGGGAATAACCGAGATGGGCCAGATGATTGGCACAGACCTTACCCATATCAAACAACGGCGCAACCAGACCATAGGTCTCATTACGGTGCTGCACACATTCGCCCACGGCATAGATATTTGGATCATAGGTCTGCATCGTATCATTGACCACCACACCACGCTCACAGTAGATACCGGAACTTTTGGCCAGCTCTATATTGGGGCGAATACCTACGGCCATCACCACCAGATCGGCAGGGATTTCACTGCCATCCTTGAAACGCACCGCCCGTACCCGATCCTCTCCGAGGATCGCCTCGGTCTGGGCTTGCATGAGGAATCTCAACCCGCGCTGCTCCAGAGCGACCTGCAACAATGCCGCCGCCGGTTTGTCCAGTTGACGCTCCATCAGGGTATCGAGCAAATGCACAACCGTGACGTCCATACCCTGCTCTTTCAGGCCATTGGCGGCCTCCAGTCCCAGCAGACCACCACCGATAACCACTGCATGTTTGTGCTCACGTGAGGCCTCGAGCATGGCATCCACATCGTGGATATCACGAAAACTGATAACCCCTTCCAAACCCGAACCGGGTACGGGGATAATAAAGGGACTCGAACCGGTAGCCAGCAGCAAACGATCATAGTCCACCGCCGTGCCATCATCGGCAATCACACAACGTTTGCTGCGATCGATCAGCGTGACCTTTCTACCGCTATACAAGGTGATGTCATTATCAACATACCATTGCAGATCATTAAGCATAATGTCATTGATGGTTTTTTCACCGGATAAAACCGGCGATAACAGGATGCGGTTGTAGTTACCATAGGGTTCGGCCCCGAACACCGTAATGTCATATTTCTCCGGCGCCAGCTTCAGCAATTCTTCTACTGTACGGATACCGGCCATGCCATTACCGATCAGTACCAGCTTTTCTTTCATTACATCCTCTCTACATCATGTGTTGTATCACCCACATAGCAGAATCCATGCCACAGAATAACTGCACATTTAAGTCATTATTTATTAACAATTAATTTTAGAATTCACGGTAAGCAAAGACTTCCATCACCGATGTACATGCCATTTAGCAGTGCATGATGCGCTGTCTCGGTGCAAGCAAATACAGACCCAACAGACAATACCTTACGGTTTATATGAATAAAAATGATCAGACTTCTTGACCGCTTGCCTGCACCTCGAATCAGACTGATCCTGATGCACCAGCCCGAATCATCCATGCATGAAAATAATTCACATCGGCTTGCACGATTCGGTGTAACAGCGACAACCATGCCACATCGTCATGCACTTAATCAGTAGCATGCACACATCAAGTGCATGATATCCGGAAAAACCACAAACAATAATCATAACCTATTGATAAATCATCTTTTTATCAAATGGCACACATATTGCTGATCAGCTGTTATTGATAACTACTACTGGAACTGCTGACATGTCCGAAAAACTGAATATCCTAAAACTTGGCAAACACAACATCCGTATCCTCCATTACACCTGGCTGGCCTTTTTTATGACCTTTGTTGTCTGGCTAGGCCTGGGTCCGATGATGCCCTTTATCAAGGAGGCACTGGGACTCACCGACCAACAGGCCAAGGTTTTGTTAATCCTCAACGTCGCCATGACAATCCCGGCCCGTATCGTGGTCGGTATGCTCGTCGACAAGCTCGGGCCCCGTATCATGTACAGCAGTATCCTGATACTCGGAGGTGCTATCAGTATTGCCTTCGCCTGGGCCGACAGTTATGACAAGCTGGCACTGTTGCGATTTCTATCCGGGTTCATCGGCGCCGGTTTTGTTGTTGGTATCCGCATGATCGGCGAATGGTTCCCTGCCCGGCAGACCGGCCTGGCTCAGGGAATTTATGGTGGCTGGGGTAACTTCGGTTCAGCGGGCGCTGCAATGACCCTGCCCTTCATTGCCGCCAGCATGGGTGATGCCGACGGCTGGCGTTATGCGCTCACCATCGCTAGCATCGCGGCCATCCTTTATGGTGTGATCTATTATTTTATTGTCAGCGATACCCCCAAAGGCTCGACCTATTTCAAGCCCAAAAAGTCAGGGGCAATGGAAGTCACCAGCGGCAGGGATTTGATACTTTACATCCTCATGAATATCCCGCTATTCGTGGCCCTGGGCATATTGGCCTGGAAACTGTCGCCGGAAAAGATGGGCCTGATCGATCAGACAACGACCTATATCATCTACACCGCACTGGTGCTGATCTATCTGCTACAGACCTGGAAAATATGGCAGGTCAATCACCATATACTTAAAAAACCGGTTCCGCTAATGCAGCGTTATAAATTCAAACAAGTGGCCATTCTCGACTTTGCCTATCTGGTGACCTTTGGTACCGAACTGGCCGTCGTTTCCATGCTGGCCATGTTTTATGTCTCCTGGTTTGACATCCCCAAGATAACCGCGGCATTGCTGGCCGGCATCTATCCGTTTATCAATCTCGTGGCACGCCCCGGTGGCGGCTGGATCAGTGACAAAATAGGCCGCAGATTGACATTGATCATCGTTTTTGCCGGAATCACAGCCAGCTTCCTCACCCTGGGCATGGTGGACAAAACCTGGCCGGTATGGCTGGTTGTCGCATTTACAATCATCGGCGGCATTTTCTCCAAGGCTGGCTCAGGTGCTGTCTATGCCATGGTGCCACTGATTCAACGTCGCATGACAGGTCAGATAGCCGGCATGGCCGGCGCCTTCGGCAACGTCGGTGCGGTGATTTTCCTGACCGTCAACTCATTGGTGGATTATAACCAGTTCTTTCTCTTTATCGGTATGGTATCAGCCCTGGTTTTCATGCTGATTCTGGCATACCTGGACGAACCCGAAGGGCAGATAGTGGAGACACTGCCCGATGGTACGGTACAGGTCATAGACGTCAGCTAACTCGCTGCTGCACAATGGCACCATGACCTCAAAACTGACCATAAATGCCGGTCAATGCAGCGACAAAGGCATCAAGGAGCACAATGAAGATGCCTGCGGCATCGTTATCCCTGATGAACCGCTGCTGACGACCAAGGGTATTGCTGCCATCATTGCCGATGGTGTCAGCAGCAGTGAAGCGGCACGCGAGGCCAGTGAGTCCTGCGTCAAGGGTTTTCTCAATGACTATTTCAGCAGCCCGGAATCATGGACCGTTAAAACAGCCGGTCAGCGCATACTCGGGGCGCTGAATAGCTGGTTACAGGGACAGGCCCGGAAAACAGCACGTAGCGATGACGGCATGCTGACCACACTCAGCGCCCTAATCATCAAATCAACAACGGCCCATATCTTCCACATTGGCGATACCCGCATCTATCGCCTGCATGATGGGCAGATGGAGTGCCTGACCCGGGATCATCAGGTCTGGGGGGCCAGTGACCGGGCCTTTCTGAGTCGCGCCATGGGGGCCTCTGTCAATCTGGACATCGATTACCGCAAGTTGCCGGTCGAAGTCGGCGATACCTTTATACTCACCTGTGATGGTGTCCACGAGTTCGTCAGCACGCGCGAAATGACGGAAATACTGCTTGGCCATGACAACCTGGAACGCGCGGCCAGGGCGATCATGACGCGCGCCCTTGAACACGGCAGCCATGACAACGTCACCTGCCAGATATTGCATATCGAACATTTACCCAGCCGCAACGAAGAAGAATTTTATCAGCAACTAACAGAACTGCCCTTCCCACCGCCGCTGGATAATAACATGGTGCTAGACGGTTACCGGATCCTGCGAGAAGTCCATGCCAGTAAACGAACCCAGGTCTATGTCGCCATCGACACGGCCAGCAATAAACAAAGCATTATCAAAACACCGTCTATCAATTTTGATGATGACCCGGAATATATCGAGCGCTTCCTGCATGAAGAATGGGTTGGTCGTCGCATCAACAATCCGCATGTGCTCAAGGTACTTGATACCAAACAGCAACGAAGATTCCTGTATTATGTGACTGAATATGTGCAAGGTCAGACATTGCGCCAATGGATGGCGGATCATCCCCGGCCTTCATTAACCGAAGCACGCAATATCATTAAACAGATATCTGCAGGGCTCCGCGCCTTTCACCGCCTGGAGATGATTCATCAGGACCTCAAACCCGAAAACATCATGATCGACAACAACGGCACCATAAAAATCATCGACTTCGGCTCAACCAGAATCGCCGGCATCGAGGAAATCAGCACCCCATTGGAGCAACAGCATCAACTGGGCACACTGGATTATTCAGCACCGGAATATTTTCTTGGTCATGGCGGCAGCAATCGCTCCGACATCTATTCACTAGGCGTTATCGCCTACGAGATGCTGACGGGGAAACTGCCTTACGGAAAGGCCCTTTCCAGCCGTAATATCAAGCGCAGCAGTTATATCCCGGCACAGCAGTATAACGATACCATACCGGCATGGCTCAACGGTGCATTGGCGAAGGCAGTACACCTGAACCCGGAACAGCGCTACCGGCTGTTATCAGAATTTAACTATGACCTTTGTCACCCGAACCCGGCATTCCTCAACAATAATGCCGAGCCACTGATCGAACGTAATCCGATTGCATTCTGGAAAGGCTTGACTGTTCTATTATTTATATTCAACCTGCTTCTGATCTATTTTTCAGTAGCGGCAGACCACTAGGTGAAACAACAAAATGAATACATTAGAAAACACGATTACCATCATACTCGCCGGTGGTATAGGATCGCGTCTGGCACCACTCACCAGCGACAGGGCCAAACCCGCCGTCCCCTTTGGTGGGAAATACCGCATCATCGACTTTACGCTGGCCAATTGCCTGCATTCGGGCCTGCATCGCGTCCTGGTCTTAACGCAGTATAAATCACACTCCTTACAGAAACATCTACGGGATGGCTGGTCTATCTTTAACCCCGAACTCGGTGAATACATAACCCCCGTACCGGCGCAGATGCGTACGGGTAAAGGCTGGTATACCGGCACGGCCGACGCCATTCATCAGAATATGTATCTGCTGGAACGTAGTGAAGCCGACACCTGCCTTATCCTCTCCGGCGATCATATCTATCGTATGGATTATGCCGCCATGATGGACACACACAATAATTCCGGGGCTGACCTGACCGTCGCCTGCATGCAGGTCCCACTGCAGGAAGCCTGTGCCTTTGGCAATGTCCTGGTTGATGAAGATCAGCGCATCACGGCATTTATGGAAAAACCGGAGGAGCCTGTGCCATCCCCGGGATCCAGTGACAATGCCCTGGTATCGATGGGAATCTATATATTTTCACTGAAACTATTGTCCGAAGCCCTGGATAGCGATCATACAGACAAAGGTTCCGGCCATGACTTCGGCAAGGACATCATCCCGCGCCTGATCAAAAGCCATAAGGTTTACGCCCACCTGTTCGGCAGCGACAAGGGCCGGGTCACACCGGATCGTTACTGGCGCGATGTCGGTACCATCGACTCGTATTACCAGGCCAATATGGATCTGCTCGAGCCTGTGCCCTCGCTTAACCTGTATCAGGATGACTGGCCCATCCGTAGTTATCAGCAACAGACACCACCGGCACGTACTGTTCCCGGTAAAACCGGCACAGAAGGTATTTTTATAAATTCAATCCTGGCCGATGGCACCGTCATCTCCGGCGGCAGTGTTCAACATTCGATCCTGTTCCCCAGGGTCAAGATCGATGACGAAGCCATGATAGAGGATGCCATCCTCTTCGAAGGGGTGCATGTCGGCGAACGGGCATTATTACGCCGCTGCATTGTCGACAAGGGTGTTTCAGTCCCGGCCGGTGAAGCTATTGGTTATGATCTCGACAGTGATCGTGAACGCTTCAGTATTTCGGATGACGGTATCGTGGTTGTACCCAAGGGGTATCAGTTTAAATAATCACCAGTCCGAAACTGCAAACCCTGGACTATAATAAAAGGGGCTCAATAATGAGCCCCTTTTATTACACTAGACCGGCGAAACTATATCAAAACTTCAATTCACCCCATATCCACATCTTTGTGGTATCCACCGCAGCAGTATCCGCTGAATAATCGGCATATTTGAAACCCACCGAGGTATTATCCGACAGCTTCTTAAGTGCCAGCAGATCAAGCTCGGTACCCAGCGCCGCAGCACCGTTATCGGCACTGAAATCATGATAGACTGCCTTTAGATTCGTGCCCATATATTTTCCGGCTACGGTAAACATCATGTCATTCAGACCATCGACGCCGGTGCCCAGAAATTTATCGGCCCAACCGTTGAAGGCGTGTTTGGTAGCCAATGGTGTACTGAAACCATACACACCATCACCACCCAGGATCTCGTTACCCAGCTTGATCTTGACACCATTAACCACCGTTCCGACCTCGGCAAACATGTAATCGGCATCAACTGTGCTCGGAGCATCGGCATAATCACCCTGCTGAGCATATTCGACAGTATACTGCCATTTCATGCCTGCATCATCACCACTAGCCCCTGAAAAACGTAGACCTATGGTTGATGAATCACTGGTCGAATTGACCTCATCCAGAAAATAGCCATAGACACTCAGATCTCCTGCACCCAGGCCCGTGTATTTAACATTGACAATATGAGATTCAACATCGGTTTCAGCAAAGGTGATGGTGTTGACACTGGTCAGATAGGCATAATTGATCACCAGATCAGACTGGCCCTTATTGACCACAGACAAACCATCAAAGGTCTGTTCATTCTGGCGCCAACCGACATTACCCACAAAGCGGGCATTATCAAGAATAATACGCTGGCGACCGAATTTGATCGTGGTGTCTTCGATACCACTATAACTCAGACTGGCCTGATTGACCTCGCTACCCACCGGGTCAAGGACCGTCGAATATGTGCCGTTATAATCATCTGTTTCAACAACTGCCACATCTTCAAATTCAATAAAAGCGGTGACATCCTCATAAGATCCCGAGGTAAAACCCAGACGGGTACGTACCGTTGAGGCCGTAGCGTCATCAAGGACATTGTCCTCTGTAACCGTCTCATAACGATAACGGATATTCATCGATGCCTGGCCATTGGCCAGTGCGGCTACCAGCGAGCCTTCAGCGGCAGCCGGCGCAGAGACTATCAATGCTGATGATGCCAGCAACCCTAGAGCAGTGGCTACAGCGATGTTTATCCTTGAACGATTTGATTTTTTCATTTCTGGTACCTTCTATTTATAGTTATTTATAATAATACTTACGATTTCCGCTATCCCATGGCAACCGCTGTGTCGTCGTCAACATTAGAACAACCACCTCGAAAATATTTGCAGCACGCGAGCGTCTGAATTTTTTATAACATCACTAGTCATCACGCCAGACTATTAACTGCCTGGACGCAATATTAATGAACAAGACAGGCCAGATTATTAAACTATTGATACGCCAACCATGTATCAACATCCTCCTGGGTATTGATATTACGCCAGCTCGCTGTCAGCTCAGCAGGGACAACAGGGCTTAAAACCGGAGCACGCATAGACAAACGCGATGGACTGCGCACCGAATCCCTGAGCATGGCCTCCAGACTAACACGCGCAGGCGGCTCATAACAGGCTAACAACGGTTCCAGTGGTGCCTGATTATGCAACCGTGGCTGTACCGCATGCTGCCCCGGACAACGCTGCGCCAATAACCAGGTAACCGCCTCCTGACTGACCATCGGCATATCACAGGCCAGCATCAGCCAGCTTACATCGGGGCGCCAGCGCATCGCCGCCAACATGCCAGCCAGCGGGCCCTGCGTTTCGGGCACATCGGACAATCTGTCCAGGCTTGCAAGTTTCTCCGGCAGATCGCCGCGCCCTGCCACAACTACCCGCTCAACCATTGGTTGCAGCAGACTCATCTGCTGCTCGATCCAGCTTCTGCCTTCGGTAGCGCTCAACAAATGTTTGGGCTGCCCCATACGCTGACTGTTACCGCCAATCAGGATGCAGGCATAAACAGGCATCTTTTGCCATTGTGCCGGCAACCATTCATCCACCATGGCCAAAAATCGGCCAGGGCGGTCTTCATCACGCGCCAGAC
>Ga0316187_10003150_pt1 | contig 14364 bp, 13 predicted proteins | sample CroRivburrow1_MG_FD_204927 | JGI IMG/M metagenome (GOLD analysis project Ga0316187, IMG submission 204927) | Coastal sediment microbial communities from Maine, United States - Cross River worm burrow 1 | ecosystem: Environmental > Aquatic > Marine > Coastal > Sediment | place: USA: Maine... | reverse complement strand
TGTTTAATATGCTCCTTGTATCAAAATACTGTCAATAAAAAACTGACAGCTGGCTTTGTCCGGCGGTTATGGAAGCGCTCTCTATGAATCTCGAAGTAATTATTCTCGCTGCGGGGCAAGGCACCCGTATGAAATCACCGCTGCCCAAGGTGCTGCACCCGGTGGCCGGCCGCCCCATGCTGCAGCACGTGGTGGAGACTGCCCGTGAGCTGCATGCAAATGCCATTCACGTGGTGGTGGGACACGGCGCGGAGCAGGTTCGTGCGGCGCTGGATGACCCCGCCTTGACCTGGGTAACCCAGGAACAGCAATTGGGTACCGGGCACGCGGTGCTGCAAGCGATGCCGGCGGTGCAGCCAGACAGCACCGTGTTGATTCTCTACGGCGATGTTCCGCTGATCTCAACGTCCACCCTGGAAAGCCTGGTTGCGGCGGCCGCCTCTGCGCCGGCGCTGTTGACTGCGAAAGTGGCAAAACCTGCTGGCTATGGCCGCATTCTGCGTGACGAGGCCGGGGCCCTGGCAGGCGTGGTGGAGCACAAGGATGCCAGCGACAGCCAGCTGCTTATCGATGAGATCAACAGCGGGGTCCTGGCGGCGCCGGCGAGTGATCTGCAGCAGTACCTGCCGGCGATAAAAAATGAAAACAGCCAGGGTGAATACTACCTGCCCGATGTGCTGGCAATGGCGGTGGCCGATGGTAAGGCGGTCGCCTCCTGTATGGCGGAATCGGAGCTGGAGATTCAGGGGGTCAATGACCGGGTGCAGTTGAACCAGGTGGAGCGGGAATTTCAGCGCCTGCAGGCGGAGCAACTGATGCGCGCCGGGGTATCGCTGGCCGATGGCAGCCGCCTGGATGTGCGCGGTGTGTTGCACTGTGGCGTTGATGTGAGTATTGACGTGAATGTGGTGCTGGAGGGCGCAGTGACCCTGGGGGATGGCGTCAGCATCGGCCCCAATTGCGTATTGCGCGACGTCACCGTGGGGGATGGCGCCACTATTCACGCTATGAGTCACTTGCAGGAAGCCGACGTTGGCGCCGCTTGCAGTGTTGGCCCCTACGCGCGATTGCGGCCCGGTACGGTGCTAGGCGCCGGTGCTCGCATCGGCAATTTTGTGGAGACCAAGAATGCGAATATCGGACTGGGCAGCAAGGTAAACCACCTCACCTATATCGGGGACTGTGACATGGGCGCCGGGGTGAATATCGGCGCGGGCACCATCACTTGCAACTACGATGGCGCCAACAAATTCAGGACGGAAATCGGGGATGGCGTATTCGTGGGTTCCAATAGCACCCTGGTGGCACCGCTGCAGATAGCAGAGCAGGGCTTTATCGGCGCCGGTTCCACCGTGACCCGGGCCGTGGATAAGGGCGAATTGGCGGTGAGTCGAGCGCGACAGCGCAATATTTCGGGCTGGCAACGCCCTACAAAAAACAAGGACTGATTATGTGTGGCATTGTGGCTGCGGCGGCGCGGCGGGAAGTATCGGAGATTTTGCTGGAGGGCCTGCGGCGGCTGGAATATCGCGGCTACGATTCTGCGGGTATGGCGCTGGTCGACAACGAGCACAACCTGCAATTACACAAACGCCAGGGCAAGGTCGCTGAACTGGAAAAAGCCCAGGCTTTGCAACCCTACTTCGGTTGCACGGGTATCGCTCACACCCGGTGGGCGACACACGGTGAGCCCTCCGGTGCCAATGCGCACCCGCATATCTCGGCCCAGCGTGTGGCCCTGGTGCACAACGGCATTATCGAAAACCACGAGGCCCTGCGCCAGGAGCTGTCTGCGCAGGGCTACACATTCAGTTCGGGCACGGATTCGGAGGTGATCGTGCACCTGCTGCACCAATGCTTATCCCGGGGTCAAAACCTGGTGCAGGCGATGCGCGACACGGTGGCCAGGCTCGACGGGGCATACGCCCTGGCGGTGGTGGATGTGGAGCACCCGGATGAAGTGGTAGCGGCCCGTCAGGGGAGCCCGCTGGTGATTGGCGTGGGAATAGGGGAAAACTTCCTCGCGTCGGATCCTATGGCATTGCGCCAGGTTACAGACCGCTTTATTTACCTGGAGGAGGGGGACCTGGTGCAAATAACGCCCTCGTCGCTGCAGGTGTATACAACTGATGGCTCACCGGTGCAGCGTGAAAAAATCCGCATCGACGAGGCGGTTGAGGTTGTCGAACTGGGCCACTTCGATCACTACATGATCAAGGAAATTCACGAGCAGCCGCGGGCCCTGGCCGCAACACTGAAGGCCGGAGTTGGCGAGACGGTTAGCGACGATTGCTTCGGTGCCGGCGCCGCCGCACTGTTCGACCAGGTGCAACAGGTGCAGATCGTTGCTTGCGGTACCAGTTTTCATGCCGGTCTGGTGGCGCGCTACTGGCTCGAGGAGTTGGCCGGGGTGTCCTGCCAGGTCGAAGTGGCGTCGGAATTTCGCTATCGCAGTCGGGTGCGGCAGGAAGGTACCCTGCTGGTGGCAATCTCCCAGTCCGGGGAGACAGCGGATACGCTGGCCGCCTTGCGCAACGCGGCGCCTGATGAATTTCTGGGCAGCCTGGTGATCTCCAATGTGGACAACAGTTCCCTGGTGCGGGAGTGCGACCTGGTTTTCCTGACCCGCGCCGGTGCGGAAATCGGGGTGGCCTCGACCAAGGCTTTTACCACCCAGCTGCTGTCCCTGCTGCTGTTAACGGTTGCCCTGGGTCGGCGTCGCCAAATGACTCACGAGCAGCAACGCGAGATCGTCGAGGCACTGCACCGTCTACCTGAGTACGTGCAGCAAACCCTGGAGTTGGACCCGGCTATACAGAAGTTATCCGAAGCCTTTATACCCAAGCACCACGCGCTGTTCCTGGGCCGTGGCATACAGTATCCAGTAGCCATGGAAGGCGCGCTCAAGCTCAAGGAAATTTCCTATATTCACGCGGAAGCCTACCCTGCCGGGGAACTCAAGCACGGCCCGCTGGCCCTGGTGGATGACGATATGCCGGTGGTCGCGGTAGCACCCAACGACGAGTTGCTGGAAAAGCTCAAATCCAACCTGGAGGAAGTGCGCTCCCGCGGTGGTGAATTATTTGTTTTTGCCGACCGTCAGGCGGGTTTTACCAGCGAGCCGCGGGTGCAGGTCATGTCTATGCCGCACTGCCCGGAAATACTTAAGCCCATCGTCTACACCGTGGCTTTGCAATTATTGTCTTATCATGTGGCGGTACAGAAGGGCACGGATGTGGACAAGCCACGCAACCTGGCGAAGTCGGTCACGGTGGAGTGAGCCTGTTTGCTGCGCTGAAGCTGCTGCATATGGGCTGTGCGTTTGCGTCCATCAGCGGTTTCGCCCTGCGCGGTTACTGGTTGCTTAGCGGCAATCCGCTGTTGCGCACTCCCCCGGCGCGGATTTTGCCCCACTTCATCGACACGCTGTTGTTGGCCAGTGCCCTGGGTATGTTGATTATATGGGGAGTATCGCCCCTGGCGTTGGGTTGGCTCAGTGCAAAACTGGTGGCCCTGCTGTTGTATATCGTGCTGGGAATGGTGGCCTTGCGCTTTGCCAAAACCAGGAAGGCTCAGTGCACCGCGTGGTTGCTGGCTCTGGCCTGTGCCGGCTATATCCTGTCAGTGGCGTATACCAAGCAACCACTGGGCCCGCTGGCAACCCTGCTGTAGGTCAGCGCATCGGACAGTTCTCTGTGTGGGGATCAGCCCGGCTGGCAAGCGCCGGCCGGGCAGTGGGGATCAGCCCGGGTTAGCGGCCTTGTATTCCCGAATCTCGGTGTTGAACTGACCGGCAACTTCTTCTTCCATAGAGACGCCGGTGTTGTAAGTTTCTTCCAGTTGCTTGTAGGTATCGGCAGCACCTTCGGTGCCCTCCTCAGCAGCGGCCTGTGCCGCGGTCAACTGCGGCTCCAGGCACTGGAGGTAATCGATGAGGGATGCCTGGAATGTTTTTACCGCTTGCTGTCCCTGCAGCATCTGCTCCATGGTAGCTGAAGCGCCGTCTGGCATTTCGGGGATCTCAGGTACCTGGCAATCTTCCGCCAGGCTTACAGCGCTGCCCAGAGCGAGCCCCAGAATGGCAAATTTAAATGTTTTCATAGGTCTAACCTTTACACGTTATAGAGTGAAAAACCTTAACAGGACAGGGTCATTCTGCCAAGTCGGTTGCGTTACCGAGCGGGCAGTTACTGCTGCCCAACCCAGAGTTTAGACAGTCCGTACTGGCTTTCCAGTTGACCTGCCAATTTTTGGGCACTTTCGCGATTCGCCAGGCCAATCACACGTACCCGGTAAATCGTTTTGCCATCCTTGCTGCCGGTTGTTACTACTGCCCGTCCGGAGGATGGTTTAAGTTTTGCCGCCCAGTCGTCAGCGGCTGCTCGCTGGCTATAGGAGCTGAAGTTAACAAACCAGTTGCCACCGGTAGAGGCGGCTACGGCTGTTTTTTCAGGGACCGGCGCGGGCTTGGGCTTGGCGACTGTTGGGGCGGGTTTAGTGGGCTTGGGCTGGGCAAGCGCTTTTTGCTGGGCATCCAGTTGTGACTCCAGTCCCTTCACCGTATCGCTGAGCCGCTGGTTTTCCAGTCGCAGTGATTCCAGCTCCATGGACATTTCCACATTGCGCTGTTGTAGCTGGCGCTGCGCGTCGCGACTGGCAGAGACTTCCTCGGGTGGAGCGGCAGTGGCCAACTGTGCCCGCAGTTCGCGGATTTCTTCCTGAGTTGCGGAGCGCTGCTGCATCACACCATAGCCGCCGGCCGCCAGCAGCACGACAGCCAGGATAGCGACAGCGATGAGACCCAGGGGCCAGGCGGCAGCCTGCTCTTCATACTCCTCCTGCCATTCCCGGTCATCCTCGGCAGCATCGTCCTCGGTATCGGGGAATTCTTCGTCCTCATCCACCGGGTCGTCCCAGTTGTCTTCCAGGCGCCGTTCGGGGGTGGGCCAGGGGTCGGTGTCGTCCCGGGAATCCAATTCGTCTTCTACGTCTTCTAAGTCTTTTACCTTATCGATGACATCGTTGTCGAAAACATCATCTTCAGGCAGTTCGAAGTCCTCTTCCAGGTCCTCGTCTACATAAGCTGACGCATAGTCGGTATCGCGGTCCGGTTCTTCGTACTCGTCATCATCCTCGAAACCGGAGAACACCGGCTCGCGTCGGTTCTCCCGCTCCCCCGGGGCGGTAAAAGCGTCCCGGTCAAACCCCGGCTGTCGTTGTCTGTCCTTTTCTGATTCAGGCAGGCTGTCGTCATCTTTTGTCATGGGCGGGCTTAACCTGTGCTAGTACATCACTAATGGGGATAGTAACAGACCCCATGTAATTTTCCCTATCCCCCACCTGCTAATCGGGACTGCGCAGGGACTGCAGTCCGCGATTGAGTTTGCTCAGGTGCCGGTCGACCTCGGCGCCCTTCATTTTGGACACGCCCACGGCCAGGATATCTATTACAGCCAGGTGTGCGATGCGCGATGGCAGTGGGGTGTAACTCTCATCGCTGGCCTGTGCCACGTCTATTGGAATGGGGATGGTGCACTGGCGGATAACCGGGGTATTGCCGGGAGCCAGGCCGATAATAACGGCGCCCGCCTCGCGTACGTGATCCATAGCCTCCAGCAGCGAGGTCGTGCGCCCGGATTGGGAGATCGCCACCACCACATCGTCAGGCGTCAGTGACATGGCGGACATGGCCTGCAGGTGCGGGTCGGACAGGGCGGCGCTGGCTATTTGCAGGCGGAAAAACTTGTGCTGCGCGTCGATGGCCACCGGGCTGGAGGCGCCAAAGCCGTAGAATTCGACCCGCCTGGCATTGCACAGGGCATCCACCGCGACCTCAATGGCATCCGGGTCCAGGGTATCGCGCACCTGTTGCAGGGTATTCATGGTCGCGTCGAATACCTTGTAGGTGTAATCCCGCGCAGTGTCCAGTTCACTCAGCGAGAAGGGCTGCGCCGAAGGGCTGGCAGCGGTGCTCTGGGCCAGCGCCACCTTGAAGTTCTGGAAGCCCTCACAGCCAATGGCGCGGCAAAAACGCACCACGGTGGGCTCACTGACCTGGGCCGCACTGGCCAGGTCCACGATGCGCATGTGGATGACCTCATCGGGTCTGGCTAGCACCAGGTCCGCCACTTTGCGCTCGGAGCGACGCAGTTGTTCCAGGTGGCGCTCTATTTCCCGAAGAATGGGTTTGTTGCTTATTGTCACCACCTTTGCCAACTGGTCTGCTGTGGCTTTTATTATACATATTTGCGCCACATACCCTTCAGTAGGGCGACAATTTAGATAGAATGCGTCGATGGATGTATCTGATATTCTCTCCCCCCTCAATGATGCCCAGCGCGACGCGGTAGCAGCTGAAAACCAGAACTTGCTGGTATTGGCAGGCGCTGGCAGTGGTAAAACCCGGGTGCTGGTGCACCGCATCGCCTGGTTGATACGGGCCCTGGATTTTTCTCCCTGGTCTATCCTGGCGGTCACTTTTACCAACAAGGCTGCCCGGGAAATGCGCAGCCGCATCGAGGAGATGTTGCAGATACCCTCTCACGGTATGTGGGTGGGAACCTTTCACGGCCTGGCCCACCGCCTGTTGAAGGCGCACTGGAAGGAAGCGGGCCTGCCCCAGAATTTCCAGATCCTGGACAGTGACGACCAGTTGCGCCTGGTCAAGCGGGTGTGCCGGGAACTGGAGCTGGACGAGTCCCGCTGGCCGCCCAAGCAGGCCCAGTGGTATATCAATGGTCAGAAAGACGAGGGCCTGCGTGCGGCCCATATCCAGGTGCCCCCCGGGGACCTGTTCGGCCAGACCATGCTGCAGGTTTACCGTGCCTACGAGGCGGCCTGCGAACGCGGCGGCATGGTGGATTTCGCCGAACTGCTGTTGCGCGCTCACGAACTGTGGTTGAAAAACCCCGAGGTGTTGCAGCACTACCGGGGACGCTTCCGGCAAATTCTGGTGGACGAGTTCCAGGACACCAATACTATCCAGTACGCCTGGTTGCGGGTGCTGGCCGGCACCGATATTCCAGTGGTGGCGGTGGGTGACGATGACCAGTCCATCTACGGCTGGCGCGGTGCGAAGATAGAGAACATACAACGCTTTGCCGAAGATTTTGCCGCCACGCGCACCGTACGCCTGGAGCAGAATTACCGCTCCACCCAGACCATTCTGCAGGCTGCCAACGGTATTATCGCCCACAACTTCGGCCGCCTGGGAAAGGAGTTGTGGTCCGCAGGTGAATCCGGTGAGCCGATCACCGTTTATGCGGGTTTTAACGAACAGGACGAGGCCCGGTTTATTGTCGAGCAGGCGGAAAGCTGGATACTGGAGGGCCACAATCGCGCATCAGTAGCGGTGTTATACCGCTCCAATGCCCAGTCCCGGGTCATGGAGGAGGCACTGATTCGCGCGGCCATTCCCTATCGTATCTATGGCGGGCAACGGTTTTATGAGCGTATGGAAATACGCAACGCGCTGGCGTACATGCGGCTGTTGGTGAGCCGCGGTAATGATGCCGCAGTAGAGCGGGTAATCAATACCCCGCCGCGCGGTATCGGCAGCAAGACCCTGGATACTGTCCGCGAGTGCGCCCGCTCCCGCGAGATATCCCTGTGGCAGGCCATTGCGGCGGTGATTGAAGAAAAACTCCTGCCGGCCCGTGCACTGGCCGCGCTGGAAGGCTTTACCGTGCTGATCAACGACCTGGATACTCGCAGCGACGATATGGTCCTGGAAGAGATCGCTGAGCAAGTGATCCAGGGTGCCGGCCTGGTGGCGTATTATGAGAAGGAAAAGGGTGAGCGTGGCCAGGCGCGGGTGGAAAACCTGGAGGAGTTAGTCAGTGCGGCCAAGCAATTTGTCGCTGAGGGTGAGGAGTTGTCGCCACTGCAGCAGTTCCTTGACAGCGCCGCGCTGGACGCGGGTGACGCCCAGGCGGATGAGCATGAGGACAGCATTCAGATGATGACCCTGCATTCCGCCAAGGGTTTGGAGTTTCCACTGGTGTTCCTGTCGGGGATGGAGGAAAACCTGTTTCCTCACCGTATGTCATTGGAGGAGCCGGGACGCCTGGAAGAGGAACGTCGCCTTTGCTATGTGGGAATTACCCGCGCCATGGAAAAGCTGGTGATGACCTATGCCGAGAGCCGGCGCCTCCACGGCAGCGAAAATTACAATACGCCCTCGCGTTTCATCCGTGAAATACCTGCACAGCTGTTGCAGGAGGTGCGCTTGCACACCGCCATAGCAAGGCCGGTGAGCAGCATTACCCAGGCGCAGGTACCGGACACCGAGTTGAGCCTGGGACAGCGCGTTTACCACCGCATCTTCGGCGAGGGCACCGTGCTAAACTTTGAGGGGCGAGGCAGCAGTGCCCGGGTGGAAGTCAATTTTGACGATGAGGGCAGCAAGTGGCTGGTGCTGCAATACGCCAATTTGCAGTTACTATAACAACAGGATGGAACAACCATGCCGTCAGCATCCCCGGAACAACGCTACTCCCCCCTGATAATCCTGTTACTGGTTGCCGCCCTGGTGGCGACCATAGGCCTGTGGGCCACGGACCGCGCCAGCAGCGTTGACAGCTCGGGCGAGCAGTCAGCCGGCTCCGGGATGCAGCAAACCTTCGAGTGGAAAATGGCCACCACCTGGCCCAAGAATTTCCCCGGGTTGGGCTCCGGGCCGGAAAACTTTGCTCGCTATGTCAACGAAATGAGCGACGGTCGGTTGACGGTGCACGTCTATGGCGCGGGTGAAATCGTTCCCGCCTTCGAAGTATTTGACGCTGTATCCCAGGGCGTGGTCGATGCCGGTCACGGAGCGGCGTATTACTGGAAGGGCAAGATTCCCGCAGCGGTATTTTTTACCGCGGTGCCCTTCGGCATGAATGCCCAGGAGCTCAACGGCTGGTTGCATTATGGCGGTGGCCTGGAACTGTGGCGCGAGGCCTATGCCCCCGCCAATATCATTCCCCTGGCCGGTGGCAACAGCGGCGTGCAAATGGCCGGCTGGTTTAACAGGGAGATCAACACTGTAGATGACCTCAAGGGACTCAAGATGCGCATTCCCGGCCTGGCCGGAGAAGTGTTTGCCGCAGCCGGTGGCACCGCGGTGCGCATTCCCGGAGGGGAGCTGTACACTTCATTGCAGACCGGGGTAATCGATGCCCTGGAGTGGGTGGGGCCTTATAACGACCTGGCATTCGGGTTTCACGAGGTGGCCAAGTACTACTACTACCCGGGATGGCACGAGCCCGGCTCCATGCTGGAACTGATAGTGAATCAGCAGTCTTTTGAGGCGCTGCCTGCAGACCTGCAGGCTATCGTCACTTACGCGGCCAGGGCTGCCAACCAGGATATGCTGGACGAATTTACCGCGCGCAATAACGCCGCCCTGAAGGAATTGGTGGAAGTGCACGGGGTGCAATTGCGCCGCTTGCCGGATGAGGTCTTACTCGCCCTGTGGCGCAGCAGTGAGGAGGTAATGCAGCAGCTGGTGGCCTCAGACCCGATGGCGGCGAAGGTGTATGCCTCATTCAAGTCATTTTACGACGGCGCGCGCGCCTACCACCATATTTCCGAGCAGGCCTATATCAACGCCAGGGATGTAGTAATGGACAGTGAACTGGAGCCTCCGGAGCCTGCGCCCTAGCTGGAGATTGCCCGGGTTCTGCCGCCGCTATCGATGGCGACGAACACAAACTCGCCCTCGGTGACCTTGAGCGGCTCACCGTCATGCAGGGAATTGATCCACACCTCGACAATGATGCGTACCGAACTGCGCCCTACCTCCAGCACATCGCAGTAGCACGACACTACGGCACCCACGTGAACCGGCGTAAGAAACGCCATGCCGTCGATGGCCACTGTGGCCACCCTGCCTTTGGCAATCTCGTTGGCGGTAACCATGCCCGCGATATCCATCTGCGACAGCAGCCAGCCGCCGAAAATATCCCCGCTGGCGTTGGTGTCCTTGGGCATCGCTACTGTCTGCAGCGCAAGGTCACCCTGTGGCAGTGGTGTACTATCGATATCGTTCATGGTCCAAGCCCTGGTGGGTGGGGCCGCTGCCCCGATGCATTCAGTTTTTAAGCAGTGCCGGTAACCCGGTGGCCATCTCAGGCCAATACCACAGAGCGGCCATGGCAATCAGCTGGATGATTATAAAGGGAATGACTCCCCGGTAAATAGCGCTGGTCGGCAGCGAATCCGGTGCTACGCCGCGCAGGTAGAACAGGGCGAAGCCAAAAGGTGGGGTGAGGAAAGAGGTCTGCAGGTTGAGTGCGATCATGATGCCCAGCCATATGGGGTCTACGCCCATGGCCAGTAGTATAGGGCCGACAATGGGTACCACCACGAAGGTGATCTCTATGAAATCGAGGATAAACCCGAGCAGGAAGATGACCAGCATGACCACGAGGGTCGCCCCGACCACGCCGCCGGGCATATCCAGGAAGAAGTGCTGGATCAGTTCTTCGCCACCGAACCCGCGAAATACCAGGGAGAACACCGCAGCGCCGATCAAAATCATGAATACCATGCAGGTGACCTCCATGGTGTTGATCACCGCCTCGCGCAGCCGGGAGAAGTTCATCTGCCCCTTGGCCAGCGCCAGTAGCAGCGCGCCCACGGCGCCAATTCCCGCGGCTTCGGTGGGTGTGGCGGCGCCTGCCAGAATAGAGCCCAGCACTATCATTATCAGCACCAGTGGTGGCAGCAAACCTTTGAAAATCTCTCCGGCGTTAACTTTTTCCCCGGTAGCGGGCGGCGCGGATTCCGGCTTCAGTGCGGCGTACACCAGCATGTAGAGCATATACATTGCCACCAACAACAGGCCCGGTACCAGCGCCCCCACGAACAGGTCTCCAACGGACACGGTTTTGGGTGTAAAAATATCCATGCTCAGCTGCGCCCGTTGGTAGGCGTTGGATAGGATGTCGCCCAGCAGCACCAGGGCGATAGAGGGTGGGATAATCTGTCCCAGGGTGCCGGTGGCGCAGATCGTTCCCGTGGCGAGAGCGGGACTGTAGCCGCTGCGCAGCATACTGGGCAGGGACAGCAGGCCCATGGTGACCACGGTGGCGCCGACGATGCCGGTGCTGGCGGCCAGCAACATGCCAACCAGGATTACCGAGATACCCAGACCGCCACGCAGGCCGCCAAATACCTTGGCCATGGTGCCAAGCAACTCCTCCGCCACGCGGGATTTTTCCAGGATCACCCCCATCAGGATGAACAGGGGAACCGCGATCAGGGTGGTATTGCCGACGGTGCCGAAAATACGACCTGGCAGGGCAGTGAGGAATGAGGCATCAAACACCCCGCCTAAAATGCCTCCCGCAGCAAATGCCAGTGCGGTGCCCGCCAGAGTGAAGGCTACCGGGTAGCCCAGCATCAACAGCAGGCAGACCGCCAGGAACATGAACAGGGACAGGTACTCGATCATTGCTCGCGGCCTTCCACCAGGACCAGCGCGCTGCGCAGGATTTCCGCCAGGCCCTGCAGCAGCAGGTTAAGCGCCATCAGTGGAATCAGGCTCTTCAGCAGGAATACCGCGGGTATGCCCCCGGGCTCTGGCGAGGTCTCGCCTATTGCCCAGGAGTTGGCGACATAGTCCCAGCTGACCAGGGCGATAAAAATACACAGGGGCAGCAGGAATACGATGCCCCCCAGGCTGTTGACCCAGGCCTTGCCACGTGCGGAGAAGTGGCTGTAGAAGATATCCACGCGTACGTGTGCGCCCTGTTTCAGGGCGTAGGCGCCGCCGAGCAGGAACAGGCAGCCGTGCATGTAGGTCACGGACTCCTGGGCCAGGATCGAGCCGGTGTTGAAGCCATAACGCATGGCCACGACCAGGGTGGTGAGCAGAGCCATAGCCAGGGCAAGCCAGGCCAGCACGCGACCACTGGTGTCGGTGAAGGCGTCTATCAGTTGCACAAATTTGCGCAGGGCGGTCATGGTGGATAAGTCTTTTTGATTATTATTGCGCAGAGTATCATAGGCGTTTCGCAGACGTGAAAAGTTATTCCCCCCGCTCTCTTAATTGGACCCAGGCAAATGTTGACAGTTATATCCCCGGCGAAAACGCTGGACTTTGATACCCTTCCAACCACGCGCAAAGCGACCCAGCCCCAGTTTCTGCAAAGGTCCGCGGAACTGGTAGACGACGCCCGGGCTATGAGCCCCCAGGATATCCGGGCGTTGATGGGGGTGAGCGAGAAGATTGCCGAGTTGAACCACGCGCGCTTCATGAACTGGGGCACCCCGTTCAACCTGGACAATGCCAAGCAGTCGATACTGGCGTTCAAGGGGGATGTCTACACCGGCCTTGAAGCCGAAACCCTCAGCAGCGCGCAATTGAATTTCGCCCAGAAGCATTTATGCATACTTTCCGGGCTATATGGCCTGCTGCGCCCGCTGGACCTGATGCAGCCCTATCGGCTGGAAATGGGACTCAAGTTCCGCAACAGCGGGGGCAACAATCTGTACGAATTCTGGAATGACAGCATTACCCGTGCGCTGAACACACAATTGAAGAAATCGGGCACCCGGGTGCTGGTTAATCTCGCTTCCAACGAATACTTCAAAGCCATACAGCCCGGCGCCCTGGATGCGGAGGTAATTACCCCGGTGTTCAAGGATCTCAAGGGTGATAAGTACAAAATCATCAGCTTCTATGCCAAGAAGGCCAGGGGGCATATGGCGCGCTTCATTATCGACAATGAGCTCAACGATCCCGCGGGAATGAAGAAGTTCAAGACGGGTGGCTATCGCTACAGCAAGGCCGAGTCCACCGCGCGAGAGCTGGTATTTACCCGGGACCAGGCGCCCTGAACGACATGCCGCAGCTGCCGTTCTCCCAATCCTGTGAGAACAACAAGGCGCCGATCCTGGAGGTATTGCAGGAGGCCATGGCGGATCGCAGCACCGTGCTGGAGCTGGCCAGTGGTACCGGCCAGCATGCCTGTCATTTCGCCGCGGCCATGCCCTGGTTGCAGTGGCAGCCCACGGAGCTGATGCAAAACCTGCCGGTGTTGCAGCCCCGTTGTGATGCTTATGAGGCAGACAACCTGCTGCCGCCACGGGCGCTGGATGTCCGCGACGACCCCTGGCCGGTGGCGATTCCCGGTGCGGTTTTCACCGCCAACAGCCTGCACATCATGCCCTTTGACGCGGTGCGCGGCCTGTTCCAGGCTTTGGGCCGTTATGCCGGGGACGATGTACTGCTGGCAATCTATGGGCCCTTCAATTACCGGGGCGAGTACACCAGCCCCAGCAATGCGCGTTTTGACCAGTGGTTGGCGCAGCAACATCCACTCAGCGCAATCCGCGATTTCGAACGGGTAGATGAACTGGCCGGCGAGGCCCGGTTTGTACTGCAGGCCGATAGGGAAATGCCAGCGAACAATCGCCTGTTGTTGTGGCGCAGGGGCGGCTGATCAATCCCCGACCCGGAAGGGTAGCAGCTGTGCCGCCTGGTTCTGGTACTGCTCACTGTGACTCTCCTCCCGACGAGTAAAATCACCCACTGCAGCGGATAAGTTGGGGTCGGCTATCCAGTGATTGGACCAGGTGGGGACCGGGCGGAAACCCCGCTGTATCTTGTGTTCGCCCTGGGCTCCCGGATCGAAGCGGCTCAGGCCATGCTCTATGCAGTACTCGATACCCCGGTAATAACAGGCCTCAAAATGCAGGCAGTCAAACTCCCCCTGGCAACCCCAGTAGCGGCCGTAGAGTGTGTCCTGTGAACGAAAATACAGGGCGGCGGCCACCGCCTGCGCACCGTGGTGTGCCACTACCATGACCACCTGCTCTCCCAGGCTGGGTGCGGTCTCCAGGAAAAACTCCCGGGTCAGGTAGCCACGATGGCCGCTGCGCTTGGCGTAGGTCAGCTGATAAAAAAGGTAAAATTGCTCCCAGTCCCGCGCCGTTATTTCCCGTCCCGTCAGCGTACGCAATTCCAGCCCTTGCTCCGCGACCCGGGCGCGCTCGCGCTTCAGGCTCTTGCGTTTGCGGCTGGTAAAGGTGCCAAGGAAATCATCGAAGCTGCGGTAGTCGTCGTTGAACCAGTGAAACTGTGTGGCGGTGCGCCGGTGGCTCCCCAGATCCAGTAATTGTTGTGACACCTGCTGTTCCGGAAACAGCAGGTGCCAGGAGGAAATGTCCTGGCGCGTGGCAAACTGCTGCAGGGCCTGCAATGCGGCGGGCCAGATGTCCTCAGGACGGGTCCCCTGCCGGGTGCATAGTCGTGGCCCGGTGGCGGGTGTAAAGGGGATGGCACTCACCAGTTTCGGGTAGTATTCCAGGCCACTGCGCTGCCAGGCGTCGGCCCAGGACCAGTCAAACACATACTCGCCATAGGAGTGGGAT
>Ga0316187_10003148_pt1 | contig 14369 bp, 13 predicted proteins | sample CroRivburrow1_MG_FD_204927 | JGI IMG/M metagenome (GOLD analysis project Ga0316187, IMG submission 204927) | Coastal sediment microbial communities from Maine, United States - Cross River worm burrow 1 | ecosystem: Environmental > Aquatic > Marine > Coastal > Sediment | place: USA: Maine... | reverse complement strand
CTACTACCCGACCGGCCAAAAGATCAGCGACCGCGACTTCAACGCCCTGCCCGTCACACACCACGACTGGCACGGCGACTGGAACTACACAATCCACCCACCCCCATAACCGCTCACATTATTCCCGGACAGGCCCTAACTGTTGACGAAGAGTGGCTGAACCTCTGGACATTCCGAATGGACGATCCACTAGATGACTGCGAGGCGATCGAAATAGTCGATGGGTTCATCAAATCGATAGGTCAACGTCCGACGGCTATCTCGGACGTACCAGCGCAATATATGGGATTGCTCAAATTCTCACCTGCCGGATTCGAGACGTTGCTGAAATTCTTCCTCCGAGGGCAGGAACGGTCCAGCGACTATCGAAGCGTTTCTATGACCGAGCTGCTCAACGACATGGCCGCTTGTGGCAGTCCCGTCGCAGCAGTGGCCGTCAGCGGTGGTTGGCTAGAGATCGACTCGAGAGAGGATCTGGTGCGCTATCGAGATGCCGCTCTCAGTGGTACTCTCCACGCGCTGTGGGAGCCCGACCGCTAGCTTAGGAAGACAGCGCTACCCACGCCGTTCTGTACAAGCGAGAATCCCTCCTTCAGTCGTTCAGAGACATCGGCGACCCCGGACAGCGAGACCACCGCCTGTTCCCACGATTGATACTGCAACGAATGAGTCTCGTCGATGGGCAAGGGCTCATCGGTCAGATGCATGTGTACCTGACCGACGTCCTGCCGGGGGCCGCAGTTGATGACTGACGAGCGAGCACCAAATGCTTCCTGGGTCCGCTCGGCGAGGCAGAGAAAGTCGGTACGCACAGTGCCATTCTCTGGATGAGCGAGGTGGAAAACGTCCCGGATTGGTCGGTGAGGGACAACCAGAAAGTGAACGGACCCGTACGAAGGAACTGGATGGCGATAGGCTCCGGCTGAGACCGAGTGTCCCACGGATCGGAGGGGCAGGAGTCGTGGAAACAGTGTGAAGCAACTCCTGACGAGAAAGCCCGCTGGCGATGTCTGAGCTAGACGGAACCCTTGCTTGCCGAGTCGGGACAACATGTCGCAACGATAGCGGTGTCGCTCTGACTAACGGTGTCTCTGGTATCGGCTAGAGTCTGGATTGTACTTCGCCTAACAGGGAACGGGGCGTGAGGAACAGGGGGGCAGGATCGCACGCTAAGGGTGAATCCCCTGGTCACGGACCTAGACCGCCCACTCGTATACTGCGTGCAAAACCACACCAGGTGAGATTCCTCTCCAGAGCAACCGCTATGGGTCGACAAACGTGACTTTGGTTCGGATGTTCGTCATGCCCCGTTCTGTGGCGTCCAACTGTTTCTTTTCCGCGTGATTCTGAGCGTTTTTGTGGACGGCCCGGCGGGCCGTGCGCCAATAATCGGCGGACCCTCGACGCGCTGCGACCTATGTTGTCCATGTGTTGAGCGCCGAACAGCTACGCCGTTTCGCTAGCGACGGGTACATCGTCCTCTCAGGTGCTGTGGACGAGACAGTGCTGAGCGAACTGGATGAAGACGTCGACGCGTTGATCGAGCGGCAGCCGCCTCCAGCGGACAAGGTCGGCTTCCACCACTACTTCGAGCATCCATCACGGCTACCGAACGCTGCCCGGGCACTCCACGAAGCACGCGTGCTGGCAGTAGCTGGCGAACTTGTGGCGCCGCTGTCGATAGACCTTGCTTTCGACCACATCCAGATAGCAACCAGCATCCACGGCTGGGACCACGAGCCCTTTGGCGGGCACATCGACGGCTATGGGATTCCCGACCAGACTGAGCCGCACACGTTCACCCTGCTCGCGGGGATCTACCTGGGCGATGAGTCTGAGGCGCAGCGAGGCAACCTTTGGGTGTGGCCCGGGTCGCATCTCGTGCACGAGGAACTCTTCCGCACGCAAGGCGTCAACGCACTGATGGCCAAGGACTCGACGGCTGGACACGCCTGCTTACTGAACCCAGCACCAGACTTCGGCCAAGGACAACCAGTTCTCGCGGCTCGCGGTGACCTTCTTCTGGCGCACTATCTGCTCGCTCACAACCAGAGCGGAAACATGTGGAACCCGATGCGCAGGATCGTCTATTACCGGCTCGCTGCAGCTGGCCATCGCGAACGGTGGGCCGAGACCCAGACCGACGCACTGCTCGAGTACGAGCCAGTTCGGGCTGCCCTTTCGGCGAACCCCCACCCATCCGGATAGTCACACACGTCGCTCACGACCTTGCGCTCGATGAGCGCCACATATCATGCGAAGTACGTCGCCTCGGCCCGGCCGGCACCCGCCCATAATCACCCTGACGTCCGGCTCTGCCGAGCGCAGTCTCGATCGACCTCAGAGCGACGGCATCAAGGCCGAGGGAGTCTCTCGTCAGCCGGTGGTGGCCCGGACGGGGTCTCCGGGGTAGCGGTGCCAAAGTGGCGGATTATTGTTCCACTAACACGGGTTAGTAGACCGGTTCGTGGTTGGTCGTTGGTTCTTCTTGGTTTGTTCGGGAGGGATCGAAGGATTCTGGGCTTGTGTGCGATTGATGGATTATGGAGGTTGTGAGGGGTAGGGATTCGGCGGGTTCGGCGCAGCTGCAGGCCCTGTTTCTTGATTCCCTGCCGACGGTCTATGGGTTCTTGTTGGCTCGGACTGTTCGTGGTGAGCAGGCTGAGGATCTGGCGAGTGAGACCTACGAGGCTGCTGCTCGTATGTTCGGGGCGGATCGTGGTGATGAGGTGACGTTGGCGTGGCTGTTGGCTGTCGCGCGGCGTCGGTTGATTGACCATTGGAGGCGGTCGGAGAGTCATCGGCGCCGCTTGCAGCGTCTTCATAGCGAGCTCGTTGTGCGCTCTCGGGGGGATGACGGGGTCGAGGGCTGGGGGGATGAGCGTGTTTTGGGTGCTCTGGGATCGTTGTCTGAGCGTCAGCGGGCGGTGCTCGTGTTGCGGTACATGGACGAGTTGAGCGTTAGCGAGGTCGCTGGGGAGCTTGGCGTGGGCTACGAGACCGCTGAGTCGCTGTTGTCCAGGGCGCGGGCTTCGTTTCGGGCTGCGTACTACAGCCAGGAGGAGGGTGACGATGTCGGCTGAGGATGACGAGCTGAACGAGTTGCTGGGTGCGCTGGACCGCCCTCGTCGACCTGAGTTCGATGTGGCGCAGCGGATCGAGGCCAGGATGTTGGCGGCTCTGGCTGCTGGTATGACACCGGCTGAGGACTCCGAGGTCCTAGGACTCGATCAGGGTCGCTCCTCACCTCGGGGTCCGTCCCCATGGTGGCGTTTGGCTGGTGTTGCGATGCTCGTGGTCGCGGTTGGGGTGGCCTGGCGTGTGGTTGGTGTCGTTGAGGGGTACAGGGTTGATACCGGCGTGTCGACCGACACTGCCGGACAGCTGGATTCGAGCAGTGACAGCCAGGTGGACGAGGTGTCGAATCCAGCGGTCCGTTGGTGTGCTGGGCCCTATGTAGAGCTAGCCCGGATCAGTGACCAGTATCGCCGACGCGACCCTTTCGACTCGGTCTCGGTCAGCGATCCGGACTTGCTGGAGGCGTGGCGTGTGGCTCTTGACCGGCTTGACGCCACTGGTGCTGTCGATGGGGCCGTGATGAGCGCTCTCCGAGAGAAGCTTCCCTCCGAGGCTGCTGTCCAGTCGCCGAATGACCAGGACAACGAGTTCGTGGCCGCGATCAGCCACACCCAGGACCTGTTGCTCGACCTGATTGCCACGGCGGCACCACCAGACGGTCTCAGTACTTGTGATCCCCGACTTCTCGACCCCGAGTCCGACTAGAACAAGGAACCCGACGACATGAACAGATGGCGCACCCTCGTGCCTGCTTCGCGCTCAGCGTTCTCACCGGAGCGTGCTCCTCAGACGATGACTCAGCAGTCAAACCTGTTGAGCAGTCGGCTGAGAACCCGGCAACGACGACCCCCGAGGAAGATGACTCGACGACGACCACGGAGGAGGCGGCCCTTCCGACCGACCCAGTTCGAGTGGCTGGCGATGAGATCACCCCGCTACAGGGTGGCATGTTCCACAACAGGGGGTACCCGTAGGAAATGGACAGGGTCCAACGCTTTGAGCATCTCGATCTGATCGTCGTCAGCGTTACCCCTGGTCACAGCCTTGCAGCCGGTGTTGATTTCTTGGATCACGGGCTGCGGCGTCGAGAAGTTCTGTAGCCCGCTGACCAGGAGAAACTCGCTCAACCGTTGGATTCTACGAAGTTGCTACGGGTACCCCTGGATGACGCCGAACGCCATGGGCGTGCGGGCCATCGTCGGTTCTTTGACCGCCACCACCAACTGGACCTGGGCCCTGGACGGGGTGGCCAGGCAAAGCCCGACCACCCCGTTCACACTGGCAGCAGCGGAGGTACCGGATGGCCCACGGCGTCGGCCACCACCCGGATCAGCTCAGCCTCCTCGGCGGTGGCCGTCCCGTCGTCGAGCACCACCGCTGTCGCCCCGGCCACAAATCTCGGACGCTCGGCCCGGCTGAGGTGGGAAAGGTCCTCCAGGGCATCGTCGATCTGCTCGAAGGTCAGAGTCGCCAACGGTGGCAGCTCCCTCGACGGCAAACCGACCGCAGCCAGAGCCGAGGCGAAGGCCGACGGTGCCTGTTCGGCCCCTGCGCTGTTGAACCACGAAAGTACGGCGTAGATCGCGACGGCCTGATCGGCGACCTGTCCCAGTGTCAGTTCGTGGCGGGCCGAACCGTCGTCGTGTTGGTCGGCCAGGTGACGCAACAGCACCCGTCGCAACATCCAGCGGAACAGATCCTGATCGGGGCGTGAACTCTCGATGGCCTCGATGGCCTGGGCCAGTGAGTGCCGATAGCCGGGTGAGGTCTCCCGGATCGAGTGCAGGGCCATGTCCACCGCGGGCAGTTGCAGGCGCCGATCGAGGTCGGAGATGACCTTGCTGGCAGCATCCAGTTCGTGCGGATCGAGGGCCACGGACCTGGCGGCGAAATCCAACTGGTGGGGCCGCAGCAACGGATCGTTGGAGACCAGCAACCCGATCACGGCCGCCACCGCCCCCTGTTTGGTGTGCAGGTAGTTCTGCACCGGCTCGGGGATCTGGGCCAACAGCAGACGGGCGTAGTCGACGTGGGCATCGCTGGGGCCGTCCATCGAAGGGGCCTGGAAGCGCTGCCGGGCATCGGGGGCCGGAGCCCAGTCGGCGGGCAGCGCTGCACTGCCGTCGGAAGACCCTGATTCGGGGGCAAGACCTGGTTCGGCGGCAAATCCCGAGGCGGGCACGCCGGGCGTCGCCCCCTGGGCGGGCAGCCCCAGACCCAGCATCGTTCCCGCTCCTCCCAGACCGGGCAGACCAGGTAGACCAGGCATTCCCGGCAACGGACCTTGGCTGGGCCTGGTTGCGCCCCGCCCCTGTCCCGCCGCTGGCCGGCCGCCCGCAGACTGTCGACCCGAACCCGTTTGGGCTCCGGTCGTGGCCGCCAGTTCGGCCATGGCCTCGGGGGTGGGGCCGGTGAAGTTGCCGTCCCAGTCGGGCAGAAGCCGGGTGATGCGGTCCTTGAGGGGCGGGTGGGAGGCAAAACCGGACTTGAAGGCCGAGGTGAAGAACAGGTGGCTGGCCTCGGTGGCGTGGGCGGCCTGGATCTTGTTGCTGCCAACCCCGCCGATCTTCATCAACGCCTCACCGATACCGGACGGGTCGCGGGTGTACTGCACGGCGGAAGCGTCGGCCAGGTACTCCCGCTGGCGGGAAACCGCGGCCTGGATCATGCGGGCGAAGATGGTGCCGACCCAGCCGATGATGAGCAGCCCGACGGCCGCCGCCACCAGCACCATGGTGGAGTTGCCCTCCTTGCTGCTCCTGCGGCGGGGAGCCCACCACAGGTTCTGCAGCAGGAGCCGGCCGACGATGGTGATCACCGCGATCCCAAAGACCCAACCGATGATCCTGGTCTTGACCCTGGTGTCGCCGTTTCTGATGTGGGAGAACTCGTGGGCGATGACACCCTGGAGTTCACGCCGACTGAGATGTACCAGCGCCCCCCGGGTCACCCCGATGGCGGAGTTGTTGGCCGTCCAACCGGCGGCGAAGGCGTTGATGGCTGCTTCGTGATCGAGTACGAACACCGCGGGCACCGGCATGCCCGAGGCGATGGCGATCTCCTCGACCACATTGGCCAGCTGTTTCTCGCGCAGGTCCTGGGTGTTGAAGTCGACCGGTCGACCCCCCATCGAGGCGGCAACGTAGGAACCCCCACCACCACGGATCTGGGCCGACTTGACCAATGAGGCACCGACGATGACCAGCGTGGTGATCGGAGCCGACACGGCGAAGGCCGACACCGGCTGGAACTCGCCCGAGGAGTAGTAGAACAACGCAACGAGCAGCACCGAGACCACCAAGATGATGGCCAGCACCCCGAGCAGTAGCAGGGCGATCAGTCGGGTGGTGGCCTGGCGAGCCTGTTCCTGGTTGGTTTGAAAATCCATCGCCAAGGGTCAGCGTCTCCCGCTCGGTTGGTTGCTCATACCCCGACGCTCAGGCCCCGGGTCGAGGCGGCGTCGGACCATCGTTGTCGTCGAAGGAGATCTGGATGTTCCCCCGCTTCTCCGGGGCCTCATCAAGATCGAGGTAGGCCTGATCCTTGAAACCGAAGGAGTTGGCCAACACCACGGGCGGGAACGTTGCCTTGTAGGTCTGGTAAGCGTTGACCTGGTCGTTGTAGTTCTGGCGGGCGAAGGAGATCTTGTTCTCCGTGGTCGTCAGCTCCTCGGTCAACTGGGCCATGTTCTGGTTGGCCTTCAGGTCGGGGTAGGCCTCCGACACCGCAAGCAGCCGTCCCAGCGCTCCCCCCAAAGCCCCTTCCGACGAGGCCATGCGGGCCATGGCCTCCAGGTTCTCCGGATCGCCGGAAACCTCAATCCGGGCCTGCGAGGCGGCCGCCCTGGCGTTGACCACCGCTTCGAGGGTCTCACGTTCGTGGCCCATATAGCCCTTGGCCACCTCCACCAGGTTGGGGATCAGGTCATGGCGACGTTCGAGTTGCACATCGATCTGGGCGAAGGCGTTGCGGGCCCGCTCCCGGAGTGAGACCAGACGGTTGTAGGCCTTGATCACGTAGAAAGCGATCAGGACCACGATCACGATCAAAGCGATGACGACATAAAGCATGAAGATTCCCTTCCCATGGCGACGCACGCACACGCGCCTTCCGGTGCCAACGCTACCCGCCGCGATCGGTCGTCAAGGAGACGTTCGCCCCAGGCCACTGGCCGATAGGCTCGGCACGGTGGCTGATGTATACGAATTGTCGCAGGAAACCTTTGATCGACTCCACGCCGAACACGGTGACCTGACCACCCGTGGCCGCATCGAGATCGCCAAGAAGATCGAGGTGGCCCGAGAAATGGGCGACCTCTCCGAGAACGGTGACTATCACGCGGCCAAGGAAGAGCAGGGCAAGATGGAGGGTCGGATCAACCACCTGACCGCCCTGATCGAGAACGCCAAGATCGTTGAGGTCGACACCAGCGGTGAACCGACGGTTCAGGCCGGCTGTGTGGTTTCGATCCGCTATGCCGGTGACGACGAGGTCGAACGCTACCTCTTGGGTTCAATCGAGGAGCGACGTGACGGCTTGACCGTCATCTCACCCGGTTCGCCCCTCGGCAAGGCCCTCACCGCGGCTGCGGTCAACGACACCGTCACCTTCGAGGCCCCCGCCGGGCCCCTCGATGTGACCGTTGTCAACATCGAGTACTGACCAGACCCCTCACCGAGCCACGAGACGCACCGAACAAGGAAGAGCCATGGCCAACCAAGCCCGCACCCTCGCCGACAACGTCTGGGATCGACACGTCGTGCACCCCGGCAGTGACGGCGATCCCGATCTGCTCTACATCGATCTGCACCTCGTGCACGAGGTCACCTCACCCCAGGCCTTCGACGGTCTGCGTCTGGCCGGACGCAAGGTGCGCCGCCCCGACCTGACGGTGGCCACCGAGGATCACAACGTCCCCACCGGGAACATCGATCAGCCCATCGCCGATCCCATCAGTGCCAAACAGATCGACACCATGCGGGCCAACGCCGCCGAGTTCGGCGTGACCCTGCACGAGATGGGCAACCCCCTCCAGGGCATCGTCCACGTGATCGGCCCCGAGCAGGGCCTGACCCAGCCGGGCATGACCGTCGTCTGTGGTGATTCCCACACCGCGACCCATGGTGCGTTCGGAGCGCTGGCGTTCGGTATCGGCACCAGCGAGGTCGAGCACGTGCTGGCCACGCAGACCCTGCCCCAGGTGCGACCCAAGACGATGGCGGTGAACGTCAACGGCACCCTGCAACCGGGCACGTCGGCCAAGGACGTGATCCTGGCCATTATCGGTCGTCTCGGCACCGGCGGCGGCATCGGCCACATCATCGAATACCGGGGCGAGGTGTTCGAGGCCCTCTCGATGGAGGGCCGCATGACGATCTGCAACATGTCGATCGAGGCCGGAGCCAAGGCAGGCATGATCGCCCCCGACGACACCACCTTCGCCTATCTTGAAGGCTTGGCCCATGCCCCCAAGGGCGCCGCCTGGGAGGCCGCCCTCGACGACTGGCGCGCCCTGCCGACCAGCCCTGGCGCCTCCTTCGACGCTGAGGTCACGATCGACGGTTCGGCCATTGGACCACAGATTACCTGGGGCACCAACCCTGGCCAGGTCGCCCCCCTCGACACCAACGTTCCCTCGCCCGACAGCTTCGACGACCCGGCGGCCCGCGACGCCGCCGCCCGGGCGCTGGAGTACATGGGCCTCAAGGGTGGCACCGCAATTCGTGACATCGCCGTCGACACCGTGTTCATCGGCTCCTGCACCAACAGCCGCATCGAAGACCTCCGAGCGGCGGCTGACGTCGCCCGGGGCCGCACCGTGGCCTCGGGGATGCGGACACTGGTGGTTCCCGGCTCGTTCGCGGTGAAGAACCAGGCCGAGGCCGAGGGTCTCGACACCGTGTTCCGGGCCGCCGGTTTCGATTGGCGGGAACCGGGCTGTTCAATGTGCCTGGCCATGAACCCCGACAAGCTGTCTCCCGGTGAGCGCTCGGCCTCAACCAGCAACCGCAACTTTGAGGGCCGTCAGGGCCGTGGGGGCCGCACCCACCTGGTGTCGCCCGAGGTGGCCGCTGCCACCGCCATCGCCGGCCACTTCGCCGCGCCGACCGACCTCTGACCGATCGAACCACCAGGAGACCTGAATCATGCAAGCTGTGACCATTGTGAGTGGTCGGGCCCTTCCTCTGGACCGGTCCGATGTCGACACCGATCAGATCATTCCCTCCGACTGGCTCAAGCAGGTAGAGCGCACCGGGTTCGAAAAGGGCCTGTTCTCGGAATGGCGTGACGACTCGAACTTCGTAATGAACGACGAGCGCTTCGCCGCGGCCTCGATCCTCATCGGCGGCCCCAACTTCGGGGTCGGCTCCTCCCGGGAGCACGCCGTGTGGGCCATCCAGCAGTACGGGTTCGCGGCGGTGATCTCACCCCGCTTCGGTGACATCTTCCGCAACAACGCCACCAAGAACGGCCTGGTGCCGGTGGTGGTCTCCCCCGAGGTCGGCCGCCAACTGCTCGACGCCGTCGAGGCCGATCCCGACCTCGAGTTCACGATCGACATCGAACGCCGCCTACTCGAAGTTCCGGCGCTTGGCCTAGTCGAATCGTTCCCCCTCGATCACGCCACCCAGGAGCGGTTCCTCCAGGGTCTCGACGACATCGGCATCAGCCTGCGCCACGAGGTCGACATCGACTCGTTCGAGACCACCCGCCCGGCCTGGATGCCTGCCGCCAACGCCTGATCCTCCGGTTGGGCGACGGCCCGATTCGGCCACGCTCGGACCCCAACCAAGAATTTCCGGGATTCCGGGAACCAGAGCGGTCGCCGCGTCGTCGAAGTTGACATGAACCAGTCTTTGACCCCGAGCGTGCTCCGGCCCCGACGACGTTCCCTACGCCTAGTCCCGGCCCTGCTGGCGGCGACCCTGATCGCCTCCGCCTGCACCACGGGCGACGACGCCACCAATGGCTCCGGATTCGGCCAGTCGAACCCCGATACCACCAACCTCGTCGGCTCCGACATTGTGTTGACGGCCGGGCTGGAAACCCTCGACAGCTGCGACGCCCTGCTGGAGCGGATCAAGGACGAAGCCATCGAACGGGTCGGCCCCTATGGCTTCGGCGACGGCTTCCACGGGCCGATCTTCGCCGAGGCGGACGTCGGCGGCCTCGACGATGAGGAAGCAGCAACCGAGAGCTCCGCCTCGGACGACAGAGCCTCGTTCGCCCAGGCCGCTCCGTCCTCCAACCTGGCCGCCGCCGAGGGCGCCGACGGGGCAGGCAGCGGTAGCTTCTCCGAAACCAACAACCAGGAGCAGGACGTCGACGAGGCCGACCTGGTCAAGACCGACGGCGAGCGCGTGGTGATCGTTTCTGGCAACACCCTGCGGGTCATCGACGCCGCGGCGGACACGCCCCAGCTGACCAGGACCATCGAGCTGCCCGAGGACTCCTGGGGTGGTCAGTTGTTCCTCGACGGCGACCGGGCCCTGCTGATGACCAGCGGCTGGACCAATCGACCCTTCATCGAGCAGTCGATCGCCACCGACTGGTACCAGGGCTCCCCCATCGGGCGCCTGATCGAGATCGACCTGGTCAACGGCCAAGTGACCCGCACCCTGGAGTTCGAGGGCGGCTACCTGTCGGCCCGCGAGATCGGTGGGACCATCCGTATCGTGCTCACCGCATCGGCCGACCGCTTCGCCTTCGTCTACCCGTCGAACGACAACGCCACCGAGGCCGCAACCGTCGCCAACCAGTCCGTGATCGAATCCTCGACCATCGAGCACTGGATCCCCACCTACCGCATCACCGAGGGCGGCTCGACCGTCGCCGAGGGTCCCATCGTCGACTGCGACCGGGTGCACATCCCCTCGGAGTTCGCCGGGTTCGGATCGCTGGTGGTGCTCACCGCCGATCTCGACGACGGCCTGGCCATCAACGACGCCCTGTCGGTGTTCACCAACGCCCAGACCGTCTACGCCTCCACTGATCGGGTGGCGGTGGCGACCCCCCGCTGGCCCCGCTTCGACGGCGACGGTGAGCCCGACAACGAGGAGTTCAGCACCGCCCTGCACACCTTTGACATCACCAATGCCGACCGGGCCGACTACGTGGCCACCGGCTCGGTGCGGGGTCACCTGCTCAACCAGTTCAGCCTGTCCGAGCACGAGGGTTACCTGCGGGTGGCCACCACCGAGGGCAGCCCGTGGGGTGGGGCCGACGAGACCAGTGAGAGCTTCGTCACCGTATTGGCCGAGGAGGGCAACGCCCTGCAGCCCGTTGGCGAGGTCGGGGGCCTGGGTGAAGGCGAACAGATCTTCGCCGTACGCTTCCTGGGCGACACCGGCTACGTCGTCACCTTCCGCCAGGTCGACCCCCTCTACACCGTTGACCTCTCCGATCCGACCAATCCCCAGGTCGTCGGTGAGCTCAAGATCCCCGGCTTCTCCAGCTATCTGCATCCCGTCGGCGAGGATCATCTCATCGGTGTCGGTACCGACGGCGACGACGAGGGCCGGACCGAGGGCGCGGTGATCTCCCTGTTCGATGTGAGTGACCCGGCCGACCCCCAGCGGGTCGACAAGTTGAACCTCGACGGCGCCAACGGTTCGTTCGATTCCAACGACCAGAGCAGCTCCGCCACCCCGGTCAGCTGGGACGCCAAGGCCTTCACCTACTGGGAGGACACCGCCATCGTTCCCATCAGCTGGTGGTCCTACAACCAGGCCGACGGTACCTCCGACAACGGATCGGCCGCCGTGCTGGTTGAGGTCAACGTCGACGGGCAGGCCAGCCTGAACGAGACCGGCCGGGTCCCCCACCCTGAGGTCACCTTCTGTGAAGGCGAGGACGGGGTGACGATCATCCAGGAGGATGACGAGCCCGCGACCTCGGAGTCGACCGACGCCGAGGCGAGCTTTGTCGACGACAACGACGAGCCTGCCTCAACCAGCCCGGTTCCCGGCCGCTACTGCGAAAGCTGGACCCCGGAGATCCAACGCTCAGTCGTGGTCGGCGACAACCTCTTCACCATCTCCGAGGGCGGGGTCAAGGTCGTCACCTTCAACGGCCTCAACCGGGTGAACTGGATCCCGTTCGAGCAACGCTGACGGCCTCGTCGGCCCCGGGGCCGATTCTTGGCCCTCGACCAACCCCAAGGTCGAACGGTCCCGGTAGATTGCCATCCAGTTCTTCGGGGGCGAGCGACTTCGGGAGAGGTCCGATGCAAGAAAACCAAGATGACCTCTACCTCGTCCTCGACGAGGTAGAGGTAGAGGTAGAGGTAGAGGTAGAGCACGATTGGGGACATTCCGATCGTCGGCAACCAAGGCTCTGCTTTCCCGCCATCGACGAGACACTCATGGTCGACGGGCTCGACACCCCAGAACCGACAACGGGCCGCTCCCGACTCTCCATCGCCGTCGCCGCCCTGGCTACGCTGGCCGGCTTCTTCGGGACGATCCTGCTGGATGGCACCGCCGGGCAGGCCCCGCTCAGCCCGTCGGTCCAGGCCGCAGCCCCCCGGGTGGTGACCGAACCCCACCGTTTCGCCGAGAGTGAACACAAGCTCGGCGGACGGGCCGCAGATGGGCAGGCACCCAATGGACCTCCCCCAAGCCTGGACCCGGCCTCGGACTCACCCTCGAACCCCGACTCGGCCGGCATCGCGGGCGAGGCGACCGGCGAAGATCATCGCCCCGACACCACCACACCCCAGGCCACTGCGAGTAGCCGGACAACGCACAGCGGCCACACCACGGTGCAACCAGCGATGACGATGCCCCAGCCAACGATGACGCCGGTCGTTTCTGTGACCACCATCCCCGTCACTGCCCTACCCCAGACGACAGCCTCGCCCACAGTATCGACCACCCACCAGCCGATCACGACCCACCAACCGATCACGACCCACCATCCAACGACAACGACCTCCACCCCAACGACACCATCCCCGCCCCCTCCCGGCTCCCCAATACCGGTCGACGACGACGCCACGGCCCGAGTGGGCAGGAACATCACGATCCGGGTGCTCACCAATGACGATGAAGGCAATGCCGACCTCGACGAGCGAACCCTGTCCATCGTCTCCGAGGCATCGAACGCCACGTTCGTCAGAATCCGGAGGGGCAGGTTCAAGTACCAATCACACCTGGGCTTCACCGGCAACGATGTGTTCACCTACCGGATCTGCAACAAGAACAACCTGTGCGGGGAGGCCACGGTCACCGTCACCGTGGTCGACTGACCATCAGCGCAGGTGGGGCAGGACCTCGGTAGCCAACAGTTCCATCTCATCGGCCAGCACCTCGGCCGGTACCGCTCCGGCGTCAAGTAGGAACAGGTGTCGATCGAGACCAAGCAGATCGTTGATGGCACCGACCCGGTCAACTACCTCGGCCGGGCTGCCGCAGATGGCTGGCCCCTGCAGCAACGTGTCGAAATCGGTGTCCCGCCCAAAGGCGCTCCGCACGGTCAGGGCGAAGTCTCGGTAGTGCTCCAGATGGGGGCGCCAACGGCGCCGGGCCTCCTGGCTGGTGGCGGCCACGTGCAGATAGCTGGGAAACCCAACCCTGGCCCCGCCCCCGTAGCCCGACTCCGCCCGGCGACGACGGTAGTGATCGACGATCTCCACATAGTCGACGGGCCAGCGAAACAGGCTGGGCAGGAACAGCGGCAGCCCCAGGGTGGCGGCCAGATCGGCCGACGTTGTCGACAACCCGCCCCCGATCCACACCCCCGGGTAGGGCTTCTGGATGGGTCGGGGCTGCAGCCGGATGTGGTCGAGTGGGGCCCGGTACTGGCCACTCCAGCTCACCTCATCCTCGGTGAACAGTCGCAGCACCAGGCGCAGGTACTCCTCAAACCGGGGCCGCAACTCGTCAAAGTCGGCGATCCCGAAGGCGTGGGCAGTGTGCTCGGAGACCCCGCGGGCAAACGTCATCTCGGCCCGCCCGTTGGACAACACATCGAGCATGGCCAACTGCTCGGCCTGGCGTACCGGATCGGTGTTGGCCAGTAGGGTCACCGAAGTGCCCAACATGATGTGCTCCGTGCGCGAAGCTGCCGCCGCCAGCACCAGCTCCGGAGCCGACAGGATGTAGTCGCTGAAATGATGCTCGCCAACACCAAAGGCGGCGAACCCCGCCTCTTCGGCCTGCACGGCGGTGTCGACCACGCGCCGTAGCCGTTCGGCCTGGGTGGTGCAGCTCCCGTCGATTGGGTTTGGCAAGTGGTCGGCCAAGCTGAGGATGCCGTAGTCGGTCACGGTGCCAGCATTACCCGATCAT
>Ga0316187_10003147_pt1 | contig 14372 bp, 7 predicted proteins | sample CroRivburrow1_MG_FD_204927 | JGI IMG/M metagenome (GOLD analysis project Ga0316187, IMG submission 204927) | Coastal sediment microbial communities from Maine, United States - Cross River worm burrow 1 | ecosystem: Environmental > Aquatic > Marine > Coastal > Sediment | place: USA: Maine... | reverse complement strand
TTTACCGGCCGTTGGTTAGCAAATGTCGCCCACTACCTGGCTGTCCAGGCAGCCATCAGGTCGCCCTACCTCATTACCCCCAAGGAACTTGGCGGGGTTGAGTGGAGGAACCCCCCTCCGCACCGACATCCCACACCGGAGGCCCACAGCATCTATGCGAGACTGGTCTACTCGGGACTTCAGGAACTGGTCGCTTGGGAACCACTCAAACCGACTTCAGATGCCAACGCAAGACTCTTTCCACCTCCGAAGGCATTCTCTGCGGATCTCGCCAACGCCCAAGCCGAATGGAAGAGGATCACGGGAATCAGTATACCGTCCGAGTTCTTTCCTGGGTCGAGTCCACCGGTGCAAGTACTGGGTGGTATCTCACCCAACGACGGATGGGTAGGGCGAGTAGGAGTCGTGCTGATTCGCCGCCTGGAAGATCGGGAGAAGCTCAGGATAACCGTCAGAAAACTGACCGAGAGTCACTTCCTGTATCCCCAAAGACTCACCGTCACGATTCCATCAGCTAGCGGCGGAACTCGTTACCAACATCATCTGCGAGCTGGTTCTCCGGACGTAGAGACGTTAACCTTGCCCATACCCGTCGAGATAGGCGACGGCAGAGCCATGGATGTCGTCATCGAACTGGAGAGAGCCACTCTTCAGGAAGGATCATCCCAGCCTCGCTCTCTCCAGATACTCTCAATAGAGCAATTCTGATAGAAATCCGCATCTCAAGGAATCCCTGCTTGACGAATCCGAAGAACGTGAATCGAACGTCGATCTTCGAGTACCACCCACGAAGTCTTCCCCTCTTCGCCGCTTGCCTTGCCCTGCTGTGGTCCTGCAGCAGTCCTCCCAGCAACAGTGTTCTCGTGGAGAAGCTGGTCAGCGATGAGTCTCCCGATGTTTTCGAATTGCAGACGCTTTGGACTCGGCAAGTCGTCCACGATTGGATGATTGGTGAACTCCTGGAGAACAAGAACTGGGAGGTCGTCGGTGCCGAAGGCACCTACGCTGGCCCCAAGGGCCCCGTTCGCTTCGAACCTGCCGGCTCCAATCCAATGATTAAAGGACCGATCGATATCGATGCCTCTGAGGTTCACGAGCTCAGGGTAGATATAGGCGGGGTGGATCCGGCTAGGGGGAATAGAATCGCCATTTACTGGGCATCAGGAGAGGAGCCCTTCTCTCCAGAGAAGATGATCCAGATGCCTGCTCAAGGACCGGGCAGGAAGTCGGTGGTTTTCGACGTTGCCAGCCACCCGAAATGGACGGGGTCAATTCAACGGCTCAGGCTCGATCCCACGTTCTTAGCCGACGACTCCATCATACTGAGATCCATCCAGGCCATTCGGCGATCAGTGGACCCCAACACCACACCCGACACCCTGGCCAAGGCCCGAAGGATCGATCTCAACAGCGACATCAGGAACGGGTACGTCGCCCTCCCGTCGACCCGATTGGTGTTTGAAGTCACTCCGCCAAGACGATCGACTCTCAGATTCTCTTACGCCCTGGACACTGCCCAACCCGGAGCGGTCGGTTTCCAAGTCAACGCAATTAAAGATCATGGTTCCAGGGAGCTTCTTTTTGAGCAACAGATTCAGCCTCGAGGTCCTCAGACCGGACGATGGCAAGAGGCGCGGGTCGAGCTCGGCGACCACGCCGGACAATCGGTCGAGCTCGAGTTCACGACGACCGCCGACAGCAACTTCGATCCCGGAGCCGGTTTTCCCTACTGGGCGGACCTCGAACTCCACAAGAGGGGTGCTCGCCCCACTTCGCCAAACATCGTGTTGATCGTCATCGACACTCTTCGGGCCGATCACGTTTCTTCCTATGGATACCAGCACTCAACCACTCCAGGACTGGACGCTTGGGTTGCTCAGCAGGGCGTGCGATTCGAGAATGCCGTAGCTCCGAGTCCGTGGACGCTCCCATCACACGTATCGCTGTTTACCGGATTGGATGCCGTGAGGCATGGGATCAATCACCCTCAGTCGGTCCCAAAGACAACTGAGATGCTGGCGGAAACCCTCGCCGCCAATGGCTACCGCACCGTAGCCTTTTCTGGAGGCGGGTATGTCAGCTCAGCCTACGGACTTGACCGCGGATTCGATCGGTTCGACTATTGGATGGACCCAGAAAGACTCGCCAAGGGTGTAGGGAAGGACTTGGATGATGGTCTTGCCAATGTTCATGAATGGTTGGACCGAGGTCCGCCAGAGCCCTTCTTCCTGTTCTTCCACACCTACGAGGTTCATGCGACGTACCTCCCGCGCGAGCCCCACTTTCAGAACTTCCTGAAGAAGGGCGTGCAAGTGGATCCTGGACTGCTAATGGGAGTCCATCCCGACCCTTCAGCCTCTGAAGATGGGTGGCGCTTCCGTGCCCACTTCACCAAACGGAGCATCGAGCCAGAGCTTCGCTGGGCCGCCGCCAAAGAGGAGGATTATTCTCTGCTGAACGCCCTCTACGACAGTGGTATCGCCTATACCGATCGAGGCATCACGGAACTGATCGAGGCCTTTCAAGAGAAGGGGCTGGACGACAGGACTTTGATCATAGTGACTTCGGATCATGGCGAGGGTCTGGGTGAGAAATCAACCGCTGGCCATTACAATCTCTATGATTTCAATCTGCTTATTCCCCTCATGATGTCGCTTCCCGATGGACAGGGAGCCGGCCTCTCCGTGCCAACTCAGGTTCGACTGATAGACGTCTACTCCTCTATCCTGGACGTGGCGGGAATCACGGTTCCGGGCCCTCCTCGCGGCACCAGTCTGGTTCCCCTGATCGCGGGCAAGAGTGCTGACTTCCCCAAGACCGCATTGAGCTACGCGGCTTCTAGCAACTTTGGGATATCGGTACGACTCGACAACCACTCCAAGTTGATCCTGAACAACACAGCTTGGGGTTTTCCCCAAAAGCAGAACGAGTTCTATGACCTCAGCAACGACCCCCAAGAACTGGAGAGTCTGGGGATGGTTCGAGAGGCAACAAGACTCGGCAAAGCTCTCAAGAAGCGCTATGAGAGTTCAGGGTCGTTCGTCAGAATCGATTTTTCCAACGAACAGAGTACCGATCTGGGGTTTAGAATTGGCGGATCGGGCATCACGCAGTATCGATTCAAATCGCTGGATTCTTCCGGGCATCAGACCACCAGCTGGAAGCCAGGACAAGCCACGGTTGTTCTGCAGCCCGGATCTCAGACAACACTCTTTGTGGAACTCCCGCTCACGGAACTCATCCTCCATGCCGACTCAACCTCCGCACCAATACTCATCGACCGGATCAAGCTATCGGAACTGAGAACTGAGAAGCAGTGGGGAGTCATTCAAAATGGAAACTGGATCGAGACCGATATCTCCGACAACGGCACATGGATTCGTGTAGGCCTCCAATCCTCAAACGGAACAATCGAGGCTCTTGAAGGTACCCCACCAGAAGAGATTCAGAATCAGCTCAGGCAACTCGGCTACATCAACTGACTTTTCAGGGTGAGGCGGGCCTTGCCCCTCTGCCAGCAGTGACCGCGGACAGAATGAGTATTCCAGCCATGAGGGCCCAACTCGTAGACACCAGCCAGGGATGTCCCCAAGGCCGATAGTTCATTTGCACGAGGTGATTCCCCTCGCTAATCGGCATTCCCCTGAAGAAGAAACCGGCCGGACAAGGTGAGGGCTGTGGCTCGCCGTCGACAGTCAGAGTCCAGCCTGGTGAGAATCTCTCGGTAATCATGAGCCAGCCGTCGCTGGGCGCCGAAACCCTGAACACCAAAGACTCCTGACGATACTCAACCAACTCGATCGGAATTCTCTCCGCTGAGGGAAGATGTGGGATCTCCTTGACCACTGTCGAGCTATCTACCTCACATGTGCTCTCTGAGAGAACCATTGGAGGCGCACCTAGTAGACGGGTCCGCCGGGCAAAGTCTTCGACAGCCTGAGGTGAAGAATCAGTCGTAGCGACCGTGTCGGAGAACCAGATTCTGTTATCACCGGTTGCAGCATCCACGAGCGCGGGATTTTGAAACCAAGACTTGACCGAAAAGAAGGAACCGAAACTCTCGAACGCAGGGATCTTGGGGTAGGAGTTCAGATTGTTGTAACGATTCCCGTAGCGAGACTTGTGGTCTCGGGCGAAAACTCCTCGGTCCAAGTCTCCGGAGTAGTCGGCCACCACGCTGTCCCACGCTTTTCGGTACGGCGTCTCCGTCCCAAAATATATTAAATGATGACTGAAACGCATGACGTTCCACGCATCGAGCCCGATGACCATCAAGAGAAAGCACGGTATCCAGGTATACCTCTTTTTCGGATATCTGGGTGCCAACCAAGCGAGAGCTGCAGTAGCCATCCAGATCGCGACTGTGACTCCCACTCCCATTGCCATGTCGGGACCACGCTCCACGACCGACCCAAAGGCCCAGAGTGTGGCGATGGTCATCGAGGTTCCCATCAGGGCAATCAATCCGACACGCGACCAGAGTTCTCTGAAGCGCTCTTCTGACTCTCTGTACCACTGCTGGATGAACTGCATGGCAAGCACCAACATGAAGAAGATGTAGTACCCCCTGAACTTCGCCGCATGTCTGAAGTATCTCGACGGCGAGAAAAAGTCGTATAGCCAACCTCTAAAGGGGAGGTCCCGCCCCAAGGCGAAGCCTAGAGCCAAGAGGGCCATGACCATCAAGAACCAGTTCCAGTGACGCTCTCTTCCACGACCGCCCGAAATGAAGACGATCGCCAGTCCCAGAACCAGCAAGGGCGCAGCGAGATAGATGGAAACAGATGTTATGTTGGTGACATCCAGTAGCGTTTTCCGATTGAAGAAGAGTAACTCGGTGATCAACGGACTACTACCTGTTGACAAACAGAAAAGTGTAAGTGCATTGCTGTCTGTGGCGACAATTCTCGGGAGCTCTCCGGTTCGAGTGTCGTAGCCATCGAATTGGATGAAGAATCCGATGTACGCAGGAGCCATGACGACGAGGCCGATGCCGCAGACCAGTATCAAACTGAGGACGAAATGAAGGAGAGTTTGGCGCTCAGGAATCGCAGGGCTGGAGCCTTTGTCCGTCCGCCAGATCAGCCGCCCAAGGGCCCAGCAGGCGGCGATACAGCCGTGCAAGATGGTAATCGCCGGATAGCCAGCAAGTCCTGCCAGTCCCCAGAGTCCCCCAGCCTGTATCGCCGGAACGAGGCGACGGCTGACCAACGCCCGATCCAGCCGCCAGAGGATCCAGGGAAGCAAGGACATACAGTAAACCACGCTGGTATGACCCATGTGCCCTGTTTGGAACCCAGAGAACGTAAAAGCCACGGCTCCAACTAGAGCAGCCCAAGCAGGCGCGCCCAGGCCCCTGGCAAAAAACAGAAATCCTGCCCCACCGAGCCACCACAGAAGCAAGGAGTAGTAGGTGAATCCCCACGGACTACCACCCGTCAAAAGTCCGACACCTACCGAGAGGGGTGAGTAGGCACCGACCTGCGGATCCGCACCGTCTGGCCGTCCTCCACCGATCCATGGATTCCAGAGAAGAAAGCTCCCGTCGCGAGCATTATCAGCAATCAATCCGTACTCAGGAGCGTAATAGTTGAAGGCGTCCCATGCAGGGATTCCGGTACCGTCCAGTAGTGGCTTCCCGAGCCAAAGGAAGAATAGGGTGAAGATCAAGAGAGCGAGTCGGTACCCCTGACGCAGTATCCATGGACCCTTTGCGGTCACAGCGTCAATAGCTGGCTTCCGGGTCCCAGACCCCACCGGAGAATCGTCTTCACTGGGTCCGGATGGGATGTCCGAGTCAGTCATGGGAGTCTCTCGTGTCCCGGATCGCGACCCCAACCGCTCCGGTGACTTTGGAGACTACGAACCGAGGACGTCTCTTGATCTCCTCGTAGATCCTCCCTAGGTATTCGCTGACAATACCCAGAGCCAAGAGTTGGATACCGCCAAACAAGAGAACAACCACCATAAGGGAAGTCCAGCCTGAAGTTACCCGGTCGGTTAGCAGGTACGATCCGACTGCGAACAGACCGTAAAGGAGGCCCGCCCCCGTGGTCAGAAGACCCACGAGAATGATGATTCTCAAGGGGACTACTGAGAACGAGAAGACGCCATCGGCGGCTAGAGCGAGCATCTTTCTCAGCCGAAACTTGGCACTCCCTGCGAATCTCGGCGCCACTTCATATTCGACCAAATCGCTTTTGAGTCCCATCCAGGGAATCAAACCCCGCAAGAAGAGGAAACGCTCGTCCAAGCGCTTTATCTGGTCGACGGCCCACCGATCCATCAACCGAAAGTCGGCTCCCCCATGTACCATCTTGACGGCACTCAGCCGATCAAACAGGTGGTAGTAAGCCTTGGCAGTTAGAGACTTGACCCAGGAATTTTCGCCAACCGTGTTTCTTCTAACCGTGTGAACCACCTCCGCCCCGTTACGCCATCTACGGACCAACTCGGGGATCGACTCTGGTGGATGCTGAAGGTCTCCATCCATCGTGATGATCACGTCCCCGCACGCGTTATCGAGGCCTGCCTTGATCGCCGCTTGGTGACCGAACGAACGGGTCAGGTGCATTCCCTTGATCGCACCGTTCTCAAGATGAAGTAGCTCGATCGTTTCGGCGGTTCCATCGGTACTTCCATCATCAACGAACAAGAGTTCCAACCGAGCCTTACAGTCCCCGACAACCGCTCGTTCGACACGGGTCGCCAACTCTCGAAGACAGTCCTCCTCGTTGAATACCGGAACCACGACTGAAATCAGCGGACTACCTGGTCTGAGACTCTCTTCCCGACCGTACGGACTTGAACCAGAGTGTTCCATGTCTTGTCCCAAGCTACTGTTCATATGAACATCCCTAGAGTTTGCTGGCAGCCACAAACATGATATCTCCGAGATCAGTCCATGCTCCCAGTCGATCTAGAACTAGGTTCGGGATACATCGGTGAGCCAAACCGGCAGCCGAGCTCATCCATCCCTGACCCAAACTGTTCAGGCTCCCCAGAGTCCCTCCCAGACTCCGATAGATGGGGAGAGCTCGAATCTCCCGAACCCGGAACCCGTGACGCTGCAGCAATCGAGAGATGGTCTCTCGATCGAAGTAGTGTAGATGCGATGGGGGATGGATCATCCGCCAACGGGCCCCCCGCCTCTGGGCGTTGACGCTGCCGAGATCTCCCGTCGACAAGAAAAGAAATCCCCCCCCTTGCAGATTCTGAGAAATCCGTTCGATGTAGGCTTCGGGACTCGTAAGATGCTCAATGGTATCCCAGAGAACATAGGTGTCGTAGCCCTCCCTGCGCACATCTAGTTCGAGAAAGTCACCACACACTGCCTTCTGATTCAACTGGTCGACGGCATGCCGAATCGCGCCCTGGCTAACGTCAATGCCAGCACAACGAACCCCCCTGGAAGTCAAGAACTGCAACCAGAGACCGTACGCACACCCGATCTCGAACACCGACTCCGGTGGGCCGCTGATCTCGCACATCATTTCCCACTTGCGAGCGAAGTTCCTGTCATGTGCGGTCTGATCCCCCAGGTAGTCGAAGTACTCCTGTCCGTCGAAGTAGTCCTCTCCATAGATTCGTTCTATGTCTGACTGACTGAGCGAGTCTTCAGCTCTCACATAACCACAGTTCACACAGCGGCTCAGAATCTGCAGGGTGGGTTCCCATCGAAGTTCACCGCAGACGATACAGCTTCTGGCTCTGTCAGTTCCCGCGAAACCTCCACTCGCCGCCGATTCTTCGGTCACCTCGTGGCCTCATGTACAAGGCCCCGGCACGAGCCCAGTGCAGGCGGGATTGCCAAGCCGCCGGTTCGGACTGCAGCGTCGCCCCCATCTCTCGAACAGTCCGCAGTCATAGCTAAGGTGGGATCCGAGATCATGATTCAGACTGACCTTGCCCTGGTTCGGTGGACAGTTAGTTAAGCCCGGATCTCGAGATGAGCATCCGCTGGTCTACAAATACCCCAAGGCCTGAAGCTGCTTCTGTAACGCCTCGTCGGAGGGTACCAGAGGCTCCCCGGAACCGAATAAGGTTCCATGCCACCACATGTGGAAACCGGTACCGTCGTTTGGGAGTTCCGGGCACTGACCCCAACGCCCACCCTCGAGGCAAACGCTGAGCGGTTCCACCAGGTCTGGAACTGAGATCAGCCGACGGAACTGACCTCCTGGGTCCTTGTGTACCGCCTCGAGCCTCACCAGAATCTCTCCAACCGCCTCTCCCTCGAGAAAGAGCATCACCTCTTCGCTCGGTCTGAGATTGACAGTCATTTCCTTGCGGGCCCATGTCACTGTGTCGGGTGGTAGCTGAAACGCCTTGACAGTGAAAGCGTGGGACAGCGGTCCGCGTACATTCAGTCTGATAGATTCTTGGCTCGTGTTCCGTACCTGTAGCCTCAGGTGACTCGACGACTTCAAGAATCGACGCAGTAGCTCTTGATGAAGCGCTGCGGTCAGGTCGACTTCAGTCCCTACCAGGTTGATCTTCTCTGCCGGATCCTGTTCCAGATCGAACAGTTCCGACTCCCCGTGTACCGGAGGCCAGGCAGAATGCTGGTAGATGTACTTCCACTTGTTAGCGTGCCGAAGAGAAAGACCGTAGTTGCTGGACCCCGCGTAGCTTTCTGCTTCAGACGGAAACTCGGCGCTGGGATCTGAGATAAGAGTCATCAACGACTGTCCGTCCATCGGTTCAGCGTTCTCGAGTTCCAGAAACTCGACCAGGGTGGGCATCAAATCGATGGTCCTCACCTGCTTGGTGATTCGCTGACCGGCGCCTTGCCCTCCCGGAAAAGCAATAACGAGCGGGATCCGAAGGTTGAAATCCCAGAGGTAGGCGTGTCCTCCTCGACCCCTTTCGCCCAGTGCCTCGCCATGATCCGATGTAAAGACCACGATCGAATCGTCCTCGCTGCCAGACTCTGCCAGATGATCGAACAGTGATCCGAGCATCTGATCTGTCTTCGCAATGCCGCTATCGTAGTTTGCGTTCAAAATAGCTGTGTGCTCGGTCGTCAGCGGCACTGTCTCCTCCGCTGACCTCGAGGAGTGTTCGACAACCGTGGAGTCGAACCGCCAACCCGCATCTGGGTCTGGCCAAGGGGATGCCGTTGTGAACACGGGTGGAGGCACCTCCGCTGGCCATGCATCACCGGCAAAGTCTCTAAACCAAGGGTCGCGGGCCCGATATGGCGAGTGGACTTCGTAAGTGTGAAGGAAGAGAAAAAATGGACGCGGAAGCTCGTCGATCCACTTTAGGGACTTTTCGAGACCCTTCGCAAGATCTTTGCTGTTTTGATCTTGATCCCCTTCACGCCAGTAGAGAAATCTTTCGAAGCCTTGCTGGAGACCATACTTTGGATGCAAGAAGGCTCCGCCCGTGACCGCCGCCGTACTGTATCCAACCTCGCGCAGCTGCTCAGCCAGGAGCTTCAACTCCGTCGGTGTGGAATGGGTATAGTTCACGCCGTGCTTCATCGCATTCAGGCCGGTAAACAGCGAGACGTGAGCCGGGAGCGTCCACGGAGCTGACGCCACGGTGTTTTCAAAGACAACCCCTCGCCGCTCGGCCCATTTCTCGAGATTGGGCGAAGTGGGTCGGTCATGACCATAAAGAGAAAGCCTATCGGCTCGCAGCGTATCAACGAGAATCACAACGACATTGGGTTGGCGGGTCTTTTTCTTCGCCGTTACCGCCAACACCTTCGGCGATGACCATACGGGCACTGCCAAGGGTGAATCCAGAGGCCTGTCAGTCTCAGTTTCCAGTACAAGCACCACCCTATCTTTGACCTCGTCGGAAAGACTGAGGTCAAGATCGAACCATCGACCCGAGTCTATTTTCGGGTCCAGTATCTGCTCGTGAAGAACGCGGCTCTCTCCGTTACTCCGAACAGCAGAGACTCGAAACGTCACGGCTGGACCCTTGTTGAATGGGAGCGCGAAGCCCAGCTGGAAACGGGCCCCCGGAGGCAGATCTATGCTCCGTTCAAGAGGAACTCCCGGGGGAGCGAGAATCGAGAACCGTACGTCAGCATCGACGTCAACTTGAGTTGCAGCTCCGGCGACTCTAGCCAGATCGTCCTGACTGGCCTCGTACGAGAGCCCTGTTACACGGCGAAGCTCGACCTTGCCCATCTTTTTTGAGGTGGGGTCGATACGAAAGCGACGGATCTGTCCCTCCCAGAGGGGGTGCTCGAAGAGGCGAAAGCTGTATGTGGGGGCTAGCCTTCCTTTGGTCTCTTCGGTAGAGACCTTGAGACTACGTTCTTCTGTGAATGGTTCACCCTCTGCTGCCCAGAAAATCTGAGCGTAGGAACCACTGAGGCCCGAATGACTGAGCTGAATAACGTCCACGTCCGCGGCAGCGAAGTCGGTCTCCCTCCATAGCCATGGATCGATCCCTGAGGAACGAACGTAGAGTCCGGAATCGGTAAGCTCATAGGCGACGTCAAACCCAGAGGCGTTCCAGATCTGCAGGTCTTTCGGAGAGGCAAACGTCCAATCCCAGATCACTTCGCTCTGCAGCACGTCCGCGAGACCCAGAGCCCCCTCCGGTGACCCTTCTATCCATCGATCGACTGCGGTCCAATGTCCAGCGTCCTCGGCGGGCTGCCGGCTGCAAGCCATCGTCAGGCCACACAACAATGCTGGTAGGATCAGTGCGTAGCCAGACCGCAGAGCACGCGGTGCTAGTTGCTCGGGCGTCCTAGTGGTGTCACACTCTCTGGACATCGTCGTAGCTTACTACGGTGCCTTGCACTGGAGTTGTCCCGATCGGGTGGTCAATCGGCCAAGCCCGGGTATCGATAGGGGCTCCCGGGTCAAGAACTTCTCAGCTCTGCAGCCCGCCCAGGTCTGAGCTATGATCGCCTCCACCGAAGAGTGTTTCGGTCCGATCACTCTGCAACACTCCAATCAGAAGGCACCACAGCCTGAATGAAGCGACAACTCTCATCGTCCATTCGAACCCTATCGTTGAGCTTGCTTTTTTCCCTTGCGGGGACACTGCCAGGGGCTGTGGGTCTCAGATCAGAGGTCGACTCTTGCCAAACGGCCGTAGCGAAGGACGACGGGTCGGTGGAATCTGGCTACGGCTTTGTACCGACCGCCACAACCGGCACCTACGTCCAAGCCTTCGACCGCTCGGAACTCAAAGGGACCCACCTGTATTCAGTCTGTCTCTGTTTCATGAAGACTCGTCCGGACCAAGACATCAACTTCGAAGTCGTCGTCTTCGGAGATAACAATGGCCAACCAGCAGTTGAGCCGATTGCCATCGTACCCGGCTCCCAAGCGGGGGTCGCAACCAGTAAGAAGAGTGCCGGTGAGTTCATAGAAGTCGAACTGCCAAACGTCGCGCTACCTAAGGGCACCGTATACATCGGAGCCCGCTGGAATCCAAGTGAAGAGAAGTTTCTCTTCATCTGCAACGATCAAACCGAGTCCTCGCCGAAAACACTCGTCTTTTTCTCCGAGGACCAAACGCCGAACTGGACAAGCGTCTTGACGGCTAGAGATCCGCTGTTCCTGCCACACCGAGCGATCATGGTACGAGCGAACTCGTCCACTCGACCTGCCGAGCTGAAAGCAACGGTATCGAGCGCGCCAGAGCCACCCTCACCGTAACCAAGATCGACCAGGGACAGCGTATTCGTTTGTCCTGATTTGAGTGTGTCGGCGGGTATGGGAGGGGTCGCCGGAAGGGATCAGGATCAAAAGGATTTGTCGGGGTGGGTCTTTGCGCAGCTTCTCCTGTCGCGGAAATGTGGGTGACGAAAAGGGTGATTGAACAGGATCAGGAGGCGAGAGCGTCGCAACCCTTGCCAGTGGCCGGTCTATACGAAACCCGAGCTCGTGGCCACCTCTCCCAACCGGGTTGGGTCGTGGGATAGGAACAAGCTCAAGGGGCACGCGAAGTGGACCTGCTTCTACCTCGACGTGATCCTCGACATCTTCAGCCACTACGAGTAATCTGGATAGGGGCGCCGGTCGGATTCCGTCGCCCTGGCCAAGCGCCAGGTAGGCGAGTCGGAAGGCGCTGTCGTGGCGGCTGCCCAGCAATTGCTCGCCACCTCTGTTTTCGACGGCAGTTGCTATTCCCGCCAACCGCGAATTCCATTGCCAAGGGCGAGCCAATGATAGAAGATAATGTCTTCGCTAGCGGCAGACGAGCACACAATGCGAGAGTGCTGTCGTGCCTCCACTTGAGTCAGGTATCAATTTCAAGCCACCAGGAGTTGTAATGTGAGCGTCGCCAAGAATGAAAATCAGGAGGAGACTGAGGCCTCTTTCAGAAAGTGGATTCAACAGCAGGTTGAGGCCGAGTCATATTGGTTCCAAAAGATCAACCTTCCTGGTCCACTGGTAACCTCTGGTTGGTCTGACCCCGCGACAGAAAAGCTACCGTTCTATGGACTCCCTGATCGCCTGGACGGGCTACGCGTTCTCGATATCGGCTGCGCCGAAGGATTCTTCTCATTCGAGGCCGAACGTCGAGGCGCGGCAGAAGTCGTAGCCATCGATTCTTTCCCTGATTCGGTTCGCAGATTCAACATTTGCCGGGCCGCACTCGATTCAAAAGCCACCGCCTATCTCGCGAATGTTTACGATCTCAGCCCCCGTACCTTTGGTACCTTCGATCTGGTGCTCTTCTTCGGCGTCTTGTATCACCTAAGACACCCTCTCCTGGCCCTAGAGAGAATACTCTCGGTGTGTTCGGGGAAAATGCTCCTACAAACAGCAATCTACGAGGACCCCGGCCACGCACACATTCCTATGTCGAGGTTCTACCCAAGGGGAATGGACAGTGGCCCCGACAAAGACGGGAACCCGTTGTTTGATCCCACGATTTTCTGGATGCCCAACCGTGAGTGTGTGCGCGCCTTGGTTGACTGCGCTGGGTTCGAGAACATCGATACGATTTGCGACGCAGATCACATTCCCTTCGTCATACGCGGAGAGGTGCCTACCAAGAGCAAGGGAACGGCTCCTGATCAGATGAAGGCACCCTGGTCATAAGAGGGGAGGAACTGCGTCTCAACCTCATCAGAGAGAGGGCGAGCTGGGACTGGACGAAGCTGTAGACCCGTCTCTCTCTGACGGAGGGGTTGAATCGCACACAGCTCACCGCGAGCCCGGGGGCTCGCGCGGTTCGGAGCGTGGCAAAGGCGACCCGAGAGAGGATACCCCGGCCTCGGGTAGGTCCGAAGGGCATAGGCGATCTATTTGTCGGCGTACCGGTTCAGCTTCATCGATCCTCCTTCCCTGGAGGTCTACGCTACGCCGACATTCTCGACTACCAGTTCGTTCAGTTTTCAGGTTCGTTCAGTCTTCAGGGATTGGGTCGCTCCTGGTGTTATGAATGGTTTGAGTCAGCGCAGTCCGAGCTCTGAGAGCTCCTGAAACGATGCCTCATATTGATGCGCGACACGCTCCCAATCGAACAGCTGAATCGCCCTCGCCCTTGCCAACCTGGAGAAGGATTCGCAAGCCTCGGGGTTGTTCAGGATTTTCTCCAGCGCCGCGACAAGGGTTTCGGCGCTGCTGGCAGAGAAATAGATCCCGGCCTCATCGACCACCTCTCGGTTCTCCGGCGCTTCGTTGACCACGATACAGTTGCCATACCCCATCGCCTCGACGAGTGCCGGGTGGGTTCCACCGACCTCGGTGGCATGAATGTAGGCCAGAGCGTGGGAAAGGAGTTCTCGATAGCCTCGGCCGTAGGTCGGTCCAGGGAATAGGATTCGGGGGTCGGCCTCCTCGGTGAAACTGCGAATGAAGCGGTCGGCGTAGGGAGCGCCTCCCACCATCACCAAAGGAAGATCGCCACCTACCTGGCGGTAGGCCTCGGCCACCCGATGAGGGTTGTTCTCGGGCTCGAACCGGCTCACGTAGAGGAAGTACCGCCCAGGGCTCAAACCAAGATTCTTCAACGTCTCTCCTGCGGGCTCCGGCTGGGGGTCGACTCCATAGGTGATTACTGTGGAGTCGCAGCCGTAGCGTTCCAGGTAGTACTTCCTGATGACAGCGGCATCGGTGATCAGAACGTTGGGTAAAGCCACGGCCAAACGCTCCGACACGGCGTAAGCGGCGCGTCCGATGAGCCCCCACTTGGCTCGATGCCGCTCGATTCCATCGACGTGCAAGGCGACTGGAGTCCCGGTCATTCGCAAGAGAGGGACGAAGAGCGCGTTGATCGAGTTGACGACGAGAGCCGCGTCGAAGCGCCGCCGCGAAGCGTCGAGGCAGGAGAGCAGGGTGTGAACGGGAGTATCCAGGTGCTTGCTAGGCAGGGTAGGAAGGACTCTCAGCCGAACCCCTTGGAAGCTGCCCAAATCGCGGGGCGTGTTGTAGCTGCGA
>Ga0316187_10003142_pt1 | contig 14375 bp, 12 predicted proteins | sample CroRivburrow1_MG_FD_204927 | JGI IMG/M metagenome (GOLD analysis project Ga0316187, IMG submission 204927) | Coastal sediment microbial communities from Maine, United States - Cross River worm burrow 1 | ecosystem: Environmental > Aquatic > Marine > Coastal > Sediment | place: USA: Maine... | reverse complement strand
CGGTCGAATTGAGGACCTTCGTGTTACGCCCGGGAACCGCTTGGAGTCGCTCAAAGGTGGTCTGCGCAGGGCAACACAGCATCCGTGTGAACGACCATTTTTGGGTCTGTTTCCGGTGGGCCGGCGTCGGAGCAGAAGACGTCGAGATCGTCGACTGTCACTAGGACAGCGGACCATGAACAAGCTCAAGCCCGTCACCCCTGGCGAATTGTTGCGCCATGAGTTCTTGGAGCCAATGGGGCTCTCGCAGTATCGAGTAGCGAAGGAGATTGGCGTCCCTGCGCAGCGAATCGGCGAGATCGTGGCTGGGAGGCAGACCATCACTGCGGACACTGATCTTCGTTTGTGCCGGTTTTTTTGGCCTATCCAACGGTTATTGGCTGCGTGCTCAGGCGGCTAACGACACTGAGGTGGCCGAAGCAGCACTATCCCAAACGCTGAAGAAGATAAAGCCGTGGAAAGGTCTAAAGGAAACCTCTGCCAGAATGGCCTAACAGCAGCTTGAACGCGGACCGCCTTTCCCGCGTGCACCCCAAAGCCGCTCGGTTAGGCTGAGGGGTAGGGAAGGTCTGATCACTTGACACGAAAACAGGCCAACTCCGGCAACTCTTCACCATGTTCGAGACTGCTCAAACGCCTCATTTCGTGTGGCTCCATCGCCCCGATCATGGATGACCTCATGAGGGCGTTCCCTGATACTGGCACTACTGTGACCTTGGCTAATACCGTTTGCCAGGTGGCGGGGAAGTCTGATCCGACCGGTTCACCATTGGGCGCAGGTGACGGCACCCAGTCGGGGAGCCCACAGGCTCTACGTCTGGTTGGCGGCTCCAGATTCCGAACAATCCATGAGCAGTCGTGTTGATACCGTTGCGTTCGATCATCTCCCACGCGTCATCCCGTCGTGAGGTGAAATAGGGAAAACCGCGTTTTTGCGACCTATACTCTTCTCGAAGCCCGTTTGAATTTTGGGGACAACCTACGCTCCGAACGACAGGCAGTTGCTGGTTGCCAGCGTGCACTGGCAGCGAAATTCGAGTTTCCACGCACTGCTCATGGCGTTTGGACCGTTACGATTGGATGGTTTCGCACCTTTTCCAATTGCATGTAATTCATGGACGCGTATCGCCTTCCGCGATGCGCGAGGGTGACAGGACGTCTCGGCAAAGCGCTGTGAACGCCTCTTCCATCAGGAATTTCCTGATCTGTTTCAGTAACGAGGAAAACAAATGACCGCAAAGATTGTCGTTGGACTCGGTGGGGGAGACGGTGAAAGCCGCGCCCTTGCTTATGCCAAGAAAATGGCCACGCTGATCGGCGACTGCGAGCTGATCGTGGTCTACGTCGTGGAATGGTCTCCCTACACCTTTCAGACCCCCGAAGAGAATGCGGAACGACACAAGCGTCGTGAGCAGGAGATCGAGACCGCCACTTCGCGCGTGGTCAAGCCCGCGGTGGATGCGCTCCAGAGTGACGGCTTTTCCGCACGCGGCATGGTCAGGCATGGTGACGTGGCCGATTTGCTCGAAGACATTGCCAAGGAAGAAAGCGCCGATCAGATCGTGGTGTCGCGCACGTCCAGGGCTGGGGTGCTGAAAAGGGTGTTCGGTTCGTCGACGGCCCATCTCGTCATGCACGCAAGCGTCCCTGTTACGGTCGTGGGTTGAGGGAAGAATAATGAACAAGATTGTCGTTTCAATATTCGCATGCCTGTTTATGTCGGCGTCCACGGCGTTTGCACAAGATGCCAAGACCATCGATCAGACCATCAACGAGACGTTTGCATCGGCCACCGGTTGGTTTGTTAATCTCATTTTCGCACCTCTGCCGGGAACCAGTTTTCCCTGGATAGTATTATGGCTGGTTGTTGCAGCGAGCCTGTTCACGGTGTACTTCGGCTTCATTCAGTTTCGTGCGTTCCGGCATTCCATCCAGTTGGTGAAAGGCGACTACTCCGACCCGAATGACGCGGGTGAAGTCAGCCACTTTCAGGCCCTGGCAACCGCGCTGTCGGGCACCGTCGGGCTTGGCAACATCGCCGGTGTTGCTGTTGCAGTCGGCATCGGGGGACCGGGTGCGACATTCTGGATGATTCTTGCTGGCCTCCTCGGCATGGCGTCGAAGTTCACGGAATGTACCCTGGGGGTTAAGTATCGAAACGAGTACGCGGACGGGACGGTCTCGGGTGGACCCATGTACTACATGTCCAAGGGATTCGCGGAACGCAATGTCCCGGGCGGCAAGTTTCTGGCAGTGCTGTTCTCCGTATTCTGTATCCTCGGTGCCCTGGGCGGCGGCAACATGTTCCAGGCCAACCAGGCACATGCCCAGATCTCCGGCATACTCGGAGATTACCCGGGCTGGATAACGGGTTTACTGTTTGCGGCATTGGTGTTCGCCGTCATCGTCGGTGGTATCAAGTCCATAGCCAAAGTGACTGAGAAAGTCGTGCCCTTCATGGGCGTGATGTATGTTACCGCCGCAATCGTCATTCTGTTGGTCAACTTCGAGCATATCGGCTGGGCATTTCAGCAGATCTTTGCCGGCGCATTCACGGGGCTTGGCGTCGCTGGAGGATTCGTAGGCGCTTTGATTCAGGGCTTCAAACGGGCCGCGTTCTCCAACGAAGCCGGGGTCGGCTCCGCTGCAATCGCGCACTCCGCAGTGCGCACCAAAGAGCCGATCACAGAAGGCTTTGTGTCCTTGCTCGAGCCCTTCATCGATACCGTAGTGATCTGCACCATGACCGCTCTGGTCATCACCATTTCCGGGCAACTCATGATTGATCCGGCCACCGGAAATTACATCGTCGAAGGCAGTTCCATAAAGACCATCGGTGATACCTCGGGGGTGGCGTTGACCTCTGCAGCATTCGCATCGGCTTTCAGCTGGTTTCCGTATGTGCTGGCGATCGCGGTCATACTGTTCGCATTTTCCACCATGATTTCCTGGTCCTACTACGGCTTGAAAGCCTGGACCTATATGTTTGGCGAAGGCAAGGCCAAGGAGTTGGTGTTCAAGATCATATTCTGCGTCTTTGTCGTGATCGGAGCCGCTGCCAACCTCGGGCCGGTTATCGACTTTTCGGATGCGGCCATCTTTGCAATGGCGGTGGTGAACATCTCAGCGCTGTATGTTCTGATGCCCATTGTCAAGAAGGAGTTGAACAGCTATCTCAGCCGCCTCAAATCGGGCGAGATCAAGAAGTTCACACACTGAATTTCTGTTTGCATAGAGGGGCGCCGGCGATGATTTAGCGCGCTGATTGCCCATGGCCCAGAATCGAAAAACCCCGGCGTGAGGTGCCGGGGTTTTTCGTTGTCCCACCCAATACGTGAGTCGAAATCTCGTATCTGCGGGTGGGTTCGCGGTCCGCGAATCCGCCTCAGCGACTACCCCTTCCCGCGCCAGGGAATGGTTTTGTGTATCACCCAGCGCATCATGATGTCGAATAACAGCCCCAACAGACCCATGAGGATGATGGTCATCCAGATGATCTCGTAGTCCGACTGTTTGCGCGCGACATTTTCCACAAACCCGATGCCGGTGGTGCCCGCGAGCATTTCCGCGGCAACCAGTGTGCCCCAGCACACACCGATGGAAATGCGGATGCCCGTGAGTATCTCCGGCAATGAGTTGGGCAGAATGACCTGACGGATGATCTGACGATTGCTGGCGCCCAGGGAGTGTGCGGCATGGATTTTCGAAAGCTGCGTTCCGGTGGCACCGGTGCGCGCCGAGATCACCATGATGGCGAACGCAACCATGAACAACAGAAAGATCTTGCCGTCGTCCTGGATGCCGAAAATGGTCAGGATCAGCGGCGCCCAGGCCAGGGGTGGAATGGGCCGATAGAGCTCCACTAGAGGGTCGAAATAGCCTTTGGCGAACCGCGACAGACCCATGAACAGACCCAACGGCACGCCCAGCAGGATGCCGAAGAAAAGACCCATCAGCACGCGCACTATGGAATCCCAGATGTGCCCGTCGGGTACCGGTATCGACGGCGAGTCGAAATTGCCGGTGGCGATGTCGTAGACCTTGCTCTTGAAGTTGCTTTGCACCTGGCCGTCGACGCCGTGGCGGGGATAATCCCCCGGGATCAGGTCCGCTATCCAGTCCGGCACCAGGAAGGCGACCATTTCCGAGATCGGTTTCATTTTGACCCAGAGCAGGGGGAAACCTTTGTAGCCCTCGTTCGGATTCGCCAGCCGGGTAAAGGTTGCGAGGGTATCCGAGGGTTTTGGCAGCCAACGCCCTGAGCCCTGTTCCGAGCAGGCGTTGTTGCCGGCGAGAATCTCGCCACCCGGCATCGCGATGGCATTGATGTAGCGCAAGCTGCCCTGCTGGTGTCGCTGCTGCTTATCCAGCACCACAAGCGCCTGCTCCACATCCGTGGTCACATCCGGCGGGAATATGCGGCCGTCGTCGATGCGTCGAAAGATTTTTTCGATCTGCTTAATCAAGTCTTCCCGTGCCGCCACATCCGCCGGATCGCCGCTGGTGTCGATGGTGAAGTCGGCTATTTGACCCTTGAGTGCCTCGAGTCGAGCCGCCAGGGCAGTCCCTACGTTCTTGATGCTCAGGTATTGGTCGGACAGGTCCTGCATCGTCACGCTGGCGGCGTCGAATTTCCGGCCCAGTTCCGTCATCGGCAGGGGCGGCAATTCAACGCTGGTCTCGCCCCAGCCCGGTTGGGCCAGCGCCTTCTCTTGCGCCGTCGGATCGGCTGGCCCGGGATAACCCTCCTGTCCCAGCTCGTCTGCCAGTTGGTGGATACTCTCCGCAACCGCGCTCATTCTTGTCCGCACCGCCGGATCCAATTCGTCGGTATCCGCATGGGCGGCCATGGCGGCCCGCATCTCGTCGATGATCCCCTGCAGGATCTCTCTGTCGGCATCGCTGAAGTTCGTATTTGCCAGTTGCGCCTGCAGATGGTTGATCTGCCGATAGTCCCGGGTCAGGAGTTTGGTGCCCTGCAGCAGCCGCTCGTCATCCAGGGGAAAGGTGGAGCGGATTGGATTGGCGGCACGGGTGAGTTTGGCCACCTGGCAGAGTTCATTCCCGGCAGTGGGGAAGTAGGCCCGGGCCGCGTCCCATGAGAACCAGAACCAGAACAGCAGGATGCTGCAAACGCCGGCCACGACCCAGTGCCAGCCGCCCAGTGCCCGCACCGGGTTGCCAAACACGGCGTCGGTTTTCTCGGTCCGGATGACCTTGCGGCCGTAAAAAATGGACCAGATCAGCGCCGCGACCAGCGCAACAAATATAATGCCTACAATCATAATGGTGCCCGCCGCTCAGACCGCTTCAGTCTTGCCCATGATCTCTTCCTCCATATTCCAGATCATGGTAAGAATCTCCTCGCGGGTTTCGACGAATTCATGACTGGTCTTGATTTCCCGGGGATCGTTGGTCAACCCCAGGTCGGCGAATGGAAGGTGGTACTCTTTGTGGAGTCTGCCGGGTCGCGGCGCCATCACAAACAGGCGTTCGCCCAGCAGCAACGCCTCTTCGACGGAATGCGTGATGATCATGATGGTCTTGCCGGTTTCCTTCCAGATTTTGAGAATCAGGGACTGCATCTTCTCCCGGGTCAGGGCGTCCAGCGCGCCCAGGGGTTCGTCCATCAGGATCAGGTCCGGGTCGTTGATCAGGCAGCGTGCCAAGGCCACCCGTTGTTGCATGCCGCCCGATAACTGATAGGTCGGCGTGTGCCCAAATCCCTGTAGACCGACGATTTCAAGCCATTCTTCGACCTTTCTTGCGGTTTCCGCCGGGGCGGCTTTTTTCATGCGCAAACCGAAGTTCACGTTGTCGGCGACTGTCAGCCATTCGAACAGCGCCCCCTGTTGGAACACCATGCCGCGGTCGACCCCCGGCGCGGTGATCTCGTGATCCCCCAGGTGCAGTGACCCGCTGGTCGGGTGTTGGAAACCGGCGATGATATTCAGAAGAGTGGTTTTGCCGCAGCCGGAGGGTCCGAGCACCGCCAGCAGTTCCCCCTGTTTCAGGGTGAAGCTGACATCCTTCAGCGCATGCACCGTGCCACCGTGCGGGGTGTTGAACACCATATTGAGTTCAGAAGCTGTCAGGTCACTCATGGCAATTCCCGGGAACAAAAGCAAAACGGCAGGCTGACCAGTTCTGATACTGATCCGCCTGCCGTTGTGTTCAAACCATCGGTCCGGTCACGGTGTTGTTGTGATCAGGCCCCGTGCGGACGATGGTTACTGGAGGAACGACGTGTCGATCACCGCGCTGTAATCTTCCAGGGCGGGATTCTCAGGCGTGGCAAATGCGCCGCCAACCACTTCGATGGCAACGCTGGCCAGGCCGCCGTCGTTGAAATAGTTCGCAAGCTGTTCCTCGTGAGATGGCAACACAAAATCCGCCATCTGCGCCTGGGTCGCTTCCACGGAAAGGCCCGCATCCTTGGCGATGACATCGATCTTGGATTGGTCGGCGGCGAAATCCGCATTGGCCTTGTCGGTCACTTCCAGGAAACTGCGCACCAGTTCCGGGTTTTCCTGAGCGAATTTCTCAGTCACCGAGACCACGTCGAAACTGATGATGCCGGCCGCTTTCTTGTCTTCCGGGGACATCAGCGGAGTGCCGGCCTCGTACATTTTGGCCATGGAGTCGGCACCGAACCCGCAGGCCATGGCGACGTTACCGTCGGCCAGTGAAACCGCGGCGTCCGCCGGCACCTGGTCGATTACGTTGACCTTGGAAACGTCCACATCCAGTTCGCGCATCATCATGCGGAAGCTGTAGTCGGCCATCGTGGCCAGGGGCACGGCCACGGCCTTGCCTTCCAGTTCCGAGGCGTTGGTTTTGTCGATGCCCTCACCGTTGCGCACCACGCAGTCGTTGGCTGGGTACTGTACGGCGATGGCCACCAGCTTGATCGGCGCGTTGGCGTTGACGGCATTGATGAAAGGCGCCAGGCCCTGGCTGTAGGAGATGTCGATGTCGCCGGCAAGCATCGCCTCGGTCATTTGCGTACCCGCATCGAAGTTGGTCCAGTTGACCGGCACCCCCATGGTGTCGTCATAAACTTTCTCCACCTTCGCGATCTGGTTCGGGGTCGCCCACTCCAGAAAGAAGGCCACGTTAACCTCGTCCGCTGCATTGACCGGTGCGGACAGCGCTGCAGTCATCGCCGCGATGGCACATGTTCTTTTCAATATCGACGGTGTTCTCATTCCCATTTCTCCGCGTTTTGGTATACCAATATCTCATTGTAGGTGAATTTTCATAGGCCGCCCTGCCGTCCAGCCGTAGGGTGCACTCCGACCGCAGCGTCCATGCTCACGGGATGGTAGCACGGCACCCTGTAACGGGTAGCCAGCGCCTGAGCGCACCGGAACAGCATGGATCCGTCTGCACCCTAGGACACCAAATCATGAATCCCGACCTGGTTAGCAGCAAATGGCCCGACAGCCTGTGGCAGGCCACGGCGGTGGCCTTGGATGATTCTCCTGCGTTAGAGGGTCCTGTGGAGACCGAGGTGTGCATTGTCGGCGCTGGCTACACTGGACTTTCCGCAGCCCTGCACCTGGCGGAAGCGGGTGTGAGTTCCGTGGTTGTTGAGCGTAACCAGCCCGGATGGGGGTGTTCGGGCCGCAACGGCGGGCAGGTCCACCCGAACGGGAAATCGTTGCCCGGGGTGACCTGGCGCTACGCGGAGCCCGATCGGATGGATCCGGTCGTTCGCCTGACCAATGCCGCATGCGACTTCGTTTTCGATCTGATCCGCCGGCATCAAATCCCCTGCGCGGCATCTCAGTCAGGCTATGTCATGGGCATCCGGGGCGACGCCGGCCGTCGATACATCGCAGAGTGGATCCGGCGTTGGCAGGCGGCGGGGCCGCATGTGGATATGTTGGACCGGCGCCGGGTTGCCGAGGCACTTGGCACGGAATACTACGATTGCGGCATGTTCGACGCCCGGGGCGGCAGCCTGCAGCCCCTGTCGTATGCACGGGGCTTGGCCAGGGCGTGCATGGAGCAGAGTGTTGCGTTGTACGGAAACTCACCCGTCGTCCGATTCGCCCGGGTCGGTTCTGGCTGGCGGGTCGATACACCCCGCGGCAGCGTGTCCTGTAAAAGTATCGTCATCGGAACCAACGGCTATACGGATTCGGTGTGGCCGGGTCTCAGACAGCATCTGGTTCCGGTGGCCAGCCTCATTTCCGCGACCGAACCCTTGGCGGATCACATCGCTCGGCAAATTCTTCCCGGTCGAATGCCCGTTGCCGAAACCCCGGGAGGCATACCCAGCTATTTCCGCCTGGATGAAAGCAACCGCATGGTGTTTGGCGGCAGGGGCACGATCTTGGGACGCTGTGGAAAGCTGGATACCGGTGCATTGCGACGCAAAGCAATCCGGCTTTATCCGCAATTGGCGGAGGTGAACTGGGTCTACGACTGGGGCGGTTATGTGGCAATGACCGCTCAGCAGCGCCCGCTGCTGATCAGGCTGGATCGCAATGTGTACGCCGGGTTCGGATATAACGGTCGCGGTATTGCCATAGCGACCCTGATGGGAAGTCAGTTGGGATTGGCGGTGGCGGAGGGTAAGGCAGTCTTGCCAATCGAAGCGCCGAGGCCCGTTCCGCTGCATTGGTTTCATCCCCTGGGCATCGCGGTGCGCATTGCAAAAGGGGAACTGACCGACCAATTGCGAAGGCGGAGCACGGACACCTGAGCTGCCACACACGGAGCGCGGCCCGTGGCACGTGGTTTGCTCGCCACAGGACACTGGAGTAGGACGGTCGATTGGCAAAGCGGTGCGGGGTAGGTCGGTAGGCATGGACAAGGCGATGTGGTCCCCTGGGACGGGCCGAGAGACACTGGATTCGCTGCTGGCGCGGGTTGCGGAGAAAGCCCCCGACGCTGAGTTTCTAGTGTCGCCGGATAGGTCCGCATTGAGCTATGCGGATTTGCAGCGCCTGGTATTGGAGTTTGGCGAGGTACTCGATAAGGCGGGCTTGCAGCGAGGCGATCGCTTAGCCTTGGTGCTGCCGAATGGCCCGGAGATGGCCACTGCCTTTTTGGCAACCGCCAGTCACATCTGCTGTGCTCCCCTCAACCCTGCATACTCCGCCACCGAGTTCGAATTTTACCTGACTGATCTCCGGGCCAAGGCGGTTCTGTTGCTCGCTGGGGATCGGAGTGCCGCCCGGGACGTCGCTCTGAGCCTGGGCATACAGGTATTGGAGTTGAGCGTGGATCTGGATGGGCCGGTGGGCCGGTTCGCAGTCCTGGGGTCGGAGGCAGGTGGCGCAGCGGTTGGGGCGCGGAGGGCGGCTGAGCCCGATGACGTTGCGCTGGTTCTCCACACCTCAGGCACCACGGGTCGTCCCAAGATCGTACCGTTGACCCACCTCAATCTCTGTTCGTCAGCCCTGAACGTGCGAGATGCTCTGGGCCTGACGCACAATGATCGCTGCCTTAACGTCATGCCGTTGTTCCATATTCACGGGCTGGTGGCATCGGTGCTGTCGTCGCTTGCCAGCGGCGGCAGCGTGGCCTGTACGCCGGGGTTCGAGCCGTCCGCTTTCTTCCACTGGCTCAAAACGCTTGCACCCACCTGGTACTCCGCCGTACCCACCATTCATCAGGCTGTTTTGGAGGCCTCCGAGCATAATGGCGAGGCGCTGGCGCAAAACTCCCTGCGTTTTATTCGATCCTCGTCTTCAGCACTTCCACCCAGTGTCATGCGGCAACTCAGCGAGGCCTTCAGGGTCCCGGTGATCGAGGCATACGGCATGACCGAAGCCGCTCACCAGATGGCCAGCAATCCGATGTGTCCTGGCGAACAGCGGCCGGCTTCCGTCGGTCTGCCCGCAGGCCCTGATATTGTGGTACTGGGTCCCGACGGTGCGCCTCTGGCGCCGGGTCAAGTTGGCGAGATCGCGATTCGGGGCTCGAATGTCACCCCCGGTTACGATGGAGATCAGGAGGCAAACCGGGCTGCATTTGCCCAGGATTGGTTTCGAACCGGCGATGAGGGTTGCTTCGACTCGGACGGGTTTCTGTATCTGCGCGGGCGTCTCAAGGAGATCATCAATCGGGGTGGGGAAAAGGTCAGCCCCAGAGAGATCGATGATGTGCTTACCGGACATCCGGCGGTGGCCCAGGCCGCCGCCTTTTCCCTGCCCCACGACAGCTTGGGCGAGGATGTGGCGGCCGCCGTGGTGTTGAAATCCGATCAGACCTGCGCAGAGGCTGAGCTGCGTGCGTTCTGTTTCCAGCATCTGGCGGATCATAAGGTGCCCAGCCGCATCCTGTTCGTGGATACCATCCCCAAGGGCGCCTCAGGCAAACTGCAGCGTTTTGGATTGGCGGAGGCCTTGGCCGACAAACTCAGCGCCGGATACGACGCACCCAAGTCTCAAGTGGAAACCCTGATCGCCGAGTTGTTCGCCGAGGTCACCGGCGTCGAACGGGTCGGGATCAATGACAACTTCTTTACCCTGGGCGGCGATTCCATCCGGGGTCTGCAACTGGTGTCCCGTATCCAGGCGTCACTGCAGGTTGAGCTTTCGCCGGTTGCCGTATTTCGCCACCCCACCGTGGTCTTGCTTGCCCAGGAGGTCAACCGTGCCGCAGAGGCGCTGTTCGGAGAATCCATCGAGGATCTGCTCAGCGAGATCGAGGCCATGTCGGATGCCGAAGCCGAGGCTCTTTTGAGCGCTATGGACGCTGACCAGAACGATTCCGCAACCGGCGGATGCCCACCCACGGCCAATCGGTGACAGGGTGACGCGCCCAGCCAAAGGCCGCGAGTTGGCCGGGCGGCTGGCTGCCCTGTCGCCCCGGCAGCGGGCTGTCATTGGCCGTCGCCTCAAACCGCAGACCTTGCCCGGAAACGTGCTCTTGTGTCAGGCGTTTCAACGTGCCGGCATTACCCACATCTTCGGCGTTTCGGGTTCCCCCATGCGCTCCGTCTTCGTCGCCTGCGCTGATGCGGGTATGCGCATCTGCACGGTGCACAATCAGCAGGCCGCTGTGCTGATGGCCGCCAGTCTGAATTATCGGGCCGGTCAGTTGGTTGCCGCGGTGGTGCTTTCGGCCGGCCCAGCGGTCACCAATTCGATGACTGGGGTTCTGGTTGCCCGCGACAATTGCTGGCCGGTGCTGATCGTCGGCGGCTGCCGGCCGGTTTCGCGGGAGGGCATGGGCTGGTTTCAAGAACTGGACGCGGTGCCGATGATGCGTCCGGTCACCAAGATGGCGACAACCATCGATGCCCTGGATCGACTCCCGGACATGATTCTGGAGGGGTGCCGCCGCGCCCGGTCCGGACGACCCGGTCCGGTCTATTTCGATTTGTCAGAGGACTGCCTGGGTGCCAACGTCCCGGTACCTGACTGGACGGGATTGACCAACCAGCCCGAGCCGTCGCCGAAGCCCGAGCAAGAGGCCATCGAACAGGCCGCGCGGCTTCTGCAAAGCGCAAGACGGCCGTTGCTGATCATGGGCAAGGGCGCTCGCTGGGGCGACGCATATGCGCTGCTGGGCAGATTGGTCGATCGCCTGTCGATGCCGTTTGTCACCTCCCCGATGGGCAGGGGCCTGTTGCCCGATGAACACCCGGGCTGCATGAACCCGGTGGCGGGTCTTGCGCAGAGCCAGGCAGATACAGTTTTGCTGGTGGGCGCGCGGCTTGACTGGGTGTTTCGCTTCGGCGGCCAACTGGCCGACACAGCTCGGCTTATTCAGATCGACATCGAGCCGTCGGAGATCGGGCGCAACCGGCCTGTCCAACTCGGTCTGGTCGGGGATGCCGCCGCCATACTGGAGCGTATTCTTGTTGCACTGGATGGTGAACCCTCGACTGAGGTCGACGGCGGGTGGCTGGAACGCATGCGGATGGAGCGGCGGGCGAGGGTCAGTGCAGTGCAACAGCTGGCCGGCTTGGATACGGTGCCCATGAGTCCCCACCGGTTGGTTCGCCAGGTCTATGAGGCGGCGCCGGACGATACCCTGTTTGCTGTCGATGGCAATGTCATAATGGCGTCCGCCGAACAGGTCTTGCCCGCACAAACACCGTTGTCCAGGATGACTGCCGGACACAACGGGTGCATGGGCGTGGCTATACCGTTCGCCATCGCTGCCAAAATGCATCAACCCGAACGTCCGGTCATTGCCCTCTGTGGTGACTACGCGTTCAGCCTGTCGGCCATGGAATTGGAAACCGCGGTGCGCCAGGGTTTGCCCATCGTGGTGATCGTCTCCAACAATGGTGGTGCTAATGGCGCCCTGGACGATCACCCGTCATTCAAAGGCGTCGTCACCACCTATGGGCCGAATGTCCGTTACGACCGGATTGCGGCCGCGTTTGGCGGCAACGGGGAAGATCTGCACCGGCCCGATCAAATCGGTCCCGCCGTTCGCCGGGCTTTGGCCGCGAATCAGCCGACCTGCCTCAACGTGCGGGTAAACCCGCACGCTCCTTTGGCCTCCCGGTGAAGTGCTAACGTTCCGACCGAGCTCGTGGACCGCAAGCCTGATGCCAAACAGATCCTGCAGCGGGCGCGTTTTGCCCGGTCGCGTCCGGCTGACGCATTTCTACCGCGCAGACTCCTAGACCCGGACCTTGAGTTACGTGGGTCGCGTGTCGGTCCCTATGATGTGCACAGCACCGTTCGCTGCAGTCGGGGCAACAGGGCGGCAAAGTTTGATCTGTGCCCGCGTGTCCGCAACCGGCGGGTACCGACCTCAAACGCCGGGCTGGCATCGTTTGTGCTTCAGCCTCACCAAGGCGAACTTGGTGCCTCAACACGGTTCGCGGATATTCGCCCCGCACCGCATGGCCTGATTGGCGTTGGACGGTGCGGCCTTTTGCCCTTGGCAACTCAACATAACCGGCGCAGGCCGAAGGACAGAAATGATGGAGTGGTTAATTGTGCTGGCCGTCGTTGCAGTGGCCGCAGTAGCTTGGCTCTATCGCGGCAAGGGCAGCCCGGAACCCGAACAAAACAAGCCCGCCCCGACGGCCCAGCATCGTGCGGTGACTGTAAAACCGTGTGCCGGATGTTGTCAGGCCGTCAAGCGTATCCGCGGCCGCCGGTATCTCGCGAATCAGGCACCGACTCTGCCGCTGGACGGGTGCACTTCGGGTGCCTGCAGCTGCAGCTACGTGCACTATGAAGATCGCCGGGAAGACGTCATGGGCGATCGCCGGGTGATGCACGGCATAGGCGCTGATTTGATGCTCAAGACCGGGCGCGAGGACTGTCGCAGCAAGGCCGGCCGAAGACGCCACGACGCCGCATGACCGGCTCGACACCGGGCAGGGGTTCCACGCCTACCCGGTTTGCGTCTGATTAAACGATAGTTTCCGACAGACCGGTCACGGGAGGTCGAACAGCAACACTTCAGTCTCACCCTGGCCCGCGATACGAATCTCACCGGATACCTCAATCCGAGCGCCATCTCCCTCGTTCATACCGATGCCATTGACCTCGGCACTGCCTCGGGCAACGTGCACGTAGGCCTTGCGCCGCGCCTCAAGTTCATGAGTGACTTTTTCACCGGCTGCCAGCAACGTACCGAACAACAGTCCGTCCTGGGATGCCTTGACCGAGCCGTCGCGTCCGTCCGGAGACACCAGCAGACGAAGCTGTCCGCGTCGTTCGCGCTCGCTGAAGTGCTTTTGCTCGTAGCCCGGTTCAATGCCCGTTTGGTTGGGCAGCAGCCAGATCTGCAGGAATCGCACGGGCTCCAAATCCGAGGCGTTGAACTCGCTGTGATGGACGCCTGAGCCGGCGCTCATTCGTTGCACATCGCCGGGCCGGATGATTGAGCCGTTCCCCATGCTGTCCTTGTGCGCCAATGCGCCGGACAGAACATAGCTGACAATTTCCATATCGTGATGACCGTGGGTGTCGAAACCACCCGATGGGGCCACCCGGTCATCGTTTATCACCCGCAGGTTCGAAACGCCCATGTGATTGGGGTCGTGATAAGAACCAAACGAGAACGTGTGGTGGCTGTCCAGCCAGCCGAAGTTCACATGACCCCGATCCGATGCCGTTCTGATTTCCATGGTGTGTTCCGCCTTCGACATGACCTGTGATGGTTGGCATCTTACTTTTTCAAATTATGTTGATAAACACTCTATATGCATAAAGACTATTGCGGATTTCGATATAATTATTGAGGGTGGCCATGGAGGATCTGGAGACCTTTGTTGCTGTGGTGGAACATGGAAGCTTTACCGCAGCGGCCCATGCTTTGGGCATCACGGTTACCGTGGTCAGTCGTCGAATCCGCGGCTTGGAGCGCCGCCTCAACACGCGTTTGCTGAACCGCACCACCCGCCGGGTCAGTGTGACCGAAGCCGGTGCCCGCTATCACGC
>Ga0316187_10003141_pt1 | contig 14377 bp, 13 predicted proteins | sample CroRivburrow1_MG_FD_204927 | JGI IMG/M metagenome (GOLD analysis project Ga0316187, IMG submission 204927) | Coastal sediment microbial communities from Maine, United States - Cross River worm burrow 1 | ecosystem: Environmental > Aquatic > Marine > Coastal > Sediment | place: USA: Maine... | reverse complement strand
CCAGCACCGGAATAGGGAATACGCTAAACGGTGCAAAACCGAGTACACACCCCCCGCCGGCCAACAGCAAAACAATGTGGCGTTTATCAAATATACTCATAAAAAATGCTATCCAAGCTATCGCTTCCTGGAATTGTATTGGTGGAATTTATTGCTATTGTACTGAAATACTTAACTTAACAGCCCATATTGGTAAAGCCTCTCTAAACGTAATTCGAACTACTTTCCTCAGTCCCTATTTCAACTTTTATTTTTCCAAGCATATCGCTTTGTGCTTAAATCGAGTCTAACGCTATGTTAGCGCCCCTCAATCACTTGACGCAAAATCACCATGGAAAAGATTCGCCTCTCCAAACGCATGTCCGAACTTGGCTTATGTTCTCGCCGTGAGGCAGATAGTTATATCGAAAGAGGATGGGTAGAGGTAGATGGTGAAATCATCAGCAAGCTAGGCAGCAAAGTCTATGCAAGCCAGAAAGTCTTATTACGTCCTCCTGCGCAAAATACCCAGCAACAGCGCGTGACCATTCTACTCAACAAGCCTGTTGGCTATGTGTCTGGCCAGGCAGAGCATAACTACAAACCGGCAATCACCTTGCTCGACAGCCTGACACACTGGGCTGAAGACGAGTCACTCATCCGCTTTCACCGCAGTCAAATGCTTGGCCTCGCCCCTGCAGGACGTCTGGACATTGACTCGCAGGGTTTGTTGGTACTCACCCAAGATGGACGTATAGCCAAACGTCTAATCGGAGAAGACTCAAAAGTTGATAAAGAGTATTTAGTACGCGTACAGGGTAAGCTGGAAGACAGTGGGCTGGCGTTGCTCAGCCAAGGCCTCAAACTGGATGGAAAATACCTCAAGCCTGCAAAGGTGACCTGGCAAAATGAAAACCAGTTACGATTCGTGCTTCAGGAGGGTAAAAAGCGCCAGATTCGCCGCATGTGCGAGTTGGTAGGCTTAAAAGTAACCGGCCTTAAACGTATTCGCATTGGCAAGGTAAAGTTGGGGAAATTGCCGGTAGGAAAGTGGCGCTACTTAGGTGAAAATGAACAGTTTTGACACTCAGTTTGGAGCAAATTAAATGATCAGCCTAAATGCCCAAATGGATATTACTCTGGGGAATCTTTTACAGACTCCGTCTCCTTGACCAGCAAGGAGTATAGTCTTCTACTATCCGCACGAAGCACCGTAAATGTTAGGGAACCAATATCGAAACAATCACCACGCTTGGGCAACTTACCTGCCGTCTTAAGCACTAGCCCACCCACTGTATCGTACTCCTCATCACTGTATTCCGTGCCAAGTGTATCGTTAAGATCCTCAATTTCTGTATCTGCCTTGACTCGGTATTGCCCTGAAGATTCTGCGATTATATTGTCTTCATCATCGTCAAAATCATACTCATCCTCTATATCGCCTACGATTTGTTCCAGCACATCTTCTATCGTCACTATGCCTGATACCCCACCGTACTCATCTACCACCAACGCAATGTGGTTGCGGTTGCTGCGAAAGTCGCGCAGCAAGACGTTGAGGCGTTTCGACTCCGGAACGAAAACTACCGGGCGCAACATGTCGCGCACATCAAATTCTTCACCAGCATAATAGCGAAGCAAGTCTTTCGCCAGAAGAATGCCGATAATGTTGTCCTTGTCGCCATCAACTACAGGAAAACGCGAGTGCGCGGTATCAATCATAAAAGGGATAAACTTTTCTGGCGGTTCGCTGATATCAATAACGTCCATTTGCGCTCGTGGAATCATGATTTCGCGTACTTGCCGCTCTGAAACTTGCAACACGCCTTCCATCATTGATAATGCATCTGCATCTAGCAGGTTATGCTCGTAGGCACTATGCAACAAATCAACCAATTGCTCACGGTCTCCAGGTTCACGCGTTAAAAAAGCAGAAAGGCGCTCCAGAAGACCGATTTTTTTTGTTTCGTCCATTTTTATAAATGCCGGATAGCTTGGTAGGGGTCAGGGTAACGTAATTTTAGCATCAGCGCAGTTTCCAATGATTCCATTTTATTGGCATCAGCTTCATTTTTATGGTCATAGCCCTGTAAATGCAGTGCTGCGTGAATAACGAGATGAGCGTAATGTGCAAGCACCGTTTTGTGTTGGGCAATGGATTCCCTTGCTACAACCGGCGCGCACATCACAACATCACCATGCAAAACTGGTTCATTTAATACAGAAATAGCATTCGGTGAATTCAGGTCTTCATAGACAAATGTAAGCACATTAGTAGCGTAATCCTTGCCACGATACCTGCTGTTTAATTCATGCCCTTCTATCTCATCAACAATACGCAAGACAATACTTGCGTCGCAATTAAGTACCACTTTGAACCATCGCCGAAATTGCGTGCGAGTCGGCAATTGCTGATTCTGACTTGCATATTGAACTGCCAGCGAAAGCTTTGGTGCTGACAAATTGTCGACAATGGCCTTGCTGTTTTTCTGACTCATACGATCAACGAGAAGTTATGAGTTCACCACGCAGGGTATGTCGCACGACATGCGTAATTTTTACGTCAACGAAACGACCAATCATCCCCGGCACGCCGCTGAAATTCACGATACGATTATTTTCCGTTCGCCCAGCCAGTTCGTTACCGTCTTTCTTTGATACCCCTTCAACCAATGCACGTTGCGTGGTCCCCAGCATTTCCCGGGCCACACCATCTTCCTGCTCTGCAATGCGATCCTGCAGGCGTTTCAATCGCGCTGCCCTAACTTCAAGTGGAACTTCATCTCGCAACTCTGCAGCAGGGGTTCCTGGGCGTGGACTGTACAAATAACTAAAACTATTGTCGAAACCCACTTCATCAATCAGCTTCATTGTTGCTTCAAAATCTTGTTCGGTTTCACCTGGAAAACCCACAATAAAATCCGATGTGATACAGATACCCGGCCGAGCTGCGCGTATTCGACGAATAATAGACTTATATTCAAGCACCGTATGTCCGCGTTTCATCATTGCCAGAATACGATCCGAACCGGATTGAACCGGCAGATGCAAATGACTAACCACTTTGGATGTTGTCGCATACAAGTCGATCAAACGTTGCGTCATCTCCCTAGGGTGTGATGTGGTATATCGCAGCCGTTCTACTCCATCCAAGGCAGCAATTTGCTGAAGGAGAAAAGCAAAATCGACCGTATCACCATCGCCGCCATCACCAAGGTATGCATTGACATTCTGCCCCAGAAGGGTGATTTCTTTAATCCCTGCTACCACCAATTGATCTATTTCGCTCATCACATCTGCCAGAGGGCGAGACACCTCTTCGCCACGGGTATAAGGGACAACGCAGAAGGTGCAATACTTACTACAACCTTCCATAATCGAAACATAGGCTGTACTGGATTTTCCATCTTTTTCAGATACGTCAACCATGGCAGGGGTAGGCAGATTGTCGAATTTTTCAATCTCAGGGAAGCTGATATCCACTTGCGAGCGACCAGTCTCACGGCGTGCCTGCAGTAACTGGGGTAGTCGGTGTAGTGTCTGAGGTCCAAACACCACATCTACGTAAGGGGCACGCTGCAAAATTGCTGCGCCTTCCTGACTTGCCACACATCCGCCTACACCTATAAGCAGATTTGGATTTGCACGTTTCAGTGCACGCACCCGTCCCAGATCAGAGAATACTTTTTCTTCAGCCTTCTCTCGAATCGAACAGGTATTCAGCAGGATCACATCTGCTTCCTCAGGTTTTCCGGTTTGCACCATCCCATCACAGGCGTGCAATACGTCGGCCATCTTGCCCGAATCGTACTCATTCATCTGGCAGCCGAATGTCTTGATGTAAAGTTTGTTACTCACGCAGAATGGTTACCAAGTGTACTTGTTGGCAATTTTAAGGGGAAATTGCCAATGCTGGAGGTCTAAGCAATCCAAACCCGAGCAAAAAAGTCATGTAAGATCTTATCAAAAAGCTGTTACAGGCGCAAAAATATTGTGTTACGATAACACTTGAATTATGTGTTGTTGTACTTAACTAGTTCTCTCGGGAGGGGAAAAATGGCAATTATCGCGACAATCGCAGCAGTGGGAACCGCTACAGGAGCAGTTTTTTTTGCTTTGTGGATGATAAAACAGGTGTTCTCAGGAAATTAAGTAGTGTCAGTTACCCAATAAAAAACCAGCCTAGGCTGGTTTTTTATTTAGGGAAAGCAATTATATTTCCATTCCCTAAAATATTGGGACAACAAAGTTGTTTGAATTTGTATTTTAGGAAGTCAAGCACATTCAAATATATGTTAGCCTCCAAAAAGTCGTAACCACACGACAGGTTTTGGGGATACTTGATAATCCAAACCAATAAGACTTACTCTTTAATATATGCATGCTTAATCCTTAACCTAACAAAATATTTAAAAGGGAACTCATGCATGAGTAACGGCATATCGTTTATCGATTACTTCATTATCGTAATCTACATTGTCCTTACGACAGTGTTTGGTGCATGGTTTATAAAACGCAGTGGCAACATGCAAGGCTTCACGCTTGCTGGAAAAACAATCCCAGGCTGGGCAATTGGTTTGTCATTGATGGCGACCTACCTGAGTAGCATTAGCTTCCTTGCCAACCCCGGTAAAAGTTATGCATCCGATTGGCGACCCTTCGTTTTTTCCTTAACACTACCCATTGCAATCTGGATTGCAGCCAAATGGTTTATCCCCCTGTACCGAAATCAGGTTAAAACGACCGCCTATGAATTTTTAGAGCAACGATTTGCACTGTGGGCAAGGCTATATATGGGTGCCGCCTACATTCTTCTACAAATTGGACGTTTCGCGGTGGTGCTCTATCTGACCGCATTAGCTTTGGCGGCACTATTAGAGGTCGACATCAAAGTATTGATTTTGTGCCTAGGTTTCTTAACTGTAATTTATACCCTGATGGGCGGCTTTGCGGCAGTTATCTGGACCGATGTTGTGCAGTCAATAGTCTTGTTATTGGGCGGCTTGGTATGCTTAATTTTATTATTAAACAATATGCCTGGCGGATGGGAACAATTGAGCGCAACAAGCGACCGAGAGGATAAATTTTCCTTGGGCTCGATGGAATTCGACTTAGTAATCCAAGGTTTTTGGGTGATCTTTATATTCGGCATTGTTGAAAACCTTAAAAACTTTTCTGTTGACCAAAATTATATCCAGCGTTTTTTATCTGCCCCCTCTGAAGCAGAAGCAAAAAAGGCTTTATGGTTAGGTGGCTTACTATACATCCCTGTTTCAGCCTTGTTTTTCATGATAGGAACAGCCTTGTTTGTATATTATTTAAATGTTCCAGCGGAAGAGTTACCTACCAAAGCAGATCAAATTTTTCCTTACTTTATAGTGCATGAATTACCTGTGGGCTTGATTGGCCTGGTAATTGCAGGCGTTCTTGCTGCCGGCATGAGCACACTGGATTCATCGCTCAATAGCTCTGCTACAGTATTCACCATTGATTTTTACAAACGTGTGCTCAAAAAAGATGCGGATGATCACTCGCAATTAAAGATGATTCGTATCGCAACCGCATTGATAGGGATACTTGCCACGTTAGCCAGCTTAATAATGATTAATGCAAAAACAGCACTTGATGTTTGGTGGCAAATGTCAGCTATCTTTGGTGGTGGAATGTTGGGTTTATTCCTGTCCGCCATCCTAATCCCTAAACTTCAATCTAGGCAAGCGATGGCAGCTACAGTTACCGGGTTGGTTTTTGTTGCTTGGGCAACGGGTAGCAAACTTTGGTTTGCTGATTCTAGTTTGGGGTTTGGCCTGCACACCATGATAATCGGCGTAATTGGCACACTACTGATTGTGGCAACATCTTATATCCTGCAAATATTTACCCGTGATATAAGCACTTAAATTAGGACCACTTATTCACTTGTAGAATAGCGCTGCTTTCCAGTTTGGGAAGCTATCTAAATAGCTTAGCGCTGATAGACTACTCATCACAAGAAGTAAGCTGGTTGAATGAACTCCATGGAACTGCCTCAGAAGGTAGGTGAACTTGAACCACCGACCTCAGCGTTATGAGTGCTGCGCTCTAACCACCTGAGCTATATCACCACATTGTGCTCTGAATTTCTCTTGTCAATGTTCACACTGGACACTTCTTAACTCCCCACCTGCAAACTCTGCGTTCAATGAAATTAACCCTGCCTCAATTTCAGGATCAATATCGTTAAAAACAAAGGTTGTGGCCTTTTGCTTCCCTACTCGCGCACCAACTCGTGCTGTCCGTACATCCTTGGTGCGTAGGTATTCTAGGAATTTTTCTGCGGCCTCTTGCGTCTTGAACACACCTAGGGAAATTGCATTCCGCCAGGAACCGGCTTCCTGAATAACAAAATATTCGTTGACGTTGCGATCCTTTAGCTGGGCGATCTTCCGCTCAACCCCGGCCTTGTTTTTTTGCGGGGGCATATATACCCAATAACGGATAACTTGGTCAATTTGGCGTTTCTCGAGTTTATTACCAAGTTTCATATTTGACAGCTTGGCTGTAGCTAGTTTTAGGTCCGCTCCTGAGAAATCCCCCCACTCCAAACAGATTGGCTCTTCGATATCTGGTGGAGGCGCATTTAACGAGAGACGCAAATTTAAAGGGGTAGATGTACTCTTAATTACTGGAGGTACCATCTTCTGGCCAAGCAACACTTGGACTTTACCTTCATTCAGGCTTGGCTTATCCTTTCTTGCCTGCTCGCCCCACACCCATCCACGCTGCATCAACACTAGCAACAATACATTTGCTACCAAAACTAACCAGAAATATTTTTTCATGATTCGCCCGTTTCTTTTGCGATAAGCAATAAGCCTTGCAGCACCAGATCATCTACTGCATGTACAGGATAAGTTATATGCTTCTGCAATATTCCAGCCGCCCCACCACTCAACACCAACGGCGCATCATCGCAGCCAAGCAGGGCGTATTGTCGCTGTATTGCACCGCAACTGGCTTGTATCATGCCACTGAACATTGCATCGGCAGTATTTGTTGGTAATGGCTCATAGTTTCCTTGCCGAAACATTAACTGATCTGTTGATGCGCACAAGCTACTCAACATCAACTCCACGCCAGGCAGAATCAGTCCGCCCGTAAACTCCCCTGTTGCCGACAAAACATCTATCGTGGTTGCCGTGCCGCAATTCACTATCAAGCAATCCCTTTTGATTAAATTCCATGCGCCAAGCAATGCAGCCCAGCGGTCACTACCTAATTGGTCAGTTTGGGAATAGCCATTACGCACACCGCATTGCTCAGCACGAGGAATGACGAACTGTAGTTCGGCATTGCTCTTTGTAGCGATATTGCTAATATGCTTGGCAACCTCTGCCCCTGCCACGTTACTCACCCAAATTTGCTCCACATCATGCAAATTCATGCTGTGGGCTTCAAAATATTTCTCAAGGTGTTGGGGGAACTCTTCAGATTGCCCGACGGGGACTCTCCCACTTTCCTGCCAACCGTCTCTATTCACAAAGGTCCACTTTATATAAGTGTTACCCGAGTCGATTAGCAACAGCATCACAACTTTTCTCCAATTTCACCGGAGTTGAAATATTTTGAACCCTGCTTGGTTTCCAGATATAACTCCCCGCGGTCATTTACACCTCGAGCAAACCCGCTACAGCTTTTACCCTGTGGTACCTGTATCATAATTTTGCGATTCTGATGGATATGGTAGCTCTCCCATTCAGTGCGGAGCAATGCAAAGCCACTTTTTTCGAACTGCTTTAATACGTCTACCAACTCTTGCAGAAGCATTGCCAATAACTTGCTACGTGTCGGCATCGAAGTGCAAATATCATCCAAAGCACAAGCAGCTTGATCGATTTTTTTCACTAAGGTTGCCGGCAAACTGTAATTCAGGCCGATGCCTATTACTACAGTGCAGGGCCCTAACATATCACCTTGCGCCTCAATAAGCACTCCACCTAATTTGCCTTGCGACGTCATGATGTCATTCGGCCATTTCAGATACACATTTTGCGAACCCAACTTTTTCAATGTACGTATCTGAGCCACCCCAACTGCAAGACTCAAGCCAGACAAAGCATTCAAGCCGCATGCAAAGCGCCACAACAAGGAGAAAGTCAGTGAACTACCCAGTCCGGAATGCCAAACTCTCCCCATACGCCCGCGACCGGCTGTTTGCAACTCTACGGCAAGCACACTGCCGCTGGAAACCTCTTCTTTCGAAGACCTTGCTCGCTGCAATAACAAAGCATTGCTGGAGCTTGCTTGTGGCAATATTTCTATTTCAAATTGACTGGCACCTTGTCCCAAACAACGTGTAATCTCTGCAGTGTCCAAGCGTTGCCATGGTCGCGCCAGACGATAACCCCGCCCACGTATTCGCTGCAACACAACATCGTATTCAGCGACGTTTGCTAGCGCGTTGAACACGCTTGCGCGTGAAATCCCAAGCCGATTTGCCAGTACTTCTCCAGAGTGAAATTTTCCGTCTCCCAACATTGCTAGTAACTGCCATGTTCGTGGTGAATGTGACAACCCATTACTCATTGCGGCTATTTGGTACCTTCAGGAGTCGAAAGATCAAGAAATTTCATAATTTCGTCACGTCGATCCAATGCATCTTGATAGCCAAGGTCAATTAGTGCACGTGAGTATTTTTTTTCTGACAATAAATAGCTCACCAAAGTCACGCCACTGTGCTTATGCACACCAACCAACCTCAACAATAATCGTATTGTCCAAGGTAACTCTTTAACATACCGCTCAGCAATCTTATCTATCGGTTGGCTAGGTGAAATTACCAACACGTCCACATGTTTAAGCCTGGAGCTTTCATACATTTCCTTAGGCATAAGCGCAACCAGGTCGTTTACTTTTCTCAATCTCTCCAAATCCACATCCATGTTGTGCAGGAAAATGCTATTTAACGCATGTCCCGCTATCTGAGCCAAAGTCGGGTATTCATGTATGGTATCGCGCGGAATCTGCTCAGCATCCTCATCCGTAGTAACTCCAATCACCATTATCCGAGTCGCGCCCAGATTTAATGCTGAACTGAGAGGAGCAATCTGGCGCATTGAACCATCGCCAAAATATTCACGGTTAATCAGCACCGGCTGAAACAGAAATGGAAGCGAAGCTGAAGCCAGAAGATGATTTATTCCAATTTCTGTCGGCATCCCCACACGTCCGGTACGTCTCCATGGGGAAATTTCCTTCATACCCTGATAAAATGTTACTGATTGCCCTGAGCTATAACCAGAAGCAGTGATACTTAGGGCATACAGATAACCTGCATCTATATTTTCCTGGATTTTTTCACAAGGCAATGCACGTTCCAGAAGTTCAATCAAAGGCGAATTATCCAACAGCGATCTTTTATTCATTTTGTTGATACCCAACAGTCTGAATAGCATCCCACCCAACCAGAGAAATGTATTATTTAACACGCCAAGCACATCGGTACGATATATCTGATCCGCATGGAAGCTCTTCCAGTTATTAAGCAGGTATTGCACACCCATACTGAAATTTTTGGCATTAACAGCAAGTGTGGCGGCATTAAGCGCACCTGCGGATGTGCCGCAAATTACCTGGAAAGGGCAATGCGAGCGGCGCGGCATGATTTCTGCTATCGCCTTAAGAACACCCACTTGGTAGGCAGCACGAGCGCCACCACCCGTGAGTATCAGTCCTGGGCGATCATCATCCATACGCTATCTAGCTTCCGTATGAACCGATTCTAGAGCATCTTTTAGCGTTTCATCACGCAAGTTGTTCAGTGCTTCGGATAACACATCTGCTGCACCCACCGCCGTAACTGGTAAACTTCTGGAGTCGGTATTAGCAACCAACAATGCCGCTGCACCAACCACTTTGAGTAATTTCCCCCGTTCAGTCATCAACATTTCAATCTCCTTGCTGAGTAATTCCACTTCCTGCTTATTCATAAGTACTCCCCATCGTGTGTTTGGTGCCGGCCACCGCCAATGCACTCATATTTATAATTCGTCTCACTGTCGCAGTCGATGTTAAGATGTGCACAGATTTGTTTGCTCCCAATAAAATCGAACCTATTGTTATACCTTCTCCTATCGTCATTTTTAGCAAGTTGTAGGAGATGTTAGCCGCATCAAGGTTCGGCATAATAAGCAGATTTGCTGCCCCCTTCAAACGCGAATTGGGAAATATCCCTGCACGCAGGCTTTCCGACAATGCCGCATCTCCATGCAACTCTCCCTCCACCTCCAACTCTGGAGAAGATTTTTCCAACAACTCACGTGCCCGATTCATCTTACGGGCAGACTCATCATCAAAACTGCCGAAGTTTGAATGTGACAGCAAAGCAATCTTTGGCATCAAGCCAAAGCGCCTCACTTCCTCAGCAGCCAATGTTGTTATCTCGGCCACTTGCTCAGCACTGGGATCAAGATTCACATGTGTATCGCAAATAAACAACGTATGTTTTGGCAGCAGCAAAATATTCATTGCAGCATATACACTCACACCAGGAAGCCTGCCAATCACTTCGTCGATATAACGCAAATGTCTGAGCGGCTGTGAATCAGTACCACAAAGCATCGCGTCAGCTGCACCTTTCCGCACCAACATTGCGGCGATCAAAGTATTTCTGCGGCGCATCTCGCGTTTTGCGATTTCTGGCGTTACACCCTGCCGCTCCATCAAGCTATGGTATTCACCCCAGTATTCTCGATAACGCGGATCACTTTCAGGATTAACCAGCTCGAAATGTTCTCCCGCACGAATTCGCAAGCCCAAACTGGCAATACGCTGTTCAACTACAGCCGGACGACCAACAAGAATCGGGTGGGCAATTCCTTCATCAACAACGGTTTGAACTGCATGCAAAACACGCTTATCTTCACCTTCTGCATATACTAGGCGTTTAGGTGCCTGCTTGGCCAACTCAAACACTGGCCTCATTAACATACTGGATTGATAAACAAACCCTGCAAGTTGTTCACGATATTTGGCAATGTCGTTAATTGGTCGCTGTGCCACACCACTTTCCATTGCAGCTTGCGCCACTGCAGGTGCAATACGTGCAATCAACCTCGGATCGAATGGTTTGGGAATCAAATGTTCCGCACCAAAGCTCAAATTTTCTTCACAATAAACCTTTGCCACTGCATCAGATTGCTCGGCTTGAGCCAATTCCGCGATCGCATACACAGCAGCCAGCTTCATCGTTTCATTAATCGCCGAAGCCCCCACATCCAAAGCACCTCGAAAAATATAGGGGAAACAGAGCGCATTATTGACCTGATTAGGATAGTCGGAACGTCCAGTAGCCAGAATCGCATCAGGGCGTACTCTCTTGGCCAGTTCTGGCAAAATCTCTGGACTGGGATTCGCTAACGCAAATATCAAGGGCTTTTCTGCCATTTTCTCGACCATCTCTGGCTTTAACACTCCGCCTGCCGATAAGCCAAGAAATACATCCGCTCCAACTATCACTTCGGACAAGGTGCGCGCTGATGTATTCACTGCATAGCGTGCCTTTATATCGTCCATTTCTTCGATGCGCCCTTGAAACACCACCCCACTTATATCTGTAACGATAATATTTTCAATCAGGACACCAAGACTGACCAACATTTCCAGACATGATAGCGCTGCCGCACCCGCGCCGGAGGTCACCAACTTTATCTTACTGATGTCTTTGCCGACCACTTTGAGACCATTTAGCAATGCAGCACCAACAATAATGGCAGTGCCGTGCTGATCATCATGAAACACCGGAATATTCATTCTTTCACGCAGCTTGCGCTCAATATAAAAACATTCCGGAGCTTTGATATCCTCTAGATTGATGCCGCCAAAAGTGGGTTCCAAGGCAACAATAATATCCACCAATTTGTCGGGATCACGCTCTTCGATCTCCAGATCGAATACATCAACGCCTGCAAATTTCTTGAAAAGTGCACCTTTGCCTTCCATCACAGGCTTGGCTGCCAGCGGACCGATATCCCCGAGACCGAGCACCGCAGTACCATTGCTGACAACCGCAACCAGATTGCCTCGCGAAGTCAGTCTGAAAGCCTCAGCAGGATCTCCCACAATCGCTTCGCACGCTGCCGCCACACCTGGCGAATATGCCAGCGCAAGGTCACGTTGGGTAATCATTGGTTTGGTTGCGTGTATGGAAATCTTACCGGCCGGAGCTTGGCGATGGTATTGCAGCGCAGCATCACGCAGTTGCTCATCCATTATTACTCTACTTTCCTTGCGCAACAAAATTCCATCAATTATACCGCAGGCAATCTACCTGATGGCCTTACAAGGCCGTTTGATACTATCAACAACACAATGAAAACATGTTGCCGTTCATCCGCAGTTTCAACCTTTCATCTTCTATTCATTGACCCTATCAAGGTACCTCAATACTCTACATAACCTTGGCAGGTGGACTGATAAATTTGTGCACGTCAAGGAAAGTCATGCATCACGCCACACTCAAATTTAGAAAAGGAAAACGATACTATGCCAAATAGGACATTAAAATTGGTACCGACTGCAAAGTTGCGCATCAAATCTATTGAAAATACCAGCTTGCCTGTTCCAGGTTACGAATCCTGGCATGTTTGTGCTACTGACCCTGCACTATCGGTGATGACAGATTTTCGATCACGCTCTTCAGTAACGGTCCCGGAAACTGCATCTCTGGATGAAGCAATCGAACACATGAAACACACTGGTGTCAGATGTGCATTTGTCGTTGAGAAAAAAAACAACGTTGTTATTGGCATGATTACTGCCTACGATATATTGGGCGAAAAACCCCAGCAATTCATGCATTTTTCCAGCACAAAACATGTCGATGTACTGGTAAAGGACATCATGACGAGGATCAAAGATTGGCCTACGGCCAATATCGAAGATATTGAACAATCAAATGTCGGTGATGTGTTGGAAGCATTAATGGAAACCACGGTAACGCACTTGCCAGTAATGGAAACTACCGAAAGTGGCGAGCCTCGTCTACGTGGACTGCTGTCATTCGCAAAGTTAAAGCGTCTGCTTGTAGACATAGCGTAAACTTCAACAAGGCGGGTCAGAACACTGCTTCTGGCCCACCTTGAAAAGAAGCTGGTTGCATTCAACCAGAAACTTTGAAATCCTCCAGATACAACAAATCGGAACTCACATTATTCCGCCACTAGCCCCTTATTCTTGCCAGCATTTTTTCTAGCCGTTTCACTGACACGATCACCGGCGTCTTCAATTCCTGAGCAAACAGCGACACACGCAATTCCTGCAACATCCAGGCAAACTCATCCAGCAGCTGATATTCATTGCCTTGCTGGGCCTGACGAAAATTTTGCCATGCCTGCATCAACGGTTGCATTTGCATCATACACTGCGCATCACGTCCAGGATTGCTATGCAGCTTCTCTATACGCAGGCTAATCGCCTTGATGTATCGCGGGAACTGCTGCAGTCGCTCATATGAGGTTTCTGCAATAAAATGCTTGTGCAACAACAAATCAAGTTGGGCGCAGACATCCTGATATGCCTGCTTTTGCGCTTTGATTTGAGGCAACACTTTCTGTACTGACTGATGTTCGGCCAACACATTAGCCACTAATTTCGCAAGTTCTTGAGCAACCAACTGCAAGCGATTTTTTGCTTCTTTGCCACGCTTTAGAAATTCTGTCTCGTTGGTTGGCAAAGGGTCGTTGAGGCAACAGCGCTCAAAAGTTGTTACCAATATCTGATGTTGTAACTCCTGTTGTGTACCGAACTGCATAAACAACATGCCCAACCGTTGTGCATTAGGCATATTTTTTTCCAGATACTTCACCTGCTGCTTCAATAGCAACATAAACAAGCGTCTCAAACCTACTCGATGTATTTTTTGTGCCTCTGCGCGGGTGTCGAAAGTCCGTAATACCACCGCGTCACCCTCATCTACCAATGCGTTGAATAAAGTGACTCGCTGCCCGGCGCGGGCAACCTCACGCGATTCATTGAACTTGCCGAAACTCCATTCAGAATAACGCTCTTCTGAAGCCTTCGCCTCATCTGACGATTCTTGGATAATAATTTCGTGTGATATTTTCGGAGCCAAATTGGCATGTAATTGAATAAAATTCCGCGACATACCAAGTTGCCGCCCATGCTCATCTATCACCCGAAAATTCATCAGTAGATGCGGTGGAAGTTGCTCTAGGCGAAACGCGTCAAGCGGAACGTCAACTTGTTTTTTTTCTCTAATATAAGATGCTAATGTCGGCAATAATTGTTGATGGGAGGCAGGCACTTCCCGAGCAAATGACGATGCAAACTCCGGTACAGGAACCAAATTTCGCCGCAACCTTTGAGGTAACGTTTTTATCAATTGCATCACCTTCTCCAT
>Ga0316187_10003137_pt1 | contig 14383 bp, 9 predicted proteins | sample CroRivburrow1_MG_FD_204927 | JGI IMG/M metagenome (GOLD analysis project Ga0316187, IMG submission 204927) | Coastal sediment microbial communities from Maine, United States - Cross River worm burrow 1 | ecosystem: Environmental > Aquatic > Marine > Coastal > Sediment | place: USA: Maine... | reverse complement strand
GGCTACTTCGAACTCATCGACTGGCTGCTCGCGCGTGACAAGAAAGTTTTTGCCGACCTGAAATTTTTCGACGTGCCGGCCACTGTGGGCCGGTCTGTCGCCCGCCTGGCCAGTCGTGGAGTTCACTTCGTCACCGTGCATGGTAACCAGGCCATCATGGAAGCCGCCGCAGCCAACAAGGGTGAACTGAAAGTGCTGGCCGTGACTGCCCTGACCAGCCTGGATCGCGGTGATCTGGACGATCTTGGGTTTCAGTGCGATGTTCGTGAGTTGGTGCTGTCCCGCGCCCGCCGTGCCCTGGAGGCCGGTTGTGACGGAGTCGTCGCCTCGGGCCTTGAGCTACCCGCCATGCGTGCCGAGATCGATCGAAAATTGCTGGTCGTAACCCCCGGCATTCGCCCCGTAGAAAATCGTCCGGCCGACGATCAGAAACGAGTCGTGACGGTGGAGCAAGCTTTTAGCGATGGCGCGGATTACATAGTGGTCGGCCGTCCCATTCGGGATGCCGCAGATCCTCGCGCAGCCGCCGCGGCCATGCAGGCGAGCATTGCCCAGGTCAGAGGCTGAACGTCGGCTTTTGGCGGAGGTTTTTGAGCTGCGCCCGGGGGCTTCCAGGGTGAGGCGAAGGCTTGGGCCCGGTCAGATGTCTGCTGTCGACCGAAAAGCGGATGTTTGCCCTTCGCTCTTGGTCTGGAACATTAGCTCAAAGAAAAAGAATTGCAGCGAATAATCCAAGCGCGGCGCCAGCCGCATTGAGGGCTATGTCAAAAATGGTGCCGAAGCGGCCTGGCACTTTAGTCTGGTACCACTCCAGGCTGGCGCCCAAAAACACTGCAATGGCAAAGGCAATTACAGGGCTATACAATTTGGCGGGGGTGGCATCGAGAGTCCATTTCAATAGCAGCGTCAACACACCGTATAAGCAAACATGCAGCGTTTTTTGCAGCAGTGTGGGCGTCTTGGCAACAAGCCAGAAAAATGCTGAATCACCCGGTTCTGCGCGACCGGGAATGATGGACACAACAACCAGCAGAACCATGAAACTTAAGCTGATAACGATGCGGGTAGCAGGTGAGATGCTGATCATATGAAGCAATACTTAGAAGGCAGATCTGCGATCTATTATGCAGCCTGCGGCAGACGGAGCTAATCAGCCTGCATTCATTCTGAAGTGCTGCGGCGTTGCCGGGCTGGCCGGCACAGCCTCATCCGGACTGCATAAATCTCATACTAACTCGCAATGTTGGCATCGACCTCGCGATAGTTTTCGATATATTGGCGCAAGTACGCTTTTGGCCGAAAGCGGCCCTTCATGGACTGCTTGGGTGAGGCCCAGGCTTATAGCAGGTCCAATTTCTGCTATCGACCAAAAGCGGTAGACGGATTGCGTCCTCGTATTTTTAGCCTGGCGCAATGCCCGAGAAGGCAGCATCCAATTAATCATCGCTGTTGGCGATTGGCCGTGAGGCGCTCGAGCTATTCAATAGCCCGGTAACATTCTTCCAGACTGGCGGCACATGCAGCCACACATTTATCTTTAGCAAGTCCATCCCCGCGCGCTGACCTCCGATCGACGCAAGCCCGTGTGCAGCAGGAATAGACGGCTTGGCAAGCCTCGGCGACCGTAAGCTGCTCTTCCGTCTCGCATGACGGCATCGGCGGTACCGCATCGGAAGGCTTTGACGTTGTGCATCCACCAACCGCAAAGGCAAAGAGAATCATTCCGACTGCTAGTAATCTTTTTTTGCAGGCCTTCATGTCAACCTTCTATCGCTGAGTACGGAAGTTCTCAGCCCTTTTCAGTATGGAGCCAGGGACGCGCTTTCTCAAGCAACGGGCAGGCGGGGAAGGTGAGCGGCTCCGGGGAAATCAAGGGCAAAGGCGGCTTTATTCGAGCGCAGGGGAATAGATGTCGGGCACCGACGATCTTGGTCGTTGCTCGTTTCCGCATTGGGGCCCCCGGATGGACTTCCGCTTGTAGCCGAAAGCGTAGGCTCAGGCAGCTTTGGATAGCGCGATAGTGTGCAGGTGACAGGAGCGATAAAAGCGGCACTTCTATCTGGTCTTATTTGCCCTGGCGTCGGGCACATTGCTCTGAAGCGCTATCGACGCGGCTTGATTTTGATGCTTTCTGCCCTGATAGCTCTGTCAGTCATGATTTCGGTATCAATCAAGCGCGCACTTACTATTATCGATCAAATAAACAGTGGCCAGATTCCCGCTGGCGCAGAGGCCGTAACTGAATTTGTGGCTAATTCCGCTAGTCGTTCGAGCGGTGGATTAGTCAATGTGTCGGTGATCGTTTTCCTTGTTGTTTGGCTGATAGGCATTATCGATTCCTACAGAATCGGGGCCGCTCAATAATTGCTTACCACGTGAAAGGCCGCTTCTGGTCGCAAGCAGTCCTTTAGCCGACTTCACGCAATCATTATTGCTGCGGTCGCGTTGGAATGTACTTGCGATTTGATGTCAGTATTGACTTTAGCTGTGCATCTCTCCATTGAGTTTATCCATGTTCTATCGATTATCATGCTCTGCGGCATTCTTGGGCCCGCCATCGTCATGGCGGGGGATCGGGCTGTGATGTTGTGGGGTGGGCTTTTTCCGGCCGCAGCTTGCCGCCTTGCCCATCGCACAGTCATGGTGCTGATTGTCGGTTCCTTTAGCGCAGCGTGCTTTCCTGATCCTGAGGTCAAGCAATCAAATGGAGGCAGTGATTCTTCTGCGACTGCTTCCGGTTCGCAAATAGATGTGGAACCTGAGAAGGCGTCGAGCTTTGAAGCGACCAGTGAAGTTCAGGATGCAGAGCCAGAGCCGAGACCACGAGTTTTCGATTTCACGCTGCCTGAGAGTATTACTTTGCCGGAAAGTAATATTCAGATAGAAGATACAGAGCCATCGAATATATTTGATGGACAGGATCTGTTTGGGAAAGAGAAGAAAAAGAGCAATGTTTCTCTAACCGTGACTCCTGACATGAAGGCTGGCGATGAGTTATCCGAGGTCCCTGAAATTGAAGGCGGCTCTATCGACGTGAAGGTTAAGACCAAGTAGTGGTGTGCGCCCCGCGAAGCGGAACCCCTGCTTCTGGCCGAAGGCGGTCGTTCGCGCCCACATTCACGGCATCAGAGTCGCGGCTTCAAGGTCAATGGTGGATTTTTTTAACAGGGGCTTGAGCGTCTCCCATGCATTCTCCAGCAGCACCGGCTGACCCTCCGCATTCGGATGAATCAGGTCCGGCAGCAGCAACTCAGGTTCTAAGGCCACGCCGTCCATAAAGAAGGGGATAAGGCTGACCTCTCGTTCTGCCGCCAGGGTGGTGTAAACCTCGGCAAACTCGGTGGTGTAGGCAATACCGTAGTTAGGCGGAATCTGCATGCCCGCCAGGATGACCTGAGAACCGGCCGCCTGGCTGAGCTCGATCATGCGCTCCAGATTGCGTCGAATGACGGGCACCGGCGTGGCGCGCAGGCCATCATTGCCGCCCAGCTCCAGCAGGGTGATGGCCGGCTCGTGGCGCTTGAGGGCCCGGGGCAGGCGGCGTAGCCCGCCGCCGGTGGTGTCACCACTGATGCTGGCATTAACTACCCGATATTCGTAACCTTTCTGTTGCAGGCGGTCTTGCAGCAAGGCCACCCAGCCATCAGAGATCTCGATACCGAAACCGGCGCTGAGACTGTCCCCAACAACCAAAATCACTGGGGCCGGCGGTTGAGCAGGAACGGAGCCTGCAACCGCTAGCAGCAGTAGAACGAAAACTCCCTTTATGGATGAACGCATGCAAGACATCGTGTTGCGCACTGAAGCACTGAGCAAGAAAGTTAGCAGCCCGGAGGGGTCCCTGACCATTCTCGATGATGTCCATATAGCGGTGGAGTCGGGCGAGTCTGTGGCCCTTGTGGGGCCCTCAGGGGCCGGCAAGACCACTCTGCTGGCATTGCTGGCCGGCCTGGACCGTCCCAGCCACGGCCACGTGTGGCTGTGTGGAGAGGATCTGACCGCCCTGGATGAAGATGGCCGGGCCCGCCTGCGCGGCGACCGGGTGGGCTTTGTCTTCCAGTCCTTCCACCTGGTGCCCTCCCTGACAGCCCTGGAGAACGTTATGTTGCCCCTGGAGCTGACCGGGGCGGACGGGGCGAAGGCGCGGGCTACGGAAGCCCTGACCAGCATGGGTCTGGGTGAACGCCTGGGCCACTACCCAAACCAGCTCTCCGGCGGCGAAAAGCAACGCGTAGCCATTTCCCGCGCCTTTATCACCAAACCCCAAGTCCTGTTCGCCGATGAGCCGACCGGCAACCTGGACACCGCCACGGGCGAGCGCGTGGCCTCGCTGCTGTTTGATCTGAATAAAGAATTCCAGACCACCCTGGTGCTGGTTACCCATGATCGTGAACTGGCCGCGCGCTGCGACCGGGTCATCGAGCTGGCCAGCGGCAAGGTGGTTTCATGAGCGGGTTACGCTTTGGGCTGAAGACCTTGTTGCGCGATTCGCGCACGGGCGAACTGGGCGTGCTGCTTGCGGCCATCGTGGTGGCCGTCACGGCTATGACGGCGGTGGGGTTTTTTACTGATCGCGTCGGCGGTGCCATTCGCACCCAGGCCAGCGCGGTGCTGGCTGGTGACCTGGACTTAAGCTCCACGGATCCGATTCCGGCGGAGTTCATGAGCGACGCGCGGACTCGGGGCCTGGATGCTGCCGAGCTGATGACCTTTCCCACTATGGCCCTGGCCGGAGACAATAATTCCCTGGCACTGATTAAGGCCGTCAGCGCCGGTTACCCGCTGCGCGGCGAGATTCTGGTCTCGCCCCAGATGTTCGGCGAAGCTGAGCGCGCCGAGGGAATTCCGGCGCCGGGCGAGGCCTGGGCAGAACCCGGCCTGCTGGCCCGTCTGAATGCGGATGTGGGCGCCACCCTGATGGTGGGCAGTGCGAGCGTCGTGGTCACCCAGGTCCTGGACTACCAGCCCGGCCAGGGTGTGGGTGGTTTCTCGCAGCTGGCTGCCGGCTTGCTGGTCAATATCGCTGATGTGCCGGCTTTTGACGTGGTGAGGCCGGGCAGTCGGATTACCTATCGACAGATTTTTGCCGGGAAACCCGACGTTGTGGACGACTGGCGAGCTGAGCTGCGCACCCGCGTGGGCAAGAGCGTGCGCATTCGCGGGCTGGAAGATGCCGGCGAGCAAATTACTGCAGCCATCGATCGGGCCCAGCGTTTTCTGACCCTGGCTTCCCTGGTCACCGTGATTCTTGCCGCCGTCGCCACGGCGATGGCCGCGCGCCGCTATGCCTTGCGTCACCTCGACACGATTGCCTTGATGAAGAGCCTGGGCGCAACCCAGGGTTTTATCCTGGTCAGCACCTTGTTTCAGCTCGGTCTGGTTATTGTCTTCACGGCGCTGTTGGGCACCTTGCTGGGTTATGGCGCCCAAAGTGTGCTGGTCGGTCTGGGGGCGAGCATACTTAAAGTCGATTTGCCGCCGGCGTCGTGGTTTGCCGGCGCGCTGGGATTGTTGACGGCCGCTACGATCACCGTCGGCTTTGCTTTGCCCCACCTGCTCAAGCTCAAGGACACGCCGCCCATGCGGGTGCTGCGCCATGATCTGCCGCCACCGCGACTCGATACAGGCTTAAGTTATGGCATCGCCATCCTGGCTTTGTTGTTCATGATCGGCGCCATCGTGCAGGACCTGCTGATGCTTGGCCTGATTGCCGGTGGTCTGATCATCGTCGCAGCGACTGCGGTGGCCGGCGGCTGGTTCCTGGTCTGGGTGCTGACCCGCTTCCGCGGCGCGGCGGGGGTGTCCTGGCGCTACGGCCTGGCCAATATTTCCCGGCGGGGCAGTGAAAGCGTCGTACAGATCGTGGCCTTTGCTTTGTCACTGATGGTGCTGTTGTTGCTTACCCTCGTGCGCAGTGACCTGTTGAATGAATGGCAACGCACCGTGCCCGAGGATGCGCCGAATTATTTTCTGATCAACATCGAACCGGAACAGTGGCCGGGCATCCGTGATTTTTTTGAGGCAGAAATCGGTAAAGCGCCGGACTATCTGCCTTTCCTGCGGGGTCGCGTAACCCGCATCAAGGGCCAGGCCGTTGATGACATCAAATTTCCCAATCCGCGGGCCGAAAACTTTGCCAAGCGCGAAGGCAACCTGACCTGGCGCAGCGCGTTGCCCGCGACCAATGAGATTCGCGAAGGCGAATGGTGGGCGTCGGCTAATCAAGGCGAGATCGAGGCCTCTCTTGAGGTGGGCATAGCCCGTGACCTGGGGATTGCCGTGGGCGACACCCTGGGCTTTAACGTCGGCGGTGAAGATGTCGATGTTCGCGTGACCAGTTTGCGCTTCGTGGAGTGGGACTCCATGCAGCCCAACTTTTTCGTGATGTTGTCGCCGGGACTGACGGAAGAATTGCCGCAGACCTATATTGCGAGTGTTTTCATCCCGCCTGAAAAGCGGCGCATTCTCAGTGATTTCGTGCGCGAGTTTCCGGGGGTGACGCTGCTGGATCTGGAAGTCATCCTCAGCCAGGTCCGCATGATCATCGAGCGGGCCTCCATGGCAGTGCAGTATGTATTCCTGTTCACCCTGCTGGCGGGGGTTACCGTACTGCTGGCGGCTATCCAGGTTACCAAGGATGAGCGCCGTTTCGAGAGCGCGATTTTGCATACCCTGGGTGCCGGCCGACGCATGATCATGCAAGGGCTGGCGGTGGAATTTACCGCCCTGGGTACTTTGGCAGGCTTGCTCGCCGCCTTTGGGGCCACGGCCGTTGGCTGGGTGGTTGCAGAACAGGCTTTCGAGCTGGATTACGCGCTCAACCCGTGGATATGGCTGGTGGGCTGCCTGGCGGGTGCCGTGATCGTGGGGGTCTGCGGCAGCCTGGCCACACGCGGAGCCGTCAATGAACCACCGGTGGCTGTGCTGCGCGACGGCTGAGTATTGGCCAGCGTTGCCAAAGCTTCGGCGTTGGGGGCATCAGCGGACATTCGATGCGGGCCTGCCATTGCCCCACCTTGGCAGACGACAGACTGGCGCGGCCAGCCCCGAGGGGCTGCTGGTTTACGGCTGTCTGGAAACGATGATGGTTTCGGCCAGCGCCGCGGCCCGCTCGGGCATCGCGGCAATATTCCCGGCCTCCTGGCGCGCCGTCTCAATGTCCCACTCATCAACCAGCACACGCCCGGTCATCCAGAGTGCGACGGCCCGTGTTCCTGATGCGCAGTAGATGTAGACCGGCTGGTTGTCCGGGTTAGTGACCGTGGCCAGGAAGTTATCGACGACTTCCGGCCCTGCAGTTTGGGAAGAGAACGGCAGGTGAACGAAATTGAGACCGGCCTGCTCAGCGGCGGCCCGGTCGGCCTCTATGTCTGCCCCCCTCTCATTGGCGAGGCGCAGATTGATGATGGTGGCAAAGCCCTCGTTCTTAAGTGCCGCCATGGCGGAGGGTTCCGTCGCGCCGCCAAAACCCGCCGACTCACCCGCAAAGCCCGACGAGCCATCTATCCGCGTGAAGTTTGTGAGCCCGGGCCTGGGGCTGCGGTCAAATTTCTCGTCGGTCGACTCACCGGGCTGTGTCCCGCAGGCAGCGAGGCCGCAGAGCACCAGGATTACGACTACCGCAACGCGGCCACCATTTTTCAACATCATCGCTATTCCAGCCCATTGCCTAGGTTGCAGAGCATCTGCTGATTGTTCTGAATGCCCTTATCGCCGGAGCGGTTGTTTCGTCGCCTGTGGCGGAAAAGCCGGGGCGCTATTCCAGGTTAAGGGCACTGATAATTCGAATATTATCTTACGCCAGGCGGGGCCTGGCCGTTAACGCCCGGCCCAAAGGGGGCTTGATCTGAGGCGATCGCCCTGGAATTCGGCTGATCTGGCAGAAAACCACCGGTTAACTGAATACCTCCGGAAATGGGCGCAGCAAGCGGAGTTTGCAATAGTCGGCCGATCCCGTGATTCTTTATCGATCTGCTGTCACAATATTCGCATTAGGTTGCGGCTCATGCCCGGATACGGCCGTCGCGGCACGCTCTTGGCGGCATCTCCATGCTAGCTTGAGTGCTTTTTCCAGCCACGTATTGGGATTGAGGGACCAGGGAAAGCCTGGCCCAGGGTCACATTTATGTTCAGATTTGCCGCCGACCGCTTGCCGGTTTCCATTGTGCTTGCGATCAGCATGATCGACTTCAGTGTGTATTTTTTGGTCGACAGCCTGGCATGGCTGGTGGCCTATGCGCTGATATCTATTGTGCCAAAGGGCGTGATTTGTGCCTGGAATCATCATCACCAGCATACGGTGACCTTCCACTCCAAAATTCTCAATCGCGTTCTGGAGTTTTTCTACGCCCTGCATACGGGCGTAACGACCAACCTTTGGGTCCTGCACCATGTGCTCGGTCATCACAGAAACTTTCTTGATCAGGACCTTGATGAGAGCGGCTGGAAAAGCCCAGATGGCAGGACTATGAGCGCCTTTGAATACACCGTGAATATTGCGGGCACGGCATATTATCGAGGCTACCAGGTAGGTAAAAAGTTTCCGCGGGTACAGCGCGACTTTCTGCTCTACTCCGCACTGACACTGATCGGTGTTGTCGTACTTTGCTGGTTCAGGTTCGTGCCGGCGCTGCTTGTTTTCGTGCTGCCGATGGTAATCAGTCTGTTGTTTACCGCCTGGGTGACGCATGACCATCACAGTGGTCTGGATACTGATGATCCATTCCAGGCCTCATACAACAACACCAACCCGCTCTTTAATCTGCTGACGGGTAATCTTGGCTATCACACGGCGCATCACCACCGTCCCGGCCTGCATTGGTCGGAGCTTCCCGGGTTGCATGAAAAGATCAAGCACCGGATTCCACCGGCCCTGATGCGCGATTCCAGATTTGTGCTGGCTGAGACCTGATTAGAGAAGCGTTCGAAAGCTGCTGCGTCAGTCCTGCCCGAAACGCATGGATCTGTCAGGTATCCATCAGAACAGGCTCAATGCGGTTGCCAGACAGCGGAACGAGCGACCGGGACAAAGCTTAGGCTTCGAAACGCCGGCTAAACGATTGGCTCAATGTGTTTCGTCGATCGGTTGAAATCGCCGTCGTAAGCGGACATTCGCGACCTCGGTAGACCCGTCCCGAAGATCCTGCTTCATTCCACCCGGTTGCGACGTTCGCTCTGTTGGAAGGCGGCTACATTCGCGGCCAGCTCATCAATCGCCCGTTGCCTCGCTTCCTGCGCTCCCCAGGCTTGGTGGGGTGTGACGATCAGATTCGGCAGCTGCTCTGCTAGCAGCGGGTGATCAGCCGGCGGGGGCTCGGTGTTCAGCACATCGATGCCGGCCGCGCCCAGCTGCCCGCTTCGCAAGGCGCCGAGCAGGGCAGTGGGTTCGACCAGCCCGCCGCGGGCGGTGTTGATCAGCACGCAGCCCCGCCGCATCAGGGCCAGGGACTGGCCGTTAATCAGATGCTCCGTTTCCGGGGTCAGGGGGCAGTGCAGGCTCAGGTAGTCGGATCGGGCCAGTAGCGCCTTAATGCCCACGCGGGGGACTTTGCCCGTGCCCACGTCGTACATGAAGAAATCGTCGTCCAGTCGATAGGGCTGGCGGGCAGCCAGTACTTGCAGGCCGAAGGCTTCGGCCGCGCGGGCCACAGCGCTGCCCAGATTGCCCAGGCCGATGATGCCCAGGGTTTTGCCACTGAGTTCACGCACGGGCGGATCGAGCAGACAGAATTGCCCTGCCCCAGACCACTGTCCGTTCTGCACCTGCTGCCGATAGCTGAGCAGGTGCTGATTTAATGCCAGCAACAGGCCAAAGACATGCTGCACCACCGATGGCGTGCAGTAATTGCGAATATTACAGACAGCAATGCCCTGTTCTGCAGCCGCCTTGAGGTCAACGTTATCCGTCCCCGTGGCAGCGACACAGATCAGGCGGAGTGACCGGGCGCTTTGCAGGCACGCGGCATCGAGCACGACCTTGTTCACGAAGACCACTTCAGCGTCGGCCAGGCGTGGCGCGCATTCGGTCGGACTGGTGGCGCCGAAGAACTTGAGCTCCGGTAGTAACTTCGTCAGTGGACTGCTGTCCACATCGGCCGGCCCGAGACTGTCGTAGTCAAGAAAGACCGCGCGCATGGCGTCGGCCCCCGGCTTAGCCAGAGTCCTGAATGCCGCGGGCGATGCCGTTCACGCTGGCAACCAGCGCTGAAAACAGGGCTTCGTCCTCGCGGCCTCCGGCCCGCCACCGGCGGAGCAATTCCACCTGTAACAGGCTCATGGGATCCACATAGGGATTACGCAGGCGGATTGAGCGGCGCAGGGTGTCCTGTTTTTCCAGCAACACTTGCTGGTTTTTCACTCGCAGCAAGTTTTCGACACACAGATCAAACTCCAGGCGCAGATTGGGGAAGAAGCGCTCATGCAACTCACCTGCCAGGCTTGAATAGCGGCTCGCTATATTCAAGTCGGCCTTGCCCAGCACCACTTCCAGGTCCGCCAGCAGGTCAGTGAAAAAAGGCCAGTTTCGACTCATAGCCTGGATGGTCTCCAGGCCCGCACTGTCGATGGCGGCGGCCAGCCCGGAACCGGCGCCGTACCAGCCGGGTAACAGGTTGCGACACTGACTCCACGCGAAGTCCCAGGGCACCGCGCGCAGACTCTGTAAGCCGTCCGGCTCGTCACCATGCCGGGCGTTGCCCTGCATTTTTCGGATTACATCGACCGGTGTGGCGGCCTCGAAATACGCATAGAAATCGGTCTCGCCGTAAACCAGGGCCTGGTAGCGCTTGCGACTGGCTTCCGTCATCACTTCCATGACTTCGCTCCAGCGCCGCAGTTCTTCCGGCGCGCGCTGCTTGGGCAGGGCTGTCGCTGCAGCCACGGAGCTCACCGCCTGCTCCAGGGTGCGCAGTGCAATGCCGCGCAGCCCGTACTTGGCATTGACCAGTTCGCCCCGTTCCGTCGTCCGCAGGCGTCCGCGGATGGCGCCCGGCGCCGCACCCAGGACTGCGGCGTGGGTTTTGCCGCCACCGCGACTGACGGTGCCGCCCTGTCCATGACACAGGGTGAGTTCCACGTTGCTGTTGTCGAGAACCTTCACCAGGTCTGCCTGGGCTTTGTGCAGGGTCCAGCGAGCCCGCGTCATGCCACTGTCCATGGTGCTGTCGGAATAACTCACCATGACGGTTTGCTGGTTGTTGCGGCTGGCCAGATGTTCCCGGTAAATGGTGTTCTTTAATAGCAATTCGATAGTTTCGCCGCAGTGGCTTAAGTCTTCCACCGTTTCGAAATAGGGGGCGATATCCAGGGGGACGCCGCCATTCCGTCGGCGCAGGTCGCCCCAACGGGCCAGCAGCATCACGGACAGTACGTCATCCACACCGTGAGCCATGCTGACCACGTAGGTGCCAATAGAGCGCTGTCCGAAGCGCCGGCGGCAGAAGCCGATGGACTGGAAAACGGCGAGATCGCGCCGGGATTCATTGTCCAGGTCAGGACAGGCAGACTCATTGCGCTCCAGGGCGGTGGCAATGCGTCGGGCGCGCTCTTCCGCCGGCCAGTCCATCCAGCCCTTTTCACGCAGACACCGGCCGATAACGCCGCGATTGACCAGGGCTGTCTGGCGTATGTCGAGAGTCAGAAAATGGAACCCGAATGTCTGTACGCGCCGGATCAGGCGTTGTACGGCAAACAGACCGGCATGTTTGCCAAGATTATCGCGCAGGCTGGTGGCGACTAACTGCAGGTCTTCCAGCAGTTCTTCGGGGGACTCATAGGGAAAAGCATCGTCGTCATAGGTCGCTTTGAGACGGCGCATGACCAGTCGCAGAAAGATGCGATAAGGCATATCCCGGTGGCGCAAGGGAACAGAGCCCGCGGCATTGGGGAAGTGTCCCGAGTAGTCCGCAGAGCGTTCCAGTAACTCGGGCGTGACCTGTGCGCGCTTGGCGGACTGGCTGAGCTTCTCGGCCAGGCTGCGGCATTCCCCGTAATACAGATCCAGGATCAGGGCACGCTGGCGCGACAGGGTTTCGCGAATGGTGCGCGCCGTGGTATCCGGCCTGGCGTCCATATCGCTGCCTATCAGGGAGGCGAAGCGCACGATGGTGGGCAGTTCTACTTCGGCTGCCGCCGGTCCATAGGCCTTGACCAGGGCATCCTGCAGGGCCTCATAGAACACCGGGATGGCTCGGTAGATGACATCCGTCAGGAAGAACAGCACATGCTCCAATTCGTCAAAGGAGGTGCGCTCTTCGTCGGGCTGTTCCTCCGTTTGCCAAATGGAAGTGATGCTGTCGCGAATACTTTCGTAACGCGCTGCCGTTTCGCCGGGGGTGAGCTCCGGGTTCTGGATATCAATCAGGTGGCGAACGATGTCCTGCTGCTTGCGCAGGATGGTGCGGCGGGTGGGTTCGGTGGGCTGGCCGGCGAACACTGGTTCAACTTGCATGCCCTGCAGCAGTTTTAGCGTCGCCTCCAGGTCCAGGCCATGATCGCGCAGGCGCAGGATGGTGGCTTCCAGCCCGCCTGGCTGCTGACGACTGGTGTCTTTCAGATAGGCGCGGCGGCGGCGAATTCGATGCACCTGCTCCGCAGTGTTAACCACCTGGAAATAGGTTGAGAAGGCGCGGACAAAATCTCTGGCGGTTTCCGTCGACAGAGATTGCAGCACTGTGCCGAGCTCGGCGCCGGCCTCACGATCACCTTCCCGGCGATCAATGGCCAGGCGACGCGCCCGTTCCACGTTTCTGAACAGATCTTCGCCGCCCTGTTCTTTAAGGAGTTCGCCGATCATGCCGCCCAGATCGTGGACGTTCTGGCGGAGCCCGGCATTTTTGCCGGAGAACTTCGCATCGCTGCGTTTCTCCGCCGGGCGCGCGGTCGGGTGTAGCCCGGTGGCCTCGTTAGGTGGGGTGGCGGACATATAGGTTGAAAGTGTTAGCCGGAAAGGCCCGGAAAGTCTAGCAGAACCCGGCGCTGGGGACGGCGCCTGCAGACGGAGTTGGCGGTACCCCCGGCCGCAGCTATGCTTGCCGATCCGAAGCCACCTCGCGCCCGTGAAGGACTCCTGTTGCCGCCCTTACCTGACCCCCATGCTATCAGTGTCCTGCTGCTTACCTGTGTGGCCCTGATCCTGTTCACCAAGGACAGGATACCCCTGGAAACCACCGGGCTGGCCGTCATGCTGTTGCTGGTCGTGGGTTTTTACCTGTTTCCCTATAAGAACATCCGGCCGGCGGATTTTTTCATCAATTTTGGCAACGAAGCCCTGGTCACCATTTGTGCCCTGCTGATCGTGGGTCGCGGCCTGGAAACCACCGGCGCCCTGCAACCCCTGGCCAGTGCCATGGCGCGCTACTGGATGGAAACGCCGAAGACTGCCTTGCTCGTGACGCTGATTCTCGGCGCCGTGCTCAGCGCATTCCTGAACAACACGCCCATTGTGGTCATGTTGTTGCCGGTGCTGGTTGCCTGCAGTCTGCGCGCCCGGCGGCCTCCCTCAGAGGTGCTGATGCCCATGGGGTTGGCGACCCTGATCGGCGGCATGGCCACCACCATCGGCACCTCCACCAATCTTCTGGTGGTCGGGATTGCCGCGGATCTGGGCCAGCGTCGCTTCGAGATGTTTGATTTCACGTTGCCTGTGGCTATTGCTGGCGGTTTTGGCCTGCTTTATCTGTGGTTGATTGCGCCCCTGCTGACACCGCGGCGTCGGCCACCCATGTCTGATACTTCGCCGCGCCTGTTCAACGCGGTGCTCTATGTCAACGAAGAAAGTTTCGCTGCGGGCAAGACCCTGTCGGAAGTCTTGGCGAAAACTGAAAACCGCCTGCGTGTAGATCGTATTCAACGCACGGAAAGCCTGTTCCTGGCTAAATTGCCGTCCGTGAAGCTGCAGCCGGGTGATCGGCTGTATGTTCGTGATACTTCTGACCGGCTAAAGGAATTCGAAAGCACCTTGGGCGCAACCTTGTTTAACGACAGTCCCGGTGAGACCAGTGAACCGGTGACGGACGAAGCACCCCTGGACACCGAAGGCCAGCAGCTCGCCGAAGTGGTGATTACCCGCGGTTCGCCGCTTCACCATCGCACTCTGAACTCGGCGCATTTCAGTACCCGCTTCCGGCTGATGCCCATGGCCATTCATCGCGCCCGCACAGATCGCGACCTGGCCGGCGACCTGGGTGCGGTGCGCCTGCGGGCCGGTGATGTGCTGCTGGTGCAGGGGGCCAAGGAAGCGATTCAGGAACTGCGCGAAAGTGGCTCCATGCTGGTGCTTGATGCCACCACAGATCTGCCCCATACCGCCCGGGCGCCCCTGGCCCTGGGCATCATGGCCGTGGTGGTGTTCTTCGCCGGTACCAGCCTGATGCCTATTTCCGTG
>Ga0316187_10003136_pt1 | contig 14385 bp, 14 predicted proteins | sample CroRivburrow1_MG_FD_204927 | JGI IMG/M metagenome (GOLD analysis project Ga0316187, IMG submission 204927) | Coastal sediment microbial communities from Maine, United States - Cross River worm burrow 1 | ecosystem: Environmental > Aquatic > Marine > Coastal > Sediment | place: USA: Maine... | reverse complement strand
AAGGCGGGTTTCATTGATTATGTAACTAAACCGATACAGGTTGAGCAACTAATTACTGCCCTGGAACGAGCGCTCTAAACCGGCTGGCCCTTTGTAAAAAGGGGCGCTAGATAAGGTTGCGCCTACTGCGCTTTATCATATGCCACTATCAGCCCTTTCAGTTTTTGTTCCTTTGTTAATCGCGCCAAAACTTGTTTAGCATCTTTCAGTGCCTTTTCCGGGCCTACGTAGACACGGGTGGTGTTTTTATTGTTAATCAGCTTGGCTTCAACAAATGATGTAAAGCCTGCCTTCTTAAGCTTGTCTCTTAGATTTGTTGCATTATTAGCGTTGCTAAAGCTCCCCAACTGAATAACCCAGGCCTTTGTAACCGATGTGGATTTTTTCAACTTCAATGCCGTTATTTTTTTTGGTGCCACTGCTTTAGTTTGTGAAGGGGTGGTTTTAACAGTGCCCGTAGTTTGGGCTCTCTCTCTTGATGTTATCGAAGTTGCTTCTTCGAGCTTTAAAGCTGTGGCTTTTCGTTCTGTCGGTTGGTTGGTTGGTTGTTTCTTAATTTTATGCTCTGCAACAACTCTTTTGGCTGTTGGCTGGGCCTTTGGTAATTGTTGTGCTGCCTGAGGTTGGCTAGTTGAATCCTGAGTAGGGGTTTTTATTTCTGTTATCTGATCAGTTTTTTTATTACTCTCTTTGGGAACTTTAACAACAGGAGCAGGTTTATTTGCTTGCGGTTTTGGGGTTCTTTTTGCTACTACTTCAGGTTGGGCTTCTACTGCTTTATCGGCTGTGTCTTTCAGTACTCTCTTGTCACTCTTTTCAATCGGTACAATCTTTGATTGATAGGGAGGGTGCTCAACTGTGGTAGTCCGCTTGGGCTTGTTTTGTTGTGGGGCATCCATTACAAACACAACGCCCGCGACAATAATAATGATTGCCCCTGCTGCTCCAATTACAATTTTTTTAATTTGATCATTCATCAGATAGCTGCCCACTAAATCTCTCTTAGGCCATCTGAAGGCTGGATTCTGGCTGCCCGATAACCACCCAATGCTGCGGCTAATACAGCTGCTCCAACGGTAAATGCGAGGGCTATCTCAAAATGCAATGGCAACAGTCGGCATACTGGGTTGCCATCTTCCACCTGGGTTAGCAACATGCGGTTGATGCTAGTCTCTACGCCCAGATAGATCAGGCTTGCTACTAGCCAGCCCAGTATGCCGGTTAGTAGTGCCTGCAGTACAGGGAACCAGACAATGTCTGATGTTCTGAATCCAACCAGGCGTAATACGCTAAGCTCTTTCTTCTTTCGGTCTACATTGGCCCACAGGTTTGCTCCCAGCGAAAAGGAGAAGCCGGTGAGACCAATAACCGCAACAAACCAGAAGACGGCGCTTAACTGTCTCTCCATGGTTTGGACAATGTCGATATCAGCAGCGCGGGTTCTTGCCTCAATACCGCTGGCCGTGAGTCCATCCCGGAGCCCTGCAACATAATCGATGGAGCTGGCATAGAGTCGGAAGCCGGGGAAGCTGCGCTCACCCTCCAGCGGTGAATCTCCCTGCCAGCCAAGTGCCTGAACTGCACGTCCATCAAGAAAATCTTCGGTGGCAATGACCAGATCCAATGGTGCGAAGGCGCCATCTCGTGCAAATGCGGCAAGATGTGTAATGCCGACCACCGTCAGTTTGACATGCACCCGCTCATTTGTGCCGTTATGACGGCGGTTGAGGCTGCCGTCGATCTGGTCACCTACCTTAACCTTAAGCTTGTTTGCTGCCGATTCAGAGAGCACGATCTGGTTCAGTCCGACAGGTATGCGAACACTCTTGTGGAATAGTGGCTCCCCTGCTGCAGTGGGGATCAGCTCTGTTGGAATGATGCGATGGGCTCTGTCACTCTTTAGCTGCATGGTGGCGGCAAGGCTTCGGGTGCGGGGAATAACAAAGGCCACTTCCGATTTTGCACGCACTGCATTGAACCATTCAGAGTCATAGTGGCCACTTCCCACAGGACGGATCTCCCGATTGCGTGGGTCTTCGATTAGCTGCTCCATCATGCTGCCGATGATGCCGAACTTCAGGGCGAACAGGATCATCATGGGAGCTAACACAGCAGCCAGCGCCAGCACGAAGCAGCTGGACATCTGCCACTCATAAAAGTAGTCGGTCAATGCCAGTCTAAAGATGTTGCGCATTTTTCGGATAGGGTTGCTCATGTTATCTCTGCAACCCTCAACCTGTAACCTTTGTTTCGGTTATGGTGCCGGCGCTATTCTGACTGGTACGGTGTGCAAGCCGGCGCAACCCCAGTTTTTTGATATGCTTCCAATCATGACTGGCAATAATTACAGTTATCTGCATCTCTTCCACCAACTCAACAAACAGAGCCATGATTTTTCTGGCTGCAATAGGGTCCAGTGAAGCAGTCGGTTCATCTGCAATGACGATCGATGGGTGATGTGCCAGGGCACGACCAATGGCGACACGTTGCCGTTCCCCTGTTGATAGCAGCTCTGGACGTTTATCCAGGTGTCGTTCAATGCCGAGGTTTTTTGCCAGCTCTTCTACTGTGCCATCATCCGGCATGCCCAGTAGTTGGCGAGAGAGGTTGATGTTGTCACGGACTGTTAGATAGGAGAGCAGCCCGCCCGTCTGCATCACATAGCCAATACGGTGTTTGCGCAGATCACCCATAAAGTTAAGATCTTTCTGTGACCATGCCTTCGCTACATCTATGGGGGCTGCCTCTTTCTCTGGCCTAAAACGGAATGCCCCCGCCCCGGTGGGGCGCAGGATCATCGCAAGGATATCCAGCAGTGTGCTTTTGCCACAGCCGCTATGGCCAATCAGCGCGATCTTCTCACCCAGGGAGATTTGCAGGCTGGGTACGGTGAGGCGAAACTCAATGCCTTCGGCCATGCGGGTCATCATCACATCACGCAGGTGATAGATAAGTACCTGTTCGTCTCCGGTCAGGCTTCCACTCGGTATTTGGGTGGCAGCGTATTTCAGGGCAGCATGTCCAGGGCAACGGGGAAGACAGAGTCCCCGGTTATGGGGCCACCATCCAGTGAAATCCAGAGATCGGTGTGATCATGCAGAGCCTGATAGTAGTTGATCTTACGCTCCAACCGGTGGGTGAATTTAAGCTGGCGCTTGGCGGGCCAATCGGCCCAGTTCTCCAGGGAGAGGTTCATCACTTCGCCGGTATAGGGCAGGTCCTCAATATATTCACGCATGTAACCCAGGTCAGCCAGGTTGTTGCCTCCAGAGCCGGTGGCTCTAGTGCTGCCCTGCATCTCACTGGGATCGCGGCTTAGGGTGGCGGATAGGCTTTTCAGGTCGTTGAGGAAATTGCGTGGTGATAGCAATCCATCTTCAGCAGCGATCAAGACCTGTTTCAGTACATACTGCAGATCGCTCAGCTGATCGCGGGTAAGCAGTATGCGCACATCCAATGTTGAAAGCATGGGGTTTTGAAAATCACGGTCTACCAGCCAGGCGTTAAATACCTCTGGCACCGTGCCACCCTGAGTGCTCTGCAGGTAGCGCATACGCAGGGCATAGCCCAGCTTTGCCACCTTTTCCTGAAACTTGGCCAATTGGTTGTTCGATGCGGGCTGCGCTTCAAGCATGGGTTCAAGAGCGATCTTGGGCTCAGACTTGGGTGCCCTTGCCCTCTCAAGCTCAACGACTGAACGCACCTGTTCGGTTATCTGTGAAGCCAGCGCATCCAGTACCCGGCCAAACTCCCGAACCTGCCCCATCTTTACGCCGTAGTAGAAATCGCCAATGCCAGGGTATTGTGAGATCTGTTTGTACTGACGGGCGGCATCAGCATGGTTGGACTGGCCAAAGGGTGTTCGCAGGTGCAGTACCCAGATGGAAACACCCTTCTCCAGTGCCAACTCTCTCAACTCATCCTCATTCATGCCGGTGCTGCTGAGTGGGTCGTCTGCGGAGCGGGCACCGGCATCTGTAATCAGCACAACGTAGCGGGCGGCATAATCACTTTTGTCCAGCTCGTTGATGGCGCGCTTGATACCTGCATAGGCATCCTCGATGAAATCCTGACTTGAGACCTTTGCGGGTTTGAGTGCGGCGGCCCGGTTGAAAAAGGCCTTTGAATCGGTACCCTCTTTAAGTGGGACGAAGGTGCGTGCCAGATATTCCAGATCAGGTGATGCAGTGAGATTGTCCCGATAGGCTACCAGGCCAAAGCTGACCTCGTCCTTCAGCCCGGCCTGGGCAATGGATTTATAGACCTTGCGCACCGCATCACGGGTACGGTTAATGTAAGGCCCCATGGAGTTGGTGGCGTCTGTTACAAAGACCAAACCAGAGCGGAAGCGCTTGGCCTGTTGTGCTGGCTTGCTTTTAGATCTGTTGATGAGCTGCTGCTTTGGTTCTGTCTTGGGTGTGGCCTGGCCCTCTTTTAGCGGTACGGTAGTCACCTGCAGCATCATGGCCTGCTCGCTGCCCAGGTAGATATCCTCATGCTGCTGGATGGGCACCAGATAGAAATCCTCCTGGATATCGATGTGGCGTTCAGGCTGGATGGCAATCACAGGGGAGTTCTTTTCAAGCGTCCCGGCCACGGCTCTTTGGTAGAGCTGTTGGTAGGCTGATTGGTTATTCGATTGGATCAGCTTTTTCAGTTCATCCCGCTCTTTAAACAGAAGAACGCGGTTTTGTGTGGTTGGGTTACGGAAGGCGACGGTGAGCACCTGATTCCAGGGTATAAGCTGCTGTTTCAGCACCCATCCCTGGGTGTTGCCGTGACTGTCGGTGCCGACCATTGTCCACTCATCCTGACCAATTCTGCGCTCTCCATAGATGTAAAAGACGGAGAAGGGTTTGATCTCCCTTAGCGTGCGGGATGAGCCGGCAGTGATATGTAGCATGGCGCCAGGTCTTGCCAACACGCGCTGGAAAAGCGAGTTTTTACCCGGCATCAGCAGTGGCTTTTGACGCTCGGCCCAGGCTGGCATGGCTCCACTAAAGAGCAGAATCAGAATCAGTACAGCAGTAGATACTATGGGTCTGTTTATCATCATTATGCTCCTATCTACTGCCACTGTAGTGACAACTGCTTTGCTGCAATATCACCAGATGCGGCCTTCTGCTCCATCCGGGTGCGGAAATCATTCAGGTCTTTCTGGTGGCTTGTCTTGCCACTTCTGGCTGCCTGCTGATACCACTTATAGGCCTGCACCAGGTCAGGCTGATCCATCACGCTGCTTTGCTGAGAGTGATGTGCTGGGTCATTCATCTTTGCCAACACCAGTGCTGCACTGCTATCACCACGCTTGGCAGCAAAAAAGTAGAGTAGGTGGGCATCTGCAAGCATTCCCTTTGCCTTGAAGCGCTCTGCAGATTTAACAATCTGCTTTAGATCAGTTGTCCCTTTCTTCGCCTTGAATTCGGTGATAAGCGCCCGGGCTGAGTTGCCGGGAGGTTGTGTGGCCTCTTTTGCCGAATTGACTGTGGGTTGCGCCTGCGGTGCAGCCGGTTTCCTGACTATAGGTTTTAGCTTGGATCCAGGTGCAGGCTGAATAATGCTGGATGCTGTGCTTTCTGCTCTGTTTGCTGCCGGTGTGGTCGCTTTGGGTATGCTTACGATTTTGGCAGGTTCATTCTCATAAAACATAAAAAAGCCAATGATCCCAGCCAGGGCCAGCATTACGATAATCTTGGGAAGTGGGTTTGGCTTTGTTTTCTTCTGTGTGACCTCGTTGAAGAGGTCGCCCTGCAAGCCTTTATCGGCCATATTCATATGATTTCCTTTGGACTATCAATATACCGTTTATCAGGAGCGTGCGTAGTTGCCACAGCCAGCTGCTGTTGGGTGGGGTGACAAGGGACGGATTTTACACCAATCGCTGCCGGGATTGATAACCCAATAGCTGTAATCAAATGTTGTCTAGGATTTAAGAAAATGCGGTAAACCGGCCACAGTTAGGATCACCTGATCGCAGACCTGAGCCAGCTCCTGGTGCAGGAATCCGGCCTCATCGCAAAACCTACGGCTCAGTTCTCCCATGGGGACAACACCCATCCCCGTCTCGTTGCTGACCAATACAATCTCTCCCGGCAGGGTTGGGAGTATTTCCTGCAGTGCCAGCAGCTCTTTTTCCAGCCGGGTGTTGTCATCAAGCAGCAGCAGATTGGTTAGCCATAGCGTCAGACAGTCCACGAGCAGAAAGCGGTCGGCTCGGGCCTCTTTTTGTAGTGCTTCTGCCAGACTGTATGGCTCTTCGATCAACGCCCACTCAGTGGGTCTGTGGGTGCGGTGATGATCGATGCGCTGCTGCATCGCTTTATCTTGAACTGTGGCAGTGGCGATGTAGGTAACAGTCAGCCCCGACTCCAGAGCATACTGTTCAGCCAGCCGGCTTTTGCCAGAGCGGACACCGCCGAGGATAAGCCTTTTCATAGCGAGTCCAGCTCCAATAGCCGGGCCAGGGCGGCAAGGTCCAGATGCTCGGCGATGGCATCGGTGATTCGGTCGATCCCCTCTTCACGTTGCAGATGATAGTCGGGGCTTTGAGGTTCAGTCAGCCCGGCCCAGCGTAGCAGGCTATTGCAGCTCTCTTTGGACTCAAACAGACCGTGCAGGTAGGTGCCGATGATCTGATTGTCTGCTGATATAGCGCCATCGACTCTTGCACCCAGCTCAACCAAAGGCCGCTCCAGCGCAGCGCCCTCGGTATGCCCGGCATGGATCTCATAGCCACTGATGGCTGTCCTTTCCAAGAGCAGTTGTCCAGTGATGTTGTGCAGCTGTTTTTCCGGTTGCAGGGTGGTTTGCATCTCCAGCAGACCAAGCCCTGGGGTTTTGCCGGGTTTACCTTCAATACCTTCGGGATCATCAATGGTCTGCCCCAGCATCTGAAATCCCCCGCAGATACCGAGCAGTTTGCCGCCATAACGCAGATGGCGTTGTATAGCCTGCTCCCACCCCTGTGCCCTTAGTGCCGCCAGATCTGCGCTGACACACTTGCTGCCAGGCAGAATGATCAGGTCAGCGGGTGGTATCGGCTGGTCTTTGTGGATGATCTGCAGGTCCACCTGGGGGTGCAGGCGCAGCGGGTCAAAGTCGGTGTGATTACTCAGGCGGGGCAGTGAGGGTACGACTATCTTGATGCCATCGTTATTGGCTGTGACAGCCTCCAGGTTCAGGCTATCCTCTGCCTCCAGGTGTAGCCGGTGCAGATAGGGCAGTACGCCAAGCACCGGTATGCCGGTGCGCTGCTCCAACCAATCCAGGCCGGATTGCAGCAGGCTGATGTCACCGCGAAACTGGTTGATGACAAAGCCTTTCACCCGTGCTCGCTCTGATTCGCTGAGTAGTTCCAGGGTGCCGACCAGATGGGCGAAGACACCGCCCCGGTTGATATCAGCGATCAAAATGACCGGGCAATCCACCGCTTCGGCAAAGCCCATATTGGCGATGTCATTTTCACGCAGGTTGATCTCAGCCGGGCTGCCGGCGCCCTCTACCACAATGCTCTGGTATCGCCGGGCAAGGCGTTGGTAGGACTCCAACACGGCGGGCAAGGCCACCTGCTTGTAGTTGTGATAACCCTGGGCCTCCAGATTGGTTACTGCCTTCCCCTGAATGATGATCTGGGCACCGGTATCGGTGTTGGGCTTCAATAGCACCGGGTTCATGTCGGTGTGGCAGGGAATGTTGGCTGCTTGGGCCTGCACCGCCTGGGCACGCCCAATCTCCCCGTTATCGGCGGTGACAGCGCTGTTCAATGCCATATTCTGTGGCTTGAATGGGGCGACTGATAGGTTGCGTCGGGCCAGCAGACGGCAGAGGCCGGTAACCAATGCGCTCTTGCCGGCATCGGAGGTTGTGCCCTGAACCATTAAGGTGCTCATTGGCTACCAGCGGTCATTGTGGATCAGATCTTCGATTGGCAGGCGTGGCAGCCAGCCGGCCTTCTCTAACTCGGGTTTGTCGTGAAAGTGGCTGACATGGCCGATGCAGAGATAGGCGATGGGCACCACAAATTTAGGGATGTCCAGGATCTCCTTCAGCCTTTTGTGGTGGATGATGCTGACCCAGCCGACACCAAGGTTTTCGGCACGTGCTGCCAGCCAGAGGTTCTGCACGGCACAGACTGAGCTGTAGAGATCCATCTCCTGATTGGCAGTGCGGCCGATCACCGCCTTGCCTGTCCGTTTGCGATCGCAGGTGATGGTGATGCCGAGTGGGGCCTCCATAATCCCTTCCAGTTTGAGGCTGCGGTATTGTGTTTGCTGTTCCCCTTCAAACATCTCCGCAGCTTCGCTATGGGCCACCTCAAAGGCATCTTTGATCTGCTGGCGGATGGTCTGGTTACGCACGATGATGAAATCCCAGGGCTGCATGAAACCGACGCTTGGGGCGTGGTGGGCAGCTGTTAAGATGCGTTCCAGCACCTCGTCTGAGATGGGGTTTGGTAGAAACTCGCTGCGGGTGTCACGGCGGCTGTAGATGGTTTTATAGACGCCATCGCGCTCGTCGGGGGTGATCTGTATGGAGTTATTTTTCATTGTTCTGTCCAGGCTAGAATTCTGTGCCTTGCTGGGCTTTGATGCCCTCTGTGTAGGCGTGCTTGATCATCTTCATCTCAGTGACTGTATCTGCTGCATCGATCACCTCCTGCGGGGCATTGCGGCCCGTAAGCACCAGATGTAACCAGGGTGGTTTCTCCTGCTGGATGAAGTTGGCAATCTCTTGGCCGGTGAGCCAGCCATAGCCGCAGCAGTAATTGATCTCATCCAGCACCACCATGTCGAACTCTTCAGAAAGGATCTTCTGCTGGCTGAATGCCCAGGCCTCCTGGCAGCTTTTTCGATCCTGCTCCGGATTTTTGGTATCCCAGGTGAAACCATCGCCCAGCACATGCCATTCGATATTATCGAACTTTTGGGCTGCGGCCTGCTCGCCCGTCTTCCACTTGCCTTTAATGAATTGAATGACGCAGACCTTCATGCCGGAGCCAGCAGTGCGAAATACCATGCCAAAGGCGCTGGAAGACTTGCCCTTGCCGTCACCGGTGTGAACCAGGGTGATGCCGGTGCGTTTATCTCGGCTTTTCATCTTGCTGCAATCCTCGCGGTCTAACAGTATGTGGAGGATCGATAGGGGGGCAGGCTATGGTTCGCGAAGGAACCGCAAGGCATACCCTGTTTCTCGCCCTCCGCGATAACTAGGAGTGGGTGCTACAAGTCAGTCTCCGGACTCATGAGTGGAAGCCGGTGGCTTCACTGTTTGCGCCTTCCCACGCCTGCGCGCAGTGGCTATTGCAAACAGATGACTCATCTACCGTTGCGGGGGCAGTGCCGGACTTTGACCGGCTTCCTGAAACCTGTGAACAGGCGAATCAGAATAGGGAATGCCAATTGGAGCGTCAAGTTTTGTGTTATTTGAGGCAGAGACTAAACTACTGAAGGAGGAGTGAGTCCATAATGGTCTATCTTGTGAGGTGTAGTAATGGATGTATTTATAGGGAATTTGCCTTCATCAATCTCATTCAATGAGATCCGTAATCTGCATGGCAACTGGAATTATGATGTACCTGTGAAACGAGTTGATGGCCAGGACAGGCATGGACGTGAGTTTCACTATTTTCTTGCTCAGTTTTCTCCAAAAGAGGAAGCTGAAGCGGATCGGCTGATCCGGGAGATGGAGGGTGTGTCATGCTATGGGCGCGTACTTGAGGTGCGTGAGTTCATTCATCGTACCTACAGCAATGAGCGACGGGCGCTGAATTGGCGTGAAAAGCCCTGGCATAAAACTGAGCGTAGGATCTCAGAGCGCCGCAAGGGCAGGCAGTAACAATGCTACCTGCGTAGCGCCTGCATAACTGGTGTGCTCTCTGGGCGGATACCGCGCCATAGGTAGAACGACTCCGCAGCCTGCTCCACCAGCATGCCCAACCCATCTATCACCTTGGCAGCTCCATGCTCCACTCCCCAGTGCATGAATGCGGTGGGCTTGTCGCTATACATCATGTCGTAGCACCAGCCCTCTTTTTCCAATAGGTCGTCTGGAATCTCTGGGATCTGGCCGCTCAAACTGGCAGCGGTTGCATTGATGATGAGATTGAATTTTTTGCCCTTCAGACCATCCAGGCCACAGCCCTCGATTGGCCCCAGTGCTACCAGATCTGAGGCCAGCGCGACTGCTTTGGATGCAGTGCGGTTGGCGATAATAATCTGCTCAGGATTGGTCTCCAGTAAAGGCCGTAAAACTCCGCGAGCAGCGCCGCCAGCACCCAACAGGAGGATGCGGGAACCCGCCAGTGTTGCACCCTGATTCTCCTGTAGATCCCGGACCAGACCAATGCCATCGGTATTATCACCCCGCAGGCGGCCGTCTTGCAGCTGGATGATGGTGTTTACTGCCTGGGCTGACTCGGCACGGAGACTGAGTTCATCGACCAGTTGCCAGGCATCCTCTTTAAAAGGAACAGTAACGTTTAAGCCTCTGCCTCCTTTAGATAAAAAGTCAGCCACATTTTCAGCAAAGTGCCCTGGCTCACCCAGTAGACGAATATATTCCAGCTGTTCCCCCGTCTGTTCTGCAAAGGCATGATGAATCTGTGGTGATTTGCTGTGCTCAATGGGGTTGCCGATAACGGCATAGCGGTCGATGGTTTTGGTCATGGGGTGGTGATAGTTATCCCTGTAGCCACTGGGCGGCACGTTTGGCGAAATAGGTGAGAATGCCATCAGCCCCTGCCCGTTTGATGCAGAGCAGAGACTCCATCACAACGGCCTCTTCGTTCAGCCATCCCTGTTGGGCGGCAGCCATCAACATGCTGTATTCACCGCTGACCTGGTAGACAAAGGTGGGGGCGCCAAACTCATCTTTTACCCGACGTACAATATCGAGATAAGGCATGCCGGGCTTGACCATCACCATGTCCGCCCCCTCCTCCAGATCAAGTGCAACCTCGCGTAGCGCCTCATCGGTATTGGCAGGATCCATCTGATAGGTGTATTTGTTGCCAGCCCCCAGATTTGCTGCAGAACCTACGGCATCCCGGAAGGGGCCGTAGAAGCTGGAGGCGTATTTGGCGGAGTAGGCCAGGATGCGGGTGTGGATGTGGCCTTCAGCTTCCAGCGCCTCACGAGCTGCGCCGATGCGCCCATCCATCATGTCGGAGGGGGCGACAATATCGGCACCTGCGGCGGCATGGGATACAGCCTGCTTGACCAGCACCTCAACCGTTTCGTCATTCATCACATAGCCATTGCTGTCGATCAGGCCATCCTGGCCGTGGGTAGTGAAGGGATCAAGGGCGACATCGGTAATCACCCCCAGCTCAGGTACGGCCTCTTTCAGTGCACGTACAGCACGTTGGGCCAGGCCATCCGGGTTGAAGGCCTCGCGGGCATCTTCCGATTTGGCAGATTGCGGAGTGACTGGAAAGAGCGCCATGGCGGGGATGCCCAGGGCATGAATCTGACGGGCCTCTTCGACCAGCAGGTCTATGCTGAGTCGCTCTACGCCAGGCATTGAGGTGATGGGCTCGCGGTTGCCTTCCCCTTCAAGCACAAATACAGGGTAGATAAAATCTGCGGGGCTGAGCTCTGTTTCCCGCATCAGGCGTCGGGAGAAATCATCCCTGCGCATACGGCGCATGCGAGTGATTGGAAATTGAGCATTTTTTTGGTGCATGGATTTCAGCCTCAGAAAAAGTAGTAGTTGACGACTATAATAAGGTATTCTTGTTGTCCAGGGACGGGATGCTCACGCTTAGTCAGAAAATCCCTACAAACATATTGCTGACATACGATACCTCAGCCACAGGATTTGCGCCAAACTGTTCGTCCAGAGGAAGCAAATTCGTAAAAACCTAAATAGCAGCCTGGCGGGTATTAACATATTTCGGGATTGGTCGCTGTTTGATGTATGCGCCACTAAAAAACAGGTAATCAACATGGCATATTTGCAATCGCGTTATCAATTGGGGATCAAGGCAGCTGTCGGAATGCTGCTGCTTTTTTGTGCATCAGTGGCTTCGGCTGAAATGCTGTCACCACCTGAGGCTGCGATACATGATGTCTCTGAATCTTTAAAGACGCTTTTACAGCAGAATCAAGAGCGTATCAAAACGGATAAAGCCTATGTCTACCGGCTGGCTAACAAGGTTGTGGCGCCGCATGTGGATTTCAACAGGTTATCTGGCCTGGCTTTGGGCAAACATTGGCGCCGTGCCACGCCAGAGCAGAAAAAGGAGTTTATGAGTGAGTTTCAACGGCTGCTGGTGAGGACCTATGCAACCGCTTTTCGTGAATTTGGTGAGTGGTCTCTCAAGTTCGACTCACGGCATGATGCCTCTGATGCTAAAAGTGTAGTAGTGCGTAGCCAAGTGCTGCGCCCCGGTGCTCCCCCTGTATCTGTGAAATATAGGATGCATCAAAAAGATGGGGTCTGGTTGGCGTATGATGTGGTGATTGAAGGTATCAGTCTGGTAACCAACTATCGCACCACCTTTGCCAAAGAGGTGCGTCGAAATGGTATGGATGGTCTGATCAAGCGAGTTGCCAAGCTGAATAACCAGCGTATTGCAGCATCGCAAAGTAGCCAAGTTATAGCTGCATCAAATTAAATTTTCCGTTAATTCTTGAAGCCCTCTTCGACCGCCCTGGGTGGCTGAAGAGGGCTTCAGGCATTTTGGAAGTCTAATAATATCTAAGCTTATGGCCCTTACTTCATTCCATATATCTGGGTGAGTATTCAGGCCAATAGTCCTTCACTGTATGTGCGGTTGCTGTATGTTAATGCTATCGCACGGTTGATCTTCCCTTTGTCCTTTAAGCTAACATGCACCCAGCCTGAATTGGGTTCTCCAGAGTGATAGCACTCTAAAATGACCTGATCAAATTCTAAGTTATCATTGATCCATACTGCGAGATCATAGTTGCTGATGCCTGCTATCTCTATATCTACGGCTTCAGCCTTGCAATGTTGTGATGTTGCTGAGCCTCCTATCTCTTTATTCAGCTCAGGGCTTCTGTAACCACTATTTGGCCTGAATGGCTTTCCATAGTGCATGCGGATAGGTTCCAAGAGCTCTTTGCATAGCCGCTGCAGCTTGGGTAGCAGGTGATCTGGAGGGGTGTTGTCTATGCCTTTTCTTTCTGCGGTCTCAGACTTTATAAGCTCACCCAATGTAAAGTGCGCTGAAAGTTTTTCGCTCTTATTCATATGCCATCTCCCTGGTTGCTATCGGTGATCGTGATAATAATTAGATGTTTTTATAGGTGCTTGTTGAGTACTTTATTTCACTTATTGTGCTGAAAAAATTTACCAAATGCGTTATTTTGTGACGTAGTTCACATTCTACATATCTTTATCCAGATAGTATTAATGTTTCTAAGACCCCCTTCCGATCTAAATGGGGGGGGCAGCGCAGATCTGAAGGCATAGGTTTGCGGGGCGTGAAACTTTGGCTAACTTTCTGCCCGAGCCAAAAACATCCAGTGATGGAACCTTTTTCTGTGAAAGAATTAAGAACAGAAGGTAATCCGTATGTTGAAATCACACTCTTTTAAACAGGGTTTAATTTCGCTCTCTCTTTTGTTGGTCTCTGCCCCTGTTTTGGCAACGCCGCTAGGTACGGCAGAGATGTTTAATGCCTATAGCCGCACAACATTTAGCTATGGTTCAGTTGATATTGAGGGTGTGATTGGCGCAGGCGGTGATATTAACTATACCGGTGGTGACACTGGTCGTTATGCTGATAGTTTCAGCCCTTATACCATTTTTGGTGGTGGCGATGTCACTATAAAAAATCATCATATCTACAACGGTGGTGTTCAGGCAGGAGGTGATGTCACTATATCTGATACCACCATTGGTGGTGATATCAATGACAATGCTACAGTCGGCGGCGATGTCAGTAGCAAAGGTTCTGTCAGTATTGTCCGTGGTAGTTTTAAAACACCTTCTCCCAATGTCACTGCAGAAATGAATGCTACCTTTACAGGCCTGACTTTTAAGAATGGTGTAGTGCATGTTGGCGGAAATTTTGATAATGAAAGCGGCGGTAACTTCGGTGGCAGCACCCTTGTAAAAGGGCCGAGTGCAACAACTACCGCGGATGCTTATTATTTAAATGAAGGCACAGTCACTACAGGGCCGGCTCCTAGTGTAGCTCTTATTGACCATCAACAGGTTTCTGATGATATTGTCAGTGCCAGCCAATATTACGCTGGGACTGCATCAAACGGCACTGTTTTGAACCCATATCCAGAACAGTGGATTTTTGATGGAAATGAAAATCTAAATATTTTTGACTTCAATGGTAGTGATCTTGCCCATATATCAAAAATCACATTTGATGGTTCAAGTGATGCCACCTATGTTATCAACGTC
>Ga0316187_10003132_pt1 | contig 14401 bp, 12 predicted proteins | sample CroRivburrow1_MG_FD_204927 | JGI IMG/M metagenome (GOLD analysis project Ga0316187, IMG submission 204927) | Coastal sediment microbial communities from Maine, United States - Cross River worm burrow 1 | ecosystem: Environmental > Aquatic > Marine > Coastal > Sediment | place: USA: Maine... | reverse complement strand
CGCGCTGATGCAACCCCAGAACAGGATGGCGTCGACGCCGCGCATCCGACGTGTCCGCTCGAGTCCCGCTCGACCGAACAGGTCGAACGCTTTCTTCACCGCCAGCACGGCCACGATGACGGCCAACAGGACCAGCACGTACATGTAGGGTCCGCCCAGGACAAAGAGCCGGATCATGGCGTGTCCTCCAGGAGCATGGCCGCCTTGGCCAGCTCGATGCGCTTGACCTTGTTCATCAAGACGAACCAGAACAACGCCGCGAAGATCGCGACCAGCATGCTGAGGATCATGGTTGCGGAGCTACCCAGCAGCCAGCTCATGAAGTGGATCCCGGCTCTCTGCTGATCCACGGCCATGAGGTGCATCGACAGCAGCATTCCGAGGAAGAACCCGAAGACGCCGTTGAAGATTGCGGCGCAAGCCAGAAGCAACAGTGAGGGAGGCCCGCGTCTCAGACGGCGGAGGCCATGGTCTTTCTTGATGAAGAGCTGATGCGTTTTCGCCAGGAAGATCCCTAACGCGACGAGGCCGACAATCGCCCCGGGCCAAACGAAGGCGCTCGCGCTCGAAAAGAACGTGGGGGAGGCCAGCAGACCCCCTACCGACGCGAGCACGAAGAGGAGGATCAATACCAGAACGACTTTCTCCCAGACTGTCTGGACCTGCTCGGAGAAGCGGTCCATCCCGCGACGCAGCGCCGAGCGGTGAAGGCGGGTCAATTCGGTCAGAGCGTCGTCGGAGGCGTCGAACTTCTCCTCGACCCTTCGGGCGGCTTCTTCTTCGTCGAGGCCGCGCTCCTGGTAAGCCGCGAACATGTCCTCCAGGTCCGCGGCCATCTCCAGCAAGACGTGCGACTTGACCGGCTGGGGAAGGTCGAGTCTCGCCGCCGTTCGTTTGAGCAACCCCGTGAACCGACTCATGGCTTCACCTCTTTGACGATCTCCACGAAGCGCTCGAAGAAAGTTCCCCACGCCGCGACCTGATCGGCGTGACGCCGCCGGCCCTTGGCGGTCAGCGAGTAGCTCTTGCGTTTCCTGCGCTGCCCCTCGTCGCTCCAGACGCCGCGGATCATGCCGTCCTTCTCGAGCTTGTGGAGGATCGGGTACAGGGTCCCGTGATTGAAGCGGAAGAAGCCCCGGCTCCGCTCCTCGATCTCGAGGGCGAGCTGGTAGCCGTGCTTCGCCCCGTCGGCCAGAGCGGCCAGGATCAGGGTTTCGTTGCAGCTCTTGGTCAGGTTGTGGACTTCGACGCGCTCTCTCGACATCTTGCCGCCCACCTCACCCGGGACGTTCCGACGATCAAGCTATAGATTGTCTATATATCGATGATCTATATAATAAGCTGAATCGAGATCCTGTCAAGAGGAACCGAATCGAGGGGTCTCGGGTGATCGCGGGACTACGGGCGGCTACTGCTCGACGATGTCCACACGCACGCGGCCTCGGCCGTTCCAGAGGATGTCCAGCTTCTCGGCGGCCGCGCGGGACAGGTTGATTCGCTTCCTGGAAGCGTGGGGTACGCGGTCGTTGATTCTCAGCTCGACCTCGAGGCCGTTGTCGAGGTTGGTGACCATGACGACGGTACCGAAGGGAAGCGTGGAGTGAGCCGCCGTCAAGGCGTTCATGTCGAACGTCTCGCCGCTCGCGGTCGGCGTGCCGTGGTAGGGCTTGCCGTACCACGTCGCCAGGGCGTTCATCTCGATCGGTGGGGCTTCTTGCGGGGGCGGCTCGACCGCGACGACGGGCGGGGGCGATTCCGTCTCCACGACGATTTCCTCGCCCGCGTCTGTTGCCTCGACGACCTCCTCGTCGGGGAAGAGGTTTGCGGCGAGCGCCACTTCCTCGATCTCCGGCGCGTGGACTTCACGCACGAGCTTCGCCGGGATCGTCAAGATTCCCCTGGGCCCTTGATTCAGGAAGTAGAGACCGTTCTCGTGGAGGATCTTCTCGCCCGTGAAGATCTGTCCGTCCTCGAGGAGGACTTCCACGCTCGCTCCGGCGCCGCCACCACCGAGCGCCAGGAGTAGAAACCCAAGAAGAAGGAACCGTTCCATTCCTTCACCCCCCGCGCGAGCGTACTACAGCTGCCGCTGCCGACAAAGCGTTGTTTCGCAGAGTGGCCCGGATCGGCTGGCGGCATACATTGGTCTTCATGGAAGCAAGGCCGAGACCGGGAGACGGAGTCGCCTGGCCGAGGGCGATCCTGCTGCTGCCGCTGGCCTGGTGGACCCTGAGTCTCGGAAGCGGCGGGTCGACGTGGTGCTTCCTCGACTACGTCAATCTCGCGTTCCACGAGGCGGGCCACCTGTTCCTGGGCTTCGGCCGATCAACGCTGCGCTACCTCGGCGGGACTCTCGGGCAGCTTCTGGTGCCGGCGGGTCTGGTCGCGTGGTTCCTGATCCGCGAGGAGAAACCTCTCGCTGCCGCGGTTTGTCTGTGGTGGTGCGGCCAGAGCTTCATCAACATCGCCGTCTACATGGCCGATGCGCGGTCGCTTGCCCTGCCGCTGGTCGGTGGCGGCGACCACGACTGGAACGAGCTCTTCTTCCGGTTCGGGCTGCTTTCGGAGCCCGCCGTGGAGCGAGTCTCCTCGACGACCCACGCCGTCGGCGTGGTCGTGATGCTGCTCGGATTGACCTGGGCCGGCTTCTTCGTCCTCCCCGAGGCCACCCGGCAGCGGCTGCGAAACCGCGCCCGGCTGCGCTGGCCGTGGCTCGCCTTCGTCCTCGAGAGTTGAGCCGATAACTGAAGAGCTTGATGAAGGGGAGTTCGAGCAAGGCCAAGTAGGCGCCTGCAGGTCAAAAAAAACCTGCAAGACGCGAAAGGCTTGGGGGGAGGAGGGATCAAGCTCCGCCTTCCGCGTCTTACAGGCCCCGACCCGCGCCGCACTGTCTATCGGGGAGTGCGGGCGGCCATCACCACGAATGCTTCCGTCTCGGGCATCTCCTTCACGGACGTCGAGGCTAAGTCGGTTGCTCGGGTCTTCCGGCGAACCGGCTTCTTCGATTCGTTCAGGTGATAGGTCACGCTCCGCCCCGTGCCCGGCAGGACGTAACCGATCAGCTCCAAACGACCCTCGCGGGTTCGGCTGAACAGCGCGTGCGGCTCGATCGTCTCGCCGCCCTCGCTGCTGGTCTTGTGGCTGGCCAGCATCGCTACCGGGTGGCCGTTCACGTACGTGTTGTGCAGGGACGAAACGGGCGAGAGCACTCTCGAATGACAGAGCGTCAGGGTGCCCGGTGAATGAACGGTACCGTCAGGCAGGAGGATCGGCGCCTCCACCTCGAGCGTGATGCACGCACCCCGGGATCCCGCCGAGGCGGGTCCGGAGACGAGAAGAAGGGTAAGGGCCGACGATGTGATTACGAGGAGAACGATCCGGGCCCTCGTTCCGAAGAGTCTGGCGTTGCTCCCGAGCATCCCCACCTCCTCCTGGTTCACCCTCGTGTGAGGGTCGGTGTCCGGCTGCATGCCCGTCGATACCGCAAGTTCGAGGCCGGGCCGTGCCGGGGCACCTGCCGACGAGCTAACCACAACAACGAAAGGCACTTGCGCGTAGCTCCTCCGCGAGCCTCCGGTTCGGGCGTGTTTCTCGAAAACGAGACACGCCGCCCGTGTGAATCCGGCAAGTCGTTGTCCTGAGTGAAGTTACGTGTTCCGAGGCAAGATCGAAGCGCTGTGTCGTTTTCGAGACACCGCGGGTCGTCCTCTGGCCTTATAATGCGGCCATGTCTGGCGCCGGCGATCCCCCCACCGGCCGATACCTGCCTCAGCGCCTGCTGGGGGAGGGAGCCTCGGGCCGTGTCTGGCTGGTCGAGGACGGCCTGCGCCCCGGATCGCGGCTGGCTCTGAAGGAGCTGTCCGCGGCCGATTCCGACGACGGCCTGCGACACGAAGAGTCGCTTCGCCGGGAGTTCGCCACCCTCGCCTGCCTGCGACATCCGAATCTGGTCGAGGTCCACGAGTTCGACCGCTCGCCCGAATCCGGCCTTCCGCGCTTCACCCTCGAGTTCATCGAGGGGCGAGACGTCGTTGACGCCGTCGCCCACGAGGGGCCCGACCTGTGGGTCGAGATGAGCGTCGAGGCGTTGCGCGCGTTGACCTTCCTCCACGACTTCGACCTGATCCACGGCGACCTGAAGCCCGCGAACCTCCTGGTGAGGGATCGGCCGAAGCTCGGCTGCCGCCTGGTGGTCGTCGACTTCGGCTTCGCGCGCACCTCGGCCGAGGAGACTGTCGAGGCCTACCGTGCCCGGGGAACGCTCCCCTACATGGCGCCGGAGGTTCTCAGGAGCGAGGGCGCCGGCCCCCGCTCCGATCTCTACGCGCTCGGCGCGGTCCTGTGGGAGGCGATCTTCGGCCACCCGCCTTTTCGACTCGAGGGGTCGGATCTCACACGGTTCATCCAGGCGGTGATCGAGGGTCGGCGCGCCCGACCCGGCCTGCCGGAAGGCTACCCCGAAGGCTTGGGTCCCTGGCTCGAGGAGATGCTGTCGCCCGACCCCGAGGCGCGACCGGCGACGGCCGATGAAGCCCTCGCTCGCTTCAACGAGGCCTGCGGCACCGATCATCCCGCGGAGACACCGGCAAGTCGCGCCGCGCGCCTGCTCTCCGGACCGCCCGCCGAGCGAGAGGCGGCGATCGCGCGGATCCGGGAGAGCCTGGAGCCTTCGGCGGCGCCGCGTCTGGTCTGGTTGTGCGGCGAGCCCGGCTCGGGCAAGACGCGCATCCTGCGATGGCTCGAGGCCGACGGCATCCGCAGCGGGTGGCACGTCGTTACCGCCGGCCCGCACGATGCGTTGAGTCTCGAGGAGCTCAGGACTACGGCCCGGGAGCGTCCGACGATGGTGCTGCTGGACGAGCTCGACGCGGCCGGGGCGGGAACCGTCGAGCTCCTCGACCGCGTCGCGCGCGAGCCGGACGGCCCGCCGGTGCAGATCGTGGCCGCGCTGCGACCCGGCCAGATCGAGCAACCCACGCTGCGCAAGCTCTACGCCGACACGGGAACGGTTCCTACCCTGCGGAGCGTCATCCTCGATCGCCTCGGCGAGAACGACCTCCGCGCGATGGCGGCCCGCGCGGCTCGCGGCGAGGTCTCCGACGAGCGAGTCCAGTGGTTGCTGCAGGCCTCCGAGGGCTCTCCGGCGGTGGCCGAGACCCTGCTGATCGAGGGGGCGTGGGAGCGTGGCGGAGAGAGCCGGCCCTTGAGAGCGCTTGCCCTCCTGCCGGAGGGACGATTGGAGATGCTCTCTCCATCGGCCCGGCTGTGGTTGGACGCTCTCGCCGTGCTTCGGGGCGATGCGCGCGAGAGCCACGTCGCCGAGCTTTCGGCGATGACGATCGGCGCCGCGCGCGAGGTCGCCGAAGAGGTCTCCGCGGCCGGGCTTGCCCACCGCAACGGAGACCACTGGATCACCGATTCGAGAACCCTGGTGGCCCATCTTCTGTCTTCCATGGAGCCCGATCGCAGGCAGGCGCTCCACGGCCAGGCTGCGGAGATGCTCGAGTCGAGCACCGATCCTCGGATCGACCCCTGGTTACTGTCCCGGCTGTGGAGCCGCGCGGGCAAACGACAGCTCGCCATCACCTATGCCGTTCGCGCCGCCGAGCGATCGAGGGCCGAGAACGATCCCGCCGAGGCCGCCGCCCGCTATGGTCAGGCGCTCCGACTGATGGGTCGCGGAAGCCAGCGTCTCGCGATCCGTCTCGAGCAGGCGGCCGCGCTCACCGACGCGGGAATGCACGAGCGCGCCGCCCGGGCCTGCGGCGCCGCCGTTCGCCTTTCGGAGAGCGAGGACGACCGGATCGAAGCGCTCACCCGCCAGGCCAGCGCGCTGGTGCAATCCGGTCGATTCGAGCGCGGGCTGAGCGTGGCGGAACGCGCCGCGAAGCTCGCGTCGGCCGCGGGCGACGACCCTCAGCGGGCCCGGGCCGACAAGGCGGCCGCGATCGCGCTGGGGCGCCTGGGGCGCGAGCAAGAGGCGATCCCGTTGCTCGAGGAGGCGCGGGAGATCGTCCGGCGACGGGGCGACGGCGATGCCGAAGCGGAGATCGTCCAGATCCTCGCCACGTGCAAGCTGCGCCTCGGGAGAGAAGGAGCGGAAGAGGACTTCGTGGAGGCCTTGAAGCTCTACCGCGAGGCGGATCGGGGGGACCAGTCCGACGAACGTCGGGACCTGGAGTCGCCGCAGGAGATCAAGGCCCTGATCGGTCTGGCGGTCATCAAGGCGCGGGCAGGACAGCACGATCGGGCGGTGGAGCTTCTCGAGCGCGCGGGTGAGGGGGCAGGCCGGCAGGGCAACCTCGGCCTCCAGGAGGCCGCTCTTTCCAAGCTGGCCGTGGTCGCCATCGACAGGAATCATCTCGACCGCGCGATCACGTTGACGGAGCGGGCGGCCGACCTGGCTCGCCACCTGGGAGACGAGAACCTGATCCTCGTGAATCGCTGCCGGCTGGCCGACGCTCGCATTCGTTGCGGTCGCGGCGGTGAGGCGATGGTCCTGCTTCGGGAGACGCTCGATCGTCCGCTGTCGCGCGTCGAGCCCGAGAATGTCGACTACGCGCGGATGCTCCTGGCCGAGGCCTGGATGGAATCGGGCAGCGGTGACGAGGACAACATCCGGGCGCTGCTGGACGAGACCCTGGCGCGGTGCCGGGCGCGGCCCAAGCGGCGGCCTCTGCTTGCGGCACTCGTCATCGAGATGGAGAGACGGGCGCGCCCCGGGTGCGACGACGCCTTCGAGCCGATCAGCCTGCAGTTCGGCGCGGCCGTCGAGAGCTCCGACGAAGAAGTCGATGCAGAGCTCAGGATCCGCGCCAACCTCGCACGTGCCGCCTTCCACCTCGAGCACGGCCATCCCGATGCGGCACTGACCGCGGCCGAGGAAGCCTCCGGCGTCGCGCGGCAAGCCTCGGCGCCGGCCTTCGAGGCCAGGGCGAAGGGTTTGTCCGCTGAAGCGCACCGGCGCCTGGGACGCGAGGACCGGGCACGCGCCGCGCGGCAGGAGGGGCGCCGTGTTCTCGACGACGCGGCGGCGGGGATTCACGACGCGGCCATTCGCGCCGACTTCCTCGCCCGTCCCGGCTTCGCGGGACTGAGGGAGGAGGGGGTTCTCGGCGGCGGCAGGGAGCACGGCCGGCTGCTGGCGCTCTACGACATGATCCGTGCCCTGAATTCCGAGACCGATCCGGACGCGTTGCTCGAATCGATCCTGGACATGGCGTTGAAAGCGGTGAGGGCCGAGCGGGGGATGATCCTGCTCAAGGACGACGCCGGGGGAGCGGAGGCGGGTGGGCTCTCGGTCCATCTGGCGCGAAACCTCGAGCAGGAGACGATCCGCGACGCCGAGTCCTACAGTCGCAAGATCGTCGAGGCCGCGGGGGAGGGGCAGTCCCTGCTGGTCGTCGACTCGGACGACGACGATCGCGTGCAGAAGCTCGAGAGCATCAGCCTGTACGGCATCCGATCCCTGATGTGCGTTCCCCTGCGGTCCCGGGGGAAGATCGTCGGAACGGTCTACCTCGACAGTCGCCGGACGGGAGTCCTCTTCGCGCACGAGGATCTGAGCTTCCTCGAGGCGTTCGCCAATCATGCGGCGCTGGCGCTCGAGAACACACGCACGCGGGTTCGGTTGGAACAGCACAACCGACGGCTGCAGGCCGCCGCCGAGACGCGGACCTCACTCGGAAACCTGGTGGCACGGTGTCCCTCGATGCAGGCGGTCTTCGATCTCATCGACAAGGTGGCCACCACCGAGCTTCCCGTGCTGATCCACGGCGAGAGCGGCACCGGCAAGGAGCTGGTTGCCAGCGCCATCCACTATCGCGGTCCGCGGCGCCGCCGGATGTTCGTGTCGGTGAACTGCGCCGCGATCCCGGAGTCGCTCCTCGAGAGCGAGCTGTTCGGTCACGTCCGCGGCGCCTTCACCGGGGCCGAACGCGACCGTCGCGGGCTCTTCGAGCAGGCCCACGGCGGGACGCTCTTTCTTGACGAGATCGGAGACATGACCGCGGCCATGCAGGCGCGGCTGCTGCGCGTTCTAGAGGAAGGGCGAGTGCGCCGGGTCGGAGGCGAGCAGCTCGTCGAGGTCAACGCCCGCATCCTCACGGCGACGCACCGAGACCTCCCGGCCGAGGTCAAGGCCGGTCGCTTCCGGGAGGACCTGCTCTACCGACTGCGCGTCCTGACCATCGACCTTCCGCCGCTACGGGAGCGCACGGGGGACGTGGCTCTCCTCGTCGAGCACTTCCTGAAACGGATCGCCGAGCAGCGCGGCCGGCCGCCGCACGTCGTCGCCGCCGATGCCCTGAGCCTGTTCGAGGCCTACCCCTGGCCGGGCAACGTCCGCGAGCTGGAAAACGTCCTGACCCGCTTGGTCCTGCTCGCCGGTGAGGGGCCCATCACCGCGGGGGTCATCGAGTCCGATCCCGGCCTGTGCCGTGCCCTGATCGAAGAGGCCCCGTCGCAGAAACCCGCCTTTTCGCTCAAGCACGGGGAGAAAGAGCAGATCCAAAGGGCTATCGAGGCCGCCGGGGGCAACCGCAGCCGGGCCGCCGAATTGCTCGGAGTCTCCCGGGCGACCCTCTACCGCAAGATCAGCCAGCACGGCATCTAGGCATCTAAACCAAGTAAATAGAGTGTCTTGGTCCGCGTAGGTTCGGATACATATAGGCTATATAGATTACGAATATTGCATTACAGAAATTGGACTATAAGTTTTCTGTAGTGTCAGTATCAACGATGGGAGTGACAGCACGACGGTGAGTTAGGCACGAACGGAAGGGGAGGTCGCCATGAGATCCTCTGGAAGACGTTCGAAGGCAATGGTCGCCCTGGCCGGAATCCTCGTCCTGGCCGCGGGTAGCGCCCCGGCGCTGGGCGGCGGTGGAGATGCATCCCTCCGGGTGCAGTCCGTCGCCGTCAGCGGCACGACCGTTCTGATCACGGTCGTCAACACGGGTGACGAGACCATCACCGGCGCGGTCAGCGTCACGGCAGCGCTCAAGGGTCGCATCGTGAGGTTGAGCCAGCCCGTAACCGTCCCGGAGGGCCAGAAAGCCCACATTCCCCTCAACCTCCCCGCGCCTCCCGACGAGGTCATCACGACGGGAGTCATCCTGGACGACGGCTCCCCCTTCTGACCGTCTCGGTGCCAGGCATTTCAGTAGTTGCGTTACGGATCGGAAACCGTCCGGCCAACTGAAACGATCGTTATGCCTGGTACCGTGGGTTAGACGTTGAAGCGGAAGAAGATCACGTCTCCGTCCTGGACTTCGTAGGTCTTGCCTTCGAGGCGTAGGCGGCCGTCTTCGCGGGCGTGGTGGACGGACTCTTCCTTGATGAGCAGGTCGAACGGGATGACCTCGGCGCCTATGAAGCCGCGCTCGATGTCGGTGTGGACGTGGCCGGCGGATTGGTGGGCGGTGGTGCCGTGCGGGATGGCGCGGGCGCGAACCTCCTTCTCGTTTCCCGTGAAGAAGGTGATCAGGCCCAGGGTGCGGTAGGCGCTCCGGATCAGATCCTCGGTGCCGGTGCTTTCCACCTCGAGCGCTTCGAGATACTCGGTGGCCTCGTCCGGACTCAGGTCCGCCAGCTGCGCCTCGAGCTCGGCGCAGACCTCGACGGCCTCCGTGCCCTCGGCCTCGGCCCACTCGCGCACCTTGGCGGCCAGCGGGCTACCGTCGCCGCCGAGCTCGGACTCGCCGACGTTCGCCGCGTAGATGACCGGCTTACCCGTCAGCAGGAGCAGCTCGTCGACGATCTCCCGCTCGGCCGGAGATAGCTCGACGCCGCGTGCGGTTTGCTTCTCGTCGACGGCCTTTTCGACCTTTTCGAGCGCGTCGAAGATCACCTTCGCCGCCTTGTCACCCGCACGCGCCAGCTTGGTGACCTTTCCCTTGCGCTTCTGGATCGTCTCGAGGTCGGCCAGGGCGAGCTCGGTCCGGATGGTCTCGATGTCGCGTGCCGGGTCGAGCGTGCCATCGACGTGGGAGACGTCTTGCTCCTCGAAGCACCGCACCACTTCGACGATCGCGTCGACCTCACGGATCTGCGCCAGGAAACGGTTGCCGAGCCCTTCGCCCTTGCTGGCCCCCTGAACCAGTCCCGCAATGTCGAAGAACTCGACCGCCGCCGGGATCTTCTTGGCGGTCCCGTAGATCGGAAGCAGCCGGTCGAGGCGCCGGTCTGGAACCTCGATGACGCCGACGTTGGGATCGATGGTGCAGAACGGGTAGGCCGCCACCGGAGCCTGGTGGGTTCGGGTGAGGGCATTGAACAACGTCGACTTTCCGGCGTTGGGGAGTCCGACGATGCCTACTCGCAGCATGGCTCGGTGGACCTCTCGAGGGAGATGACCGGATTCTCCTGCCGCGACGGGCTCGCGTCAAGCCGCCAAAGAGGACCCAGGGCATCCGGGTGAGGCGCCGTTCTTGACTCCACAACGCGGCTCGGACTAGGCTGCACGCCCATGCCATTGATGGATCTGAGCGATCGACAGACGCGCGTGGTCGCCGCCGCGGTCACGACCCTGTCGCTGGTGGTGATCCTCGCGGCCGCCGCCGCGCTGTTCTGGGTCGCCGCCACCTTCCTGAAGGCCTTCTCTCACGTTTTCCTGCCACTGGCGGTCGCGGGTGTGGCGGCGCTCGTCTTCCGGCCTTACTTCGACTTCTTGCGCACCAAGCTGAAGATGCCGGTGGGGCTGGCCATCGTTGCGTTCTTCCTGTCGGCGCTGGTGCCGCTGACGGCCTTCGGGTGGTTCTTCGGCGCCCTCATTGCCGACCAGATCTCCGGGATGGTCAAGGCGTTCCCGGAATGGTGGACGCGGGTCCAGGAGCAGTTTCGGAGCCAGTGGCCGCAGGTCGTGCAGTTCTTCCAGACCACCCCGATGGGGCAGCAGATCACGGAGATCGCGGAGGCGCAGAAGGATACGGTTCTACAGGGGCTTCAGCTCATGGGAGGCAAGGCGCTCTCGGCGGGCGCCGGCGTGCTTCGCGGCATCGGCGTGCTCGCCGCGTGGGTCGTGACGCCGGTCTACCTGATCTTCTTCCTGATGGCCGAGCGCAAGCCGCTGAAGAACCTCGAGGGCAACCTGCCGTTCCTCAAGGCCGAGACCCGCAAGGACGTCGTCTTCCTGGCCCAGGAGTTCATCAACATCATCGTGGCGTTTTTTCGCGGACAGCTCGTCATCGCCTTCCTCCAGGGCGTGCTGTACGCCATCGGGTTCAGCATCGTCGGACTGAAGTACGGGTTCGTGCTGGGGCTGGTGCTCGGCTTCCTGAACATCATCCCGTACATGGGAAGCATCATCGGGCTCGGCACCACCCTCCCCCTGGCTTACTTCCAGGATGGCGGAGGCCTTTGGACCCTGGTCGCGGTGCTGGTGGTCTTCACCATCGTGCAGCTGATCGAGAGCTACCTCCTGACGCCCAAGATCATGGGCGACAAGACCGGCCTCCACCCGATGGCAATCATCGTGGCGATCTTCTTCTGGGGCTCTGCGCTTCAGGGAATCCTGGGGATGATCCTGGCGATCCCGTTGACCGCCTTCCTCGTCGTCTTCTGGCGCCTCGCCAAGGAACGCTATATCGACGAGTGGGTCTAGCGGGCTAGAACGCTTCCGCGACGGAGATGTAGAGCGCAGAGTCGTTGCGGCCCCAGCCGTAGTCGACCCGCACGTTGATGCGGTCTTCCCTGTCGACCATCCACCTCATGCCCACGCCTGCCGCGGGCAACAGACCGTCGACGCTGAGGTCGGAGACACTCGGGGCGACCTCGGCAACGCCGCCGAAGAATACGACCCCCCACCGCTTGTGAAACCGCCAGCGATACGCGGCCTGGGCGGTCAAGGCAACTCGATCGCGATACCGGCCTCCCTGATAGCCGCGGAAACTGTCCTTGATGCCGATCTGGCACAGCTCATAGAACGGCGCTCCGTCGGAGACGTAACAGGCCGTCCCCCGCACCGCGACGATCGTGTGGTCGTTTCCACCCAGGCTCAGGTACTTGTTGTAGGTGCCCCAGGAGTTCCGGAAGTTGAAGTCACTGCCGACGGCGTCGTCGTAGATGTCCACCTCGAGGTCGAACAGCGTTCCCTTCGCGCCGTTGAACTGGTTGTCGCGGCTATCCAGTTCCAGGGCCAGGCCGAGGGCCGCGGTGGTGAGGTCCACACCGATCGATGTGGGAATGTCGGGTTCGGGTGGCAATATCCCGGAGAGGTCGATCTCGGTTCTGGCATCCAGACGGACCAAGCGAGGGCCCAGGTACCAGTCTCCCCGGAGGCGAGTCAGGAACGCCGCTCGAAACAGGTCGCCGGTCTGGTTGATCGGCACCGATCTCCCGCGGTCGCCGGCCTCTTCTCCGATTCCGAAGAAGTCGTAGTTGAGCTCGAAGATCGCCCCGACGCCGTTGACGCGGAAGCGGCCACCGGCCACGTGGGTGCGCGCGAAGATCCCGAAGCCCCAGCTGCCGCTGTCGGTGTAGAACCCCCCCGCGCCGAAGCTCGAGGGCAACACGTCCGGGTGCCTTTCTTTCCCCAGGCGCAGGTTGTAGAGGCCGACGGCGCCGAGGCCGCTGCCGATGGTGGGGTTCGAGATCGGAATCGGGATGCCTACCCAGGCTCCCTTCTTCTTCTCGTCCTTGGTCTCTTCCGCCGCTTCGTCAGTCGCGCCCGTCTCGGCGTGGGCAGAGGTCGGTCCGGCCCACACCGACAGCAAGAGGATCATCGCGGCGAGCAATGGCTTGACCCCGAATCTAGAGGCGGATGGACATGAAGTTGGCGGGGCGGGGAAGGTCTTCGGATTCCTCCGTGAAGCCGTAACGTGAGTAACGGTCGACGGTGTCTTTCATCTCGGGGCGTAGCTCGAGGAGGATGCGCTTGTAGCCTCGCTCCCTGACGAAAGAAAGGAGAGCGCCCACCAGGGCCGACGCGATTCCCCGGCGCCGGAAGTCGGGCAAGACGTGCAGGTGTCTGAGCTCGCAGTCGGTGTCGGACACGCGCGCGAGGCCGGCGGTGCCCACGACCCTGTCGAGCACCTTGGCGATCACGAACCGGCTGTCGGGCAGCGCGTAGGACTCCTCGACGTCGTTCAGGTCCGATTCGCCGTCGAGGTTGTCCTGGACGCCAAACTCGCGACAGAGCACCTGTTCTACGACGTACCGCACGTCTTGCTGGTAGGTGGGGTCGAACGCGACGATCTCGAAGGGTTCTAGATCTTGCGGGTCCATGGCATCCTCTACGAAAAAGACTACCCGGGCCGGGCGGCGGGATCAAGGCCCAAGGTGGATTGGAGAGCCGTGATGGGTGTGATCGTGACCGGGGTGGCGATCGTTGCGGGCGCGTGGCTCGCGGTCGTGCTGGTGGCATGGGTTTTCCAGCGGCGCCTCATCTACCTTCCGATCACCGGCTCGGTGCCGCCGGCAACGGCGTTCTTCCCGAGGGTCGAGGAAGTTTCCTTCGAGGCCGAGGACGGGGTTCGCCTCGGTGGATGGTTCATACCGGCCGAGGGTGAGGGCGGGGGAGCCGCGGTCCTCGTCTTCAACGGGAATGCCGGCGATCGATCATTTCGCGCCCCGCTCGCCACGGTTCTGTCTCGCGCGGGCCTCTCGGTGATGCTGTTCGACTACCGCGGCTACGGCGGCAATCCCGGAAGCCCGTCTGAGTCAGGGCTGATCGCCGACGCTCGCGCGGCCCGGGCGTGTCTCCTCGAGCAGTCCGGCGTGAGTCCCGAGCGCGTTGTCTACTTCGGGGAGTCGCTCGGGAGCGCGGTGGCCGTTGCCCTGGCAGTGGAGCAGCCACCCGCCGCACTCGTCCTCCGTTCGCCGTTCGCATCGATGGTGAGCCTGGGGCGACGGCACTACCCCTACCTGCCGGCAGGGCTGCTCCTCAGGGATCGTTTCGCGAGCCGTCGCCGCATCGCCCGCGTGTCGTGCTCGGTGCTGATCCTGGCGGGGGAGCGCGACGCGATCGTTCCGCTTCGCGAGAGCAAGAGACTTTACGATGCAGCCCCCGAGCCCAAGCGGCTGGTCGTGATTCCCGACGCCGACCACAACGACGAGGCCCTGCTGGTCGGCGAGCGCCTGATCGCCGAGACCCTCAGGTTCGTCGCAGATACGGCCGGACCGCAAACCTAAGGTGCCAGGCATCGCAAACGTTTCAGTTGCCGTTGCGCCACTCGCGCCAAGCCGCTGACGGTCCGCGCCTTGCAAGCAATTCGAACTCCCTGGCATGCTGGGCGAAAGGTACCAGGCGAACAAGCCCCGTTTTCTTCCCCGGCACCTACTCTTCGGTCCGCCCGGACCCGGTCGTTCCCCCCAAGTGACAGAGCAGATGGCACTTGTCCGGATGTTTCCGATCAGGAACGCAACTTCTGTCACGCCTGGCACCGGAGGTTCGGAACTGTTT
>Ga0316187_10003129_pt1 | contig 14413 bp, 27 predicted proteins | sample CroRivburrow1_MG_FD_204927 | JGI IMG/M metagenome (GOLD analysis project Ga0316187, IMG submission 204927) | Coastal sediment microbial communities from Maine, United States - Cross River worm burrow 1 | ecosystem: Environmental > Aquatic > Marine > Coastal > Sediment | place: USA: Maine... | reverse complement strand
TCGCCAAGTATGCCGAAGCGCCAGCCAGCATCGCAGAAGAGGTCATCAAGAAGGCCTCTTGACGGGGCTGGTTTTCTTCACGGTTTTAGGCATTTCAGAGGTACGGATCGGTGTCCAAGGCGAAATTTGAACGTACGAAGCCGCATGTAAACGTAGGCACGATTGGCCACGTTGACCACGGCAAGACGACCCTGACGGCGGCGTTGACGAAGGTATGTGCGGAGGCGCGCGGAGGGGAGTTCAAGGCGTACGATCAGATTGATAATGCGCCTGAAGAGCGAGCCCGTGGAATCACGATAGCGACGGCGCACGTGGAGTACGAGACGGAGAACCGTCATTACGCGCACGTGGACTGTCCGGGGCACGCTGATTATGTGAAGAACATGATCACGGGTGCTGCGCAGATGGACGGTGGGATTTTGGTGGTATCGGCGGCGGATGGCCCGATGCCGCAGACGCGCGAGCACATCTTGCTTTCGCGCCAGGTGGGTGTGCCGTGCATTGTTGTGTATATGAACAAGGCCGACATGGTTGACGACGAGGAGTTGTTGGAGTTGGTGGAGATGGAGGTGCGCGAGCTGTTGAGCGCATACGAATTTCCCGGCGACGACATTCCGATTGTGATCGGTTCGGCGCTGAAGGCGCTGGAAGGTGATGGCAGTGACATTGGCGTGCCGTCGGTTCTGAAGCTTCTGGAGGCGATGGACAGTTACATTCCGGAGCCGGAGCGAGACATTGATCAGCCGTTTTTGATGCCGATTGAGGATGTGTTCTCGATTTCGGGTCGTGGGACGGTGGTGACGGGCCGAATAGAGCGCGGGATCGTCAAGGTGGGCGACGAAGTTGCGATTGTGGGCATCAAGGACACGACCAAGACGATCTGTACCGGGGTTGAGATGTTTCGCAAGCTGCTGGACGAGGGTCGAGCGGGTGACAACGTTGGTGTGTTGCTTCGAGGGACCAAGCGTGAAGACGTTGAGCGTGGTCAGGTGCTGGCCAAGCCCGGGACGATCACGCCGCACACGGTGTTTGAGGCGGAGCTGTACATTCTGAGCAAGGACGAGGGTGGGCGCCACACGCCGTTTTTCAAGGGATACCGTCCGCAGTTTTATTTTCGCACGACGGATGTGACGGGTGCGGTTGAGTTACCTGATGGTGTTGAGATGGTGATGCCGGGTGACAACATTAAGGTGACGGTGAGTTTGATTGCGCCGATAGCGATGGAAGAGGGATTGCGGTTTGCGGTGCGCGAAGGCGGCCGTACTGTGGGGGCCGGTGTGGTCGCCAAGATAATCGAGTAACACAGACATGGCCAACCAGAGAATTCGAATACGTCTGAAGGCGTTTGACCATCGGCTGATCGATCAGTCAGCCCGAGAAATAGTCGATACCGCCCGCCGTACCGGTGCGCAGGTTCGTGGCCCCGTGCCGCTGCCGACACGAAAAGAGCGGTTTACCGTTTTGATCTCGCCGCACGTGAACAAAGATGCGCGAGACCAGTATGAGTTGCGCACCCACAAGCGCCTGATGGATATCGTGGATCCAACCGAGAAGACGGTGGACGCGCTGATGCGCTTGGATCTCGCTGCCGGAGTGGATGTTCAGATCAAGCTGAACTGAACCGAGACAATAACCGATGAGGGGCGGTTGCCACCCCTCCTCTCGGTAGCTTGTCGAATTAAAGGATGGACGCAAAATGGCAATCGGACTGATTGGTCGGAAACTCGGGATGACCCGAGTGTTTACCGACGACGGAATTTCGATCCCGGTCACCGTGATCGAGGTCGAGGCCAACCGCATCGCTCAGGTGCGCACAGCTGAACGCGACGGCTACAGCGCGGTACAGGTTACTGCAGGCAATCGTCGCGCCAGTCTCGTAACCAAGCCGGAGGCTGGACACTTCGCCAAGGCGGCTGTCGAGCCCGGTCGGGGTTTATGGGAATTGCGCCCGCGGGAAGGGTCGGTAGGTGACCTGGAAGCGGGCAACGCGCTGACCGTCGAATCCTTCTCCGACGTGAAGAGCGTGGATGTGACCGGCACCTCGATCGGCAAAGGCTTCGCCGGCACGATCAAGCGGCATCATTTCCGCGGCCAGCGCAACACCCACGGCAACTCCCTTTCCCATCGCGTCCCGGGATCGATTGGTCAGAACCAGACGCCGGGCCGTGTGTTCAAGGGCAAGAAAATGTCCGGGCATCTCGGGAACGTGCGGAGAACTACGCAGAATCTGGAACTGGTTCGGGTCGATGGAGAGCGCAACCTGCTTCTGGTGAAGGGCGCGGTACCAGGCCCCAAAGGGGGTGACGTGCTTGTGCGTCCGTCCGTAAAAGCGCGTTCAAGGGGCTGATCGATGGATATAAAGATTCACTCTGCAGACGGACAGGGGCCTGGTTCCTCGGTGTCATTGTCCGATGTCGCGTTCGCCCAGGATTTCAATGAGGCTTTGATTCACCAGGTGGTCGTGGCTTACATGGCTGCAGGCCGCTCCGGTAGCAAAGCGCAGAAGAGCCGTTCGGATGTGAGTGGAGGCGGCGCCAAGCCTTGGCGTCAAAAGGGAACGGGGCGCGCGCGCGCCGGCACCAGCCGCAGTCCGATCTGGCGCAGCGGCGGCGTGACCTTCGCGGCGCGACCACGAGATCACGCGCAGAAAGTCAATCGCAAGATGTACCGGGGCGCACTGCGGTCAATTTTGTCGGAGCTGCTGCGCCAGGATCGATTGACCCTGGTGGACTCCATGACGGTTGCCGAACCGAAGACAAAGCTCGTCTTCGAAATGCTGAAAGGTCTGGGCGCTGAGGGTGCGCTGCTGGTCACCCATGCTGAGGATCGGAACTTGACCCTCGCCGCCCGCAACATCCCGGGCGTGCATGTGATTTCGGCGGCCGATATGGACCCCCTCAGCCTGGTGCGCGCCGACTCGGTCGTCATGACCGTCGATGCGGCCAAACATATCGAGGAGGTCCTGTCATGAATCAGGAGCGATTGATGAGGGTGCTGGTGGCGCCCCATGTCTCAGAGAAAAGCGCCATCGTTGGCGACGCCAGCAATCAGGTGGTTTTTAAAGTGGCCGCCGACGCCACCAAGTCCGAGATCAAGGCCGCGGTGGAATCGCTGTTCAGCGTCACAGTTGAAGCTGTGAATGTGGTCAACCTGAAGGGCAAGAGCAAACGCTTCGGGCGGATGGAAGGGCGGCGCTCGAATGTGCGTAAGGCCTACGTCCGGCTGGCCGAGGGTCAGGAGATCGATTTTATGGTCGGTGCCGACTGATCCAGCTGCGCTTGGCAGCGTTTTCGTTAGAAACAGTTATCAGGGTAAAGAATCATGGCAGTCGTCAAAGCCAAGCCTACATCCCCGGGACGTCGGTTCGTGGTCAAGGTGGGGACACCCGGGTTGCACAAGGGTCAGCCCCATGCGGCCCTGCTTGCAAAGAAGAGCAAGTCCGGCGGGCGCAACAATCATGGGCGCATTACCACCCGTCACCGTGGAGGCGGCCACAAGCAACGGTATCGCGTGATCGACTTCCGTCGATCCAAGGACGGGATTGTCGCAACGGTTGAGCGTTTGGAGTATGACCCCAACCGCAGCGCAAATATCGCTTTGTTGCTTTACGCCGATGGCGAACGACGGTATATTATCGCGCCCCGCGGGCTGGAGCCCGGGGCCAAATTGGTTTCTGGCGACGATGCGCCGATCAAACGCGGGAATGCGCTCCCGCTGCGCAACATCCCGGTCGGAACCACGGTCCACTGCATCGAGATGAAGGCCGGTAAGGGCGCTCAACTTGCTCGCAGCGCCGGGACGTCGGCCCAGTTGGTGGCCCGTGAAGGGCGCTATTCCACGCTCCGGCTCCGGTCGGGTGAGATGCGCAAGATTCATGTGGATTGCCGGGCGACCGTGGGTGAGGTTGGTAACGGGCAGCACAACCTGAAGAAGCTCGGTAAGGCTGGCGCGACCCGATGGCGCGGTGTGCGGCCTACGGTTAGAGGGGTGGTCATGAACCCAGTGGATCATCCACACGGTGGCGGTGAGGGCCGAACGTCTGGAGGCCGGCATCCGGTCACCCCATGGGGCGTGCCGACCAAGGGTCATAAGACCCGCAGTAACAAGCGCACTGATCGCTTCATCCTGCGGCGCCGTAAGTAAATTAGAGGATTCGAGTAGTGCCTAGGTCAATCAAGAAAGGCCCGTTCGTGGATCTCCACCTGATGAAGAAGGTGGATGTGGCGGTGGAGTCCAACAGTCGCAGACCAATTAAGACATGGTCACGACGGTCCATGGTCATGCCTCAGATGGTGGGTTTGACCATCGCGGTGCACAACGGCCGCCAGCACATACCTGTTCTCATCTCCGAGAACATGGTTGGGCACAAGCTCGGCGAGTTCGCCGGCACTCGGACCTATCGTGGGCACGCTGCCGACAGAAAGGCCAAGCGGTAAGGGGCATAACATGCAGGTTTCCGCAAAACTCCGCCATGCCCGCATTTCATCCCAGAAGGTGCGGCTGGTGGCAGACCAGGTCAGAGGGTTGCCTGTCGGGCGTGCGCTCGAGGTGTTGACCTTCAGCAACAAGAAGGCGGCCGGTCTGATGAAGGCGGTGCTGGAGTCAGCGATCGCGAACGCTGAGCACAACGAAGGCGCTGATGTCGATGAGCTTAAGGTGTCTACCGTTATGGTCGACGAAGGGCCAACGATGAAACGCATCAAGGCGCGGGCCAAAGGGCGCGCGACCCGGATTGAAAAAAGAACCAGTCACATCACTGTGGCGGTGGGCGACGAGTAGGAGCGTTTTTTACAATGGGCCAAAAGGTACATCCCACCGGCTTCAGGTTGGGCATCGCAACTGACTGGACGTCGCGTTGGTATGCGGACAGTAAGAACTATGCAGATTTCCTGGAAACCGACTTGCGGGTGCGGGCTTTCATAAAGCAGAAACTTGCCCACGCCTCAGTCAGTCGGGTTGAGATTGCCCGCGCGTCGCGCACCGCGCAGATCACGGTTTATACCGCGCGTCCGGGCGTAGTGATCGGCAAAAAAGGTGAAGACATCGAACGCCTTCGGCGGGCTGTCGCGGACATGATGGGCACTCCGGTGCACATCAATATCGAAGAGGTCCGAAAGCCGGAGCTGGACGCGCAGCTGGTGGCGGAGAACGTTGCCCAGCAGTTGGAGCGCCGAATCATGTTCAGGCGCGCCATGAAGCGCGCTGTGCAGAATGCGATGCGCCTGGGCGCTGAAGGTATTCGGATCAATGTGGCCGGGCGTCTCAACGGGGCCGAGATCGCGCGCAGCGAGTGGTATCGAGAGGGTCGCGTGCCATTGCACACATTGCGCGCCAATATCGATTACGGCTTCGCTGAGGCCAAGACCACCTACGGCGTTATTGGCGTCAAGGTCTGGGTATTCAAGGGCGAGGTGTTCACGGGGCGCGGTCCTGCGACGACCGAGAAGGCGCCGACCGCTTAAATAGACCCAGGCGGCCCGACTTGATACCCGGGATGCGGCGCGGTGACCACGCCGCATTCGTTTTTTAGGTGATAGGGGAAGGAAGATGTTGCAGCCCAAGCGAACCAAGTTCCGCAAGCAGCACAAAGGGCGGAACAGAGGCGTTGCTACGGTTGGAGCCAAAGTGAGCTTCGGTGAGTTTGGCCTCAAGACGGTCGACCGCGGTCGCATAACAGCGCGGCAGATCGAGAGCGCCAGACGTGCCATCAATCGATACATCAAACGCGGCGGCAAGATCTGGATTCGTATCTTCCCCGACGTTCCCGTGACCAAGAAGCCGCTGGAAGTGCGGATGGGTAAGGGTAAAGGCAACGTGGAGTACTGGGTGGCCAAGGTTCAACCGGGTCGGGTGCTGTACGAATTGGAGGGCGTTACCGAGGAAATCGCGCGCGAGGCGTTGCGTCGGGCTGCCGCCAAACTGCCTGTCAGGACGGTCTTTGTCAGTCGGACGGTGATGTGATGAACGCCACGGAATTGCGCGGAAAGAGCGCGGACGAGCTTCAACAGGAACTGCTTTCCCTGTTGAAGGAAGAATTCAACCTGCGGATGCAGCGTGCGACCGGGCAACTGTCCAAGCCCCACCTTTTCAAGCAGGTGCAGCGAAACATTGCGCGGGTTAAGACAATCATGACCGAGAAGCAAGCCGGAGGTGCGGCATGAGCGAAGCACAGGATGCTCAGGTTCGCACCCTGAATGGGCGTGTAACGAGCAATGGTATGGACAAGACCGCCACGGTGGTGGTGGAGCGTCGCGTACAGCATCCCGTTTACGGGAAGTACATCAGGCGCTCTACCAAGTTGCATGTTCACGACGAGAACAACGAGTGCAACGTGGGTGACGTTGTATCGGTCACCGAGTGCCGGCCGATGTCAAAGACCAAGGCTTGGCGCCTGGTCGAAGTGCTGGAACGTGCCAACGGCTGATTAGGCTGTTGACGGTTTTGGAATTCATGAACTCAGATCTTGGCGGAAAACGACCATGATCCAGATGCAGACAATGCTTGATGCCGCCGACAACAGCGGCGCGCGACGCTTGATGTGTATCAAAGTGCTGGGCGGATCCCATCGCCGGTATGCGCGGGTGGGTGATGTAATCAAAGTGAGCGTCAAGGAGGCCATTCCCCGAGGAAAGGTCAAGAAAGGCGAGGTGTATAGTGCGGTGGTTGTGCGTACCCGCAAGGGCGTACGGCGCCCTGATGGGTCGCTGATCCGGTTTGACGGAAATGCAGCCGTTCTCCTCAACAATCAGTTGCAGCCTATTGGCACGCGTATTTTTGGCCCGGTGACGCGTGAACTGCGCTCCGAGCGATTTATGAAAATCGTGTCCTTGGCGCCTGAAGTGCTCTAGGGGGTCAAATGAACAGAATCAAGAAAGGCGATGAAGTCATGATCGTAGCCGGCAAGGATCGCGGCCGGCGCGGCACGGTGATTCGGCTTGCAAACGATGATCGCGTGGTGGTTGAGGGTATTAATATGGTGAAAAAGCACCAGAAGCCTAACCCCACTAAAGGCGTCGCCGGGGGCATTCTGGAAGTCGAGGCGCCGTTGCACATATCCAATGTGATGCTTTGGAATCCGGCGACCGATAAACCCGACCGGATTGGTTTTAAGACACTTGAAGACGGCCGCAAAGTGCGTTTTTTCAAGTCGAACAACGAAGTGCTTGACGCTTAAGGGCGTTTGTTATGTCGATCACCAGATTACAGCAGCATTATCGTGAGGAGACCGTGGGTCGACTCATGGAGAGATTCAGCTACCAGAGTGTCATGCAGGTACCCAGGCTCAGCAAGATTACGCTGAACATGGGGGTCGGCGAGGCGGTCGGCAACAAGAAGATCATGGACAGCGCAGTCGCAGACATGGCGCGAATTGCCGGTCAGAAGCCGATTGTTACGCTCGCCCGCAAGTCCGTGGCCGGTTTCAAAATCCGGGAAGGCTGGCCGATCGGATGTAAGGTCACGCTCAGGCGGGACCGGATGTTCGAGTTCATGGACCGGCTCGTGAACGTTGCCATCCCGCGGATTCGTGATTTTCGCGGCCTCAGTGTGAAAGCGTTTGATGGCCGCGGAAACTACAGCATGGGTCTTCAGGAGCAGATCGTGTTTCCGGAGATCGACTACGACAAGATCGATACACTGCGGGGGTTGGACATCACCATTACCACCACCGCGCGTTCGAACGAGGAAGGTCAGGCGCTGTTAGAGACGTTTGACTTCCCGTTTCGCAAATAGAGGTAAACATGGCCAAGGTTTCGATGATCCAGCGCGAGCTTCGACGCACCAAGCTGGTCAAGAAGTACGCGACCAAGCGAAGAGAGCTCAAAGCCATCATCAGCAATCCGAGCAGCAGCCCGGAGGAACGCTGGGAAGCTCAGCAGCAGTTGCAAAGCCAGCCACGGGATGCCAGCGCAGCCCGGCAGCGAAACCGATGCCGCCTGACCGGTCGTCCCCATGGCTATTATCGCAAGTTTGGGCTCGGTCGAAACAAACTCCGGGAGGCCACCATGCGTGGCGACGTGCCCGGCCTTCGAAAGGCCAGCTGGTAAACAGCGCCATTGGGTATCGCCGACGTTTTGGCGTCGGGACTGACCTGGGAGATTTTGCAACATGAGCATGAGTGATCCGATAGCGGATATGCTGACACGGGTGCGCAACGGCCAGCGCGCCAACAAAGCGGAAGTGAGTATGCCCGATTCGAAATTGAAGCGGGCTATAGCAGAAGTGCTGAGGGACGAAGGCTACATTGCTGATTCGTATGTGGCGGAGAGCGAGAGTAAACCCACTCTGACCATTCGCCTCAAGTACTTCCAAGGTCAGCCAGTGATCGATCGCCTGGATCGGGTCAGCCGTCCGGGGCTCCGGATCTACAAGGGTAAGGACGAGCTGCCCCAGGTTATGGGTGGGCTTGGCGTTGCCGTTATTTCCACGTCGCAGGGCATCATGAGTGACCGCGCCGCCAGGGCCGCGGGCCATGGCGGCGAAGTCATCTGCTTTGTGGCCTGAGGGGAGGCGTCATGTCGAGAGTTGCAAAACAACCGGTCGTCATCCCCAAGGGTGTCGAGATTAAGCTGGAAGGCCAGCAGCTTCACGCCAAAGGGTCGAAAGGGCAGTTGGAGCTGGCGGTACACCCGGCGGTCGAAGTCGCTGTCGAGGACAACGTGCTGACGTTCAAGGCGCGTGGTGGATCCAAGGGCGACCGCGCTATGGCCGGTACCATGCGGGCGTTGGTGAACAACGTCGTAGTTGGTGTAAGTGACGGCTTTGAGAAGAAGCTGGAGCTGGTCGGTGTCGGTTATCGCGCCCAGGCGCAGGGCTCGAAGCTAAACCTTACCCTCGGTTTCTCACACCCCGTGATCTACCAGGTGCCGAACGGTGTGACCGTCGAAACGCCGACGCAGACCGAGATTGTGGTCAAGGGCAGCGATCGACAGAAGGTTGGTCAGGTGTCCGCCGAGATTCGCGCCTATCGTCCGCCGGAGCCCTACAAGGGTAAAGGTGTGCGCTACGCCGATGAGCAGATCGTCCGTAAGGAAGCGAAGAAGAAGTAGGGTGGCAGGCATGGATAAGAAGCAGACTCGTATGCGTCGTGCCCGTCGGGCCCGCGTCAAGATTGATGAACTGGGCGTTAATCGCCTCTGTGTGCATCGCACACCCCGGCATATTTACGCGCAGGTGATCGCAGCGGGTGGGTCGGGCGTTGTCGCCAGTGCATCCACTGTGCAGAAGGACATCGCAGGTGGGCTTGGCAGCACCGGCAACATCGAGGCGGCCAAGGTGGTCGGTCGCATGCTGGCAGAGCGGGCCAGGGCTGCCGGGATCGAGAAAGTGGCGTTCGACCGGTCCGGTTTCAGGTACCACGGTCGAGTGAAAGCGCTGGCCGACGCGGCCCGTGAAGCCGGTTTGGACTTTTAAAGGGTTTCTATTATGGCCAACGCAGATCCGAAAAATACCGACGGCATGCTGGAAAAGCTGGTGACCGTCAATCGAGTTGCCAAAGTGGTCAAGGGCGGCAGACAGTTCGGCTTCACCGCTTTGACCGTCGTGGGTGATGGAAATGGGCGTGTCGGTTTCGGCTACGGCAAGGCACGCGAGGTTCCGGCAGCGATCCAGAAGGCGATGGAGAAAGCCCGTCGCAACATGGTGTCCATAAAGCTGAATGAAGGAACCCTGCAGCACCAGATCGTCGGTGAGCATGGTGCCGCCAAGGTGTTTATGAAGCCTGCATCCGCGGGAACCGGCATTATCGCGGGCGGACCCATGCGCGCGGTGTTCGAAGTTGTTGGTGTGCGCGATGTGCTTGCCAAGTGCATCGGCACACGTAACCCGATCAATGTGGTGAGGGCAACTATTGGCGGTCTCAGCCAAGTCGCGTCGCCAGACCTTGTTGCCGCCAAACGTGGCAAGAGCGTTGAAGAGATTCTGGGATAGAAACATGAGCGACCAGAAACTGAAAATCACTCTGGTGAGGAGCCCGGCGGGTCGTCTGGCTTCCCATAAGGCCTGCGTGTCCGGGCTGGGATTACGGCGTATGCATCACACTGTTGAAGTGATCGACACGCCCGAAAACCGCGGCATGGTGAACAAGGTTCGCTACATGCTCAAAGTTGAGGAGTCGGTGCAATGAGGCTGGATGATCTGCATCCCGGTGCCGGCAGCCGTCGCGCAGCGAAGCGTGTCGGGCGCGGGGTAGGCTCCGGTCTGGGTAAGACGTGCGGCCGAGGACAGAAGGGGCAGAAGTCCCGCTCGGGCGGATATCACAAGGTTGGCTTTGAGGGTGGGCAAATGCCCCTCCAGAGGCGTCTGCCCAAATTCGGTTTTAACTCTCGTCTGGCGCGGATCACTGCGGAGGTTCGCTTGAACGAGCTGGCCAAGGTGGAGGGCGAGGTTGTGGATGTGGCTGCCCTGCAGAAAGCCAATGTAGTGGGCCGCAATATCAAGCGGGTCAAGGTTGTGGCTTCCGGGAAAGTTGAGCGAGCGTTCAATCTCAAGGGCCTTGGTGTAACCAAGGGCGCCCGCGAGGCCATTACGGCGGCCGGCGGCACCGTCGAGCAATAGCGTCGCCGACTCAGGCAGCATAAGCCGAGGAAAGACATGGCATCTCCCGTACCTAACCTGGGAAATCTAACTGAATTGCGTCAACGTCTCCTGTTTCTTGCGGGGGCGTTGATCGTGTTTCGGGTGGGCACGTTTATTCCCGTTCCGGGAATCGATCCCCATGCTATGGCTGTTCTTTTCGATCAGCAGCGCGGCACCATATTGGATATGTTCAACATGTTCTCCGGTGGCGCGCTGGAGCGGCTGAGCATATTCGCTCTGGGGATCATGCCGTACATCTCAGCCTCCATCATCATGCAGCTCATGTCGGTGGTTGTGCCGACTCTTGAGCAGCTGAAAAAGGAAGGCGCAAGCGGTCGTCGTAAGATCACGCAGTACACGCGATACCTGACGGTGGCCTTGGCTACTTTCCAGTCGATCGGAGTGAGCATTGCGCTGCAAAACCAGTCCGCCGGTGGCATGAGTGTTGTTCAGGCGCCCGGCCTGGGTTTTGTTTTCACAGCGGTTGTCACGCTGGTTACCGGAACCATGTTCCTTATGTGGCTCGGTGAGCAGGTTACCGAGCGGGGCATAGGTAACGGCATTTCGATGATCATCTTTGCCGGAATTGTGGCCGGCCTGCCATCGGCGCTGGGCGGCACCCTCGAATTGGCTCGAACCGGTGAGCTGCATGTGGCGCTGGTGTTGCTCCTTTTGGTTATTGCCGTAGGGGTTACGGCCTTCGTGGTTTTTGTAGAGCGAGGTCAGCGGCGCATCCAGGTGAACTATGCTCGGCGCCAGCGGGGCAACAAGCTTTACGCAGCGCAGAGTTCGCACCTGCCACTGAAGCTCAACATGTCTGGGGTCATACCGCCGATTTTCGCCTCGAGTATTATCTTGTTCCCGTCCACGTTGGGCAGTTGGTTCGGCAACGCGCAGGGCTTGGACTGGCTTCAGGACTTCAGCAGCATGATGTCCCCGGGACAACCTGCCTATGTGGCCACCTACGCCCTGCTGATCGTGTTCTTCTGTTTTTTCTACACGGCACTGGTGTTTAACTCGCGTGAAACCGCCGATCAGCTGAAGAAATCGGGCGCGTTCATTCCCGGCATTCGGCCTGGCCAGCAAACGGCAAATTATATCGACAAGGTCCTGACACGGCTTACCCTATGTGGCGCGATTTACATCGCTTCCGTGTGCTTGCTGCCGGAGTTTTTGATTTTGTATTGGAACGTGCCTTTCTATTTCGGCGGCACGTCATTGTTGATTATCGTTGTCGTGGTGATGGATTTCATGGCCCAGGTGCAGGCGCATCTGATGTCCCATCAGTATGACAGTCTAATGAAAAAGGCGAATTTCAAGGCGCATGGCGGAGCCGGCATGCTGCGCTAATTTGGCGGCTTTGGCAGGCGTCAGTATCAGGAGTTCAGGTCATGAAAGTTCGTGCATCGGTTAAGAAGATGTGTCGCAACTGCAAAATCATAAGGCGCCACGGTGTCGTGCGCGTGATTTGCAAAGAGCCTCGGCACAAGCAGCGTCAGGGCTGAACGTTTTTTTTACTATTTGGGATAGCGTTGATTCAATGAATCGGGTCCGCTATGATGGCGAGCTTTTCCGCGGCCGGACCTAAATTCAGTTGGGAGTTCTTTGATGGCCCGTATTGCAGGCGTAAACATTCCCGTAAACAAGCACGCGGTTATCGCGTTGCAGTCGATTTACGGAGTCGGTAAGACACGTGCGCTTCAGATCTGTGGCGGTGCCCGCATCGAGCCGTCGACCAAGGTCCGTGATTTGGGCGAGGACCAGGTGGAAGCCTTGCGTGCGGAGGTCGGGAAGTTTGCCGTCGAGGGCGATCTGCGCCGCGAAGTATCGATGAATATCAAGCGCCTAATGGATCTAGGTTGCTACCGCGGCGTGCGGCACCGTCGGGGCCTGCCGCTCCGGGGGCAGCGCACCCGCACCAATGCCCGGACCCGAAAGGGACCGCGGCGGCCGATCAAGCGATAATCGCCGGCTTTCCCGGCGATTTCCCCAAGTCCGAACCAGGTAGAGACGATGGCAAAGAGTACTCCTCGATCGAGGAAGCGCGTTAAGAAGACGGTGATAGACGGTGTCGCCCACATTCATGCGTCTTTCAATAACACGATCATCACCATCACCGATCGTCAAGGCAACTCGCTTGCCTGGGCGACCGCCGGTGGATCCGGATTCCGCGGCTCGCGCAAGAGCACACCGTTTGCCGCTCAGGTGGCCGCCGAGCGTGTCGGCACGAAGGTCAAGGAATTCGGGGTCAAGAATCTGGACGTCAACGTCAAGGGCCCAGGGCCCGGCCGTGAGTCTGCGGTTCGGGCTCTGAATGGCGCTGGGTTTCGCATCAACAGCATCACGGATGTGACGCCCATTCCGCACAACGGTTGTCGCCCGCCCAAGAAGCGACGGGTCTAGGGTAGGAGTGAAATAAGGTGGCGAGATACATAGGTCCCAAGTGCAAGCTGAGCCGTCGCGAGGGCGCCGACTTGTTCCTCAAATCTCCGGCGCGCCCGCTGGACTCAAAGTGCAACATGGAGAAGGTGCCGGGTCAGAAGCCCAGCGCCCGCCGAAACCGGTTGTCGGATTACGGGTTGCAGTTGCGTGAGAAACAGAAGCTGCGTCGCATGTATGGGCTGCTCGAGAAGCAGTTTAGGAATTACTTCAAGCAGGCTTCGAAGCGGCGTGGATCGACTGGCGAGAATCTGCTGCGACTGTTGGAAGGACGCCTGGACAACGTGGTTTATCGCATGGGCTACGCGGTGACTCGGTCTGAAGCCCGCCAACTGGTTGGTCACAAGGCGATCACAGTCAATGGCAAAGTGGTTAACGTTCCGTCGTTTCAGGTCGGCGCCGATGACGTGGTGAGCGTGCGGGAGCGGGCTCGTAAGCAGATTCGCATTCAAGACGCGCTCGCGATCAGCGGAAACCTCGGCTTTGTCGATTGGGTGGACGTGAATACGGACAAGATGGAAGGCGTATTCAAGCGCCTCCCCGATCGGGTCGATCTGCCGGCGGACATCAATGAGTCGCTGGTGGTGGAACTTTACTCCAAGTAACTGACTATTCCTCACGGAAAAGGTGCCAGATGTCGGGTTCACTGACAGATCTGCTTAAGCCGCGCATTGTCGATGTGGATGTGCGCAACGAGCGCCAGGCCAAGGTAACGCTTGAGCCGCTGGAGCGTGGTTTCGGGCACACGCTGGGTAACGCGCTGCGTCGCATACTGCTGTCTGCGATACCGGGTTCAGCCATCGTCGAGGCGGAGATCGATGGTGTTCTGCATGAGTACACCACCATCGAGGGCGTTCAAGAGGATGTCATCGACGTCCTGCTGAACTTGAAGAATGTCGCCATCAAGATGGAGGCGACCGATCGGACCTATCTGACCCTGACCAAGAAAGGGCCCGGTCCGGTCACCGCAGGCGATATCGAACACGATCACACAGTAGAGATCGTCAATCCCGAGTCGATGATCTGTCATCTGACGAAAGAGGGCGAGATCAGTATGCGACTCAAGGTCGAAAAGGGTCGAGGATATGAGCCGGCCACGGCGCGAGGGGGCGTCGACGACGAGACGCGTCCAATCGGTCGGTTGCAGTTGGATGCTTCTTACAGCCCCGTTCGCCGAGTATCCTACAAGGTCGACAGCGCCCGCGTTGAGCAGCGTACCGATCTCGACAAGCTGATCATGGAAATCGAAACCAACGGAACGATCGGTGCCGAGGAGGCGATACGGCAGTCCGCGGGCATCCTGGTTGAACAACTGTCCGTCTTTGTCGATATGAAACCGACTGACGTTGCGGCTCCCGAGGAAGATCGGATTGAGATCGATCCCATTTTGCTGAGGCCG
>Ga0316187_10003128_pt1 | contig 14415 bp, 10 predicted proteins | sample CroRivburrow1_MG_FD_204927 | JGI IMG/M metagenome (GOLD analysis project Ga0316187, IMG submission 204927) | Coastal sediment microbial communities from Maine, United States - Cross River worm burrow 1 | ecosystem: Environmental > Aquatic > Marine > Coastal > Sediment | place: USA: Maine... | reverse complement strand
CAAGACAGCGGGGCTGCGCATTGACATTCCCGCAGGAGATTACTCCTGGTAATAGTAATCGTACTTGACCAGCAGGTTGCGCATGAATTCCCAGGCCTCGTTATAGGTGAGTCCACTGTTCTCGGGGATGATGATCTTGATGTAGAGATCTTTACCGTATTCGCGCTTGAGCTGCGCCAGACGCTTTTCGACTTCGGCCAGGTTAAGCCGGCTGAAACCCGCATCGCCGGGTTGACGATAGCGAATCACGGGGCCGGACTCGTCCTTGACGTAGTACACCTGGGCGATGTGCTTGCCTTTCGCACTGCGCGCGGGTTTGATCAGTTCCTCGTACTGTGATTTAACCGTTTCGTACTCGCCTTTCAAGGTCAGCAGTTGCTGGTTATAGGCAATGATTTCCTGCGACAACTGCGCCTTTTCTTCGGTGAGCTGGCTGATGGCCTGTTGTTGCTGAGTGCTCGATGTGGTCAGTTCGGAAATCTGCAGGCGTGCGCTGTCGAGCTCGGCGCGGATTTCCTCACCGGCCTGCTGCTGTTGGGCCAGTTGCTGCTGCAGTTGCGCAAGCTGGCGCGCCATTTCATTGGACTGCGCGGTCGTCGCATTGATTTCAAGGTTGGCGGCCGCAAGCTCGTCGCGCGTTTGCTGCAATGACGATTGCATTGCGCGATTTTCCTGCTGCAGCGAGGCGATACTCGACTCCTGCTCGCTGATCGTCGATTGGGCGCTGGACAGTTCCTCGTCTTTCTTCATCAGGCGCAGGCGCAGAATGGAGTTACTTTGCTCGGCGTTAGCGAGGCGTTCTTCCAGGGTGGCGTTTTCCAGCGAGGTGGATTCGATCATCTGCGTGGCCATACGCTCGGCAGCGATGCTTTCCTGCAATTCGGCGACCAGTTGCCAGTTGCGCACGACCAGAAGGCTGGTGGCCATCAGGAAGATCAGGGTAATCACCATCATCACGTCGGTGAAGGACGGCCAGAAACTGTTCTCTCCGCCAATCCCCGAGTGGCTGCTACCAATCTGGGCGAAGCCGTTGTTCACAGGTTTTCGTCGTTGCGATCCGCCGGCAGGCGGAAGCCCTCACGCAGTATCTGCCGTATCTGCGCCAGTTCGTCTGCGAAGCGGTCGGCCTGCTGCTGGTTGGCGCCGATCGTCTGTTGAAGTGTGATCGCCGCGTCGTGGTAGGTGTCCTGGGTTTGCCCGAGCTTGTCCGCGGCATGAATGACGGATTTAATCAGGTCGCTCAGCTTGTGCACGATCTCATCGCTGGCCTTCACGTAGCGCGGCAACAGGTAGATCGAGGTCAGCTGTTCGATACCGCTCAGGCAATGGGTTTGCACGTCGCCGAGGCGCGTGTAGAAATAGCCGAAGATGGCATAGGAGACGATTGCGGTGATGGTGGTCGACAGGGCGGTCGACATGCCATGAATCACCAGGCCCATGCCACCAAGGCTGGCATCGGCCGAATCGATCAGGTCGGAAGCCCCGAGCAGCGCGATAGACAATGACACGATGGTGCCGAACACGCCGGTCAGGATCAGTATATTATTAATGAAGCGGATCAGGCCGAACTGGGTTGCCTCATCGGCATTGAGCATTGCCGCCAGAGCACTGTGATCGATTTCGCCACGCGCAGTCTGAATGGTGCGCATGGTGCCGTGACGCTGTGCGATGATCGAATCGACTGGCACGCCTTCGAAATAGTCTGGATTCTGAGCTTCCATGTTGTTGACGAAGGTGGCAATGGCGGCCTCCTCACGACGGTAGCGCAGCAGGTGGAAAAAGATATTGCCGATACCGAGCAGAAACAACGCCACAATGGCGCTGTTGATGATTATACCGGTGTTGGTCAGTTGATTCTGGGTATAGAACGGATAGACCGAGCCGAAGTTGAAGGCGATCAGTGCGATGGCAACCGCGATTACAATAAAAAACTGGGAAAGAATTTTGTTGCTAAGACTGGTAAGCAGACGCTTGATATCCATCGCGTGGGTCTCTGGTTGAAAGTGAGTCTGAATAACCGGGCAGACATGCCACGGCATTTAATAATGTTTTCCACAGGAAGTCAAAATGGTACGCTGCTGCGAGCAGAGCGGGGCCGCCGGTATAAGATGCACGATGCAACCCCTTTCCCGATCAGGTCGTGGTCTGGCGCAAGTGATTGATCAGGTCGATCTGGGTGATCAAACCGTAAAAAGTGTCGCTGTCGGCGACGATCGCGACCTTGTCCTGCTTGAAAAGTTCGACAATCGTATCGATGCTCGCGCTGGGCGCTACCGTCACCAGGTCAGTGACCATTACCGAGGACACCTTCATCTGGAAGCTGTCCTTGTCTTCGAACAGTCCCAGCAAAATATCGGATTCGTCGATCAGGCCGACGATCTTTCCGGCATTGACGACCGGCAGTTGTGATACATCGAACATACGCATGCGTTTGTAGGTGGTAATCAAATTGTCGTCGGAAGTGACCGTTACCATGTCGCCGCTATCCATTGGTCTGGCGATAATGTCGCGCAGATCACCGTGATTGGTGCGTTCCAGCAATCCCTGGTCGGCCAGCCAGGAGTCATTAAACGATTTGTTCAGATACTTGTTGCCGGTATCACAGGCAAAGGTCAGTACGCGTTTCGCTGTGGTTTGTTCCCGGCAGTAGCGCAGCGCAGCAGCTAACAGGGTACCGGTCGATGAACCAGCGATAACACCTTCAAGGCGCAACAGTTCGCGCTGTGTCTGGAAAGCCTCGCGATCGCTGATAGCGTATGCTTTTTTCACCAGGCTGATGTCACAGATCGGCGGCATGAAGTCTTCGCCGATACCTTCCACCAGCCACGAACCGGCTTTTGGTGTGGTGCCGTTATTAATGGTCTCCGCCAGGATCGAACCCTCCGGATCGGCGACTATCATTTCACATTTAGGGTGATTTTCATGGAAAAACTGTCCCAGACCGGTAACGGTGCCGCTTGAACCGACGCCGATGACCATGGCGTCAAGGTCGTTATCCATCTGCTGCAGTATCTCGGGCCCGGTGCTGACGCGGTGGGTCTTCGGATTGTTGGGATTGGAAAACTGATCGATAAAATACGAGTTCGGGATTTCAGCCGCAAGCCGCTTGGCGTAATCCTGGTAGTACTCGGGATGCCCCTTTTGCACATCGGAGCGAGTCAGGCGCACATCCACGCCCATCGCACGAATATGGCGAATCTTGTCCGGGCTCATCTTGTCGGGTATGACCAGGATTAGCTTGTAGCCTTTTTGCGCGGCGACCAGGCCGAGGCCGAGTCCGGTATTACCCGCGGTGGCCTCGATGATGGTGCCGCCGGGCTGGATCTTGCCTTCCGTTTCGGCCGCCTCGATCATACTGACCGCAATCCGATCCTTGATGGAGCCGCCAGGGTTTTCGGATTCCAGCTTGATGAACAGATCGCAGAGACCGGTGTCGAACTTGCTGAGTTTGAGAATCGGCGTGTTGCCGATGAGTTCGAGTACGGAGTTAACAATAGCCATAATCAGTTACCTTGATCGGGATTAGAATCGGGAGCCCATATAACTGATGCGATAATCGCTCAGCGCCAGCCACTCGGGGTTTACTTCGATACCCCAGCCCGGTTTGTCCGAAATCGAGACATTGCCGTTGCGGATTTCAAACTCGGGGGTGAAAATATTGTTTTGCCACGGGTAGTAATCGCTGCCCTCGATCGAAAACTCGACGTATTTGCCAGCATTTTCAATGGCTGCCATGAAGTGCACCGAGAACAAAGTGACCAGGCTCAAATTGGCCGAGTGCAAGGTGCAGGGAATACCCGCCTGTTGCGCGTAGTTCGCTACCTGCAGGGTGCGCGTGATGCCGCCCATGTAGCAGATATCGGGCTGTACGATATCGACGGCGTGCGTGTCGATCATCTGCTTCCAGACGATCATGTTGTTGTCCTGTTCCCCCCCGCTGACGTCGATGTCAAGCGCTGACGACACTTCGCGGGTCCAGTCCAGTTCCCAGTAGGGACAGGGTTCCTCGTAATGGCTGATACCGTAGTCGGCGAGCAGATGACCCATCTCGATGGCTTTTTTCGGCGTGTAGCCGCTGTTGGCATCGACCATCAGGGTGACCTCGTCACCGAGTGTTTCGCGCATGGTCTTGACGATTTCCTCGCTGCGCCCTGGCCATTGATCGATGTCGTGCCCGCATTCGCGAGCGATGCGGAATTTGAAGGAGTGGTAGCCGAATTGCTCGCGTAGCGCGAGCATGCGTTCAGCCTCCTGTTGAGCTGTGATGTCGCGCTTCATGCTCGAGGCATAAACCGGAAACTCATCGACCGTGCCGCCCAGCAGGCGCTGTACGCTCTGACCTGCACGTTTAGCACGGATGTCCCACAATGCGGTATCGACGCCGCACAGCGCGCGGTATAGATAGGTGCCCTGAAACTTGTGCTCGCGGTCGAGGACCATGGCGGTGACCGCGTCGATGTCGTTGGCGTCCATACCGAGCACGTGCCCGGCAACCTGGCGGTGCACTACCTGGGCGGTCAGATCGGCATTGTAAGGGGACACCTGACCCCAACCTTCATCGCCATCGTCGGTGCGTACCCGCACCAGCGTCACGTACTCGCTGGCAAAGGTTTCGATGCTGGAAATCAGCACGGCCGCAAGGTCTTAGAGTGAATCGAGGGCTTGCTTCAGATCGGCAATCAAATCGGTAGCGGATTCGAGTCCGGCTGACAATCGTACCAGGCCATCGGTAATGCCGGCTGCAAGTCGCTCTGCGCGCGGCATGTCGGCGTGGGTCATGGTGACCGAATGTGTCACCAGCGATTCGACCGAGCCGAGATTCTCTGCGAGGCTCCATAGCTCCAGGCGGTCCATTAATTTTTTACCCGATTCGACACCGCCCTTGACTTCGAACCACAGCATCGAACCATGGCCACTGGCCTGGCGATCGGCGAGTTCTTTCTGCGGGAAGGAATCGAGCCCCGGGTAGCAGACGCGCTCTACATTGGCGTGGGTCTCGAGGAATTGTGCGACCTTCAGCGCATTGGCGGACTGCGCCTCGAGGCGCGTACTCATGGTTTTGACGCCCTGCAGCGTGTAGAACGCGACCATTGGTGACATGTTGCTGCCAAGACAGTTGCGTACAAACATGATCTTGTCGAGGTGCTCCTGGTTGGCCGCGGTAATCGATCCACCGACGCTGACATTATGCCCTTCCATGAACTTGGTGGTGCTGTGCAGTGTAATGTCGGCGCCGAGTTCGAGTGGGCGCTGGAAATAGGGGGTCAGGAAAGTATTGTCGACCACGTGCGGTATTCCAGCGGCCCTGGCGACTGCGGAAACAGCCGCGATATCGGTCAGCTTGAGGGTCGGGTTGGCCGGTGTTTCGGTAAAAATCAATTTGGTGTTGTCGCGGATGGCGTTCTTGACGTTGGCCGCGTCGGAAGTATCGACAAAGCTGCACTCGAGACCCCAGCGATTCAACACCTTGGTGGAGACGCGATGCGTGCCTCCATACACGACGTCCGACAGGATGATGTGATCGCCAGTGCCGACCATGCCGATGATGGTGCAACTGGTCGCGGCCATGCCGGTGGCAAAACACAGGCTGCCGACGCCGCCTTCGAGCGCGGTAATCTTGTTTTCCAGTGCCGTCACCGTTGGGTTGCCGGAACGGCTGTAGGAGTAGCCTTTCTCGAGATACCTGTCGACTGATTCCTGAACGTAAGTGGTCGTCTGGTAAATCGGTGTCAGGATAGCACCGGTAACTGGATCCGGGCTGACACCTGCATGTACCTCGCGTGTTTTGAAATCTTGGTCATCATTGGCGCTCATCTGTTTCCCCAGGGTATCGGATTTTAAAAGATCGCAATTCTATCATTAGTAAGACAAATTAATAGATGTGAAGCGACAAATTCCGGGCAAACACCGAGATGCTGGCGCCAGGCCGATCAATCTTGCAGAATATGACCTGCTAACACGCCGACCATAGCTGCAATGCCTCTGTATTACCGGCTGCCAGACCGGTATAACAGGCCACGAGAATATGAATCCAGCAGGAGCGATCGCATGCACCAGCACGAAAAACTGAACTACGTTGAATTTCCAGCCCGTGATCTGTCCTCCACGCGAGCTTTCTTTAGCGCCGCCTTCGGATGGGAATTCGAGGAGTTTGGTCCTGATTACTGCGCTTTTGCGGGGCAGGGGCTCGATGGGGGTTTTTATCGGTCCGAGCTGTACTCGGATACTCGCAACGGTGGGGCGCTGTTGGTATTTTACAGCGACGACCTGGAAACCACCCAGGCTCGCATCGAAAGGGCTGGTGGACGCATCGAGAAACCGATCTTCGAATTCCCCGGCGGTCGCCGGTTTCATTTCTCTGAACCCAGCGGCAATGAGTTTGCCGTCTGGTCGCCACTGCAGGCGGATTAGGGCGTGCCTGGCAGTTCACTGTCATCGAGCCCGGGTCCCGGACCTGAACCGGCGGTGACCACTACGACAGCCGCCATTGGCGTCATTCGGCAAGCGCTCGGCGCAAGCCTGCCGAACAGCAACGACCTGCGTCAACAGGCCCGTATTCTCGCCAGTAGTGTGCGCCCCGGTCGCTCCGCTTTTCTCGACCGTTTCGAAGTGGAATCCGAATACGAGTATAAAAAGCAGGCGATGCAGGACGGGCGCATTATGTATCACGCACATATCGGCATGAATGATATTGATGCCACCGCCGCCGCACTGCGGTGTATACACGCGGAGCTGGATAGCCGTCAGTTTCGCCTCGATCGCGCCGGTTTTGCGCTGGATCGGCGTATGGGCCTGCCGCCGCAGCGACGCGCCGCTGCCGCCGCAGAAACAGGCCCCATGCTGGTCACTCGCGAGGACTGGAGTGCACTGGCGCAGACGGCACCGGTTCAGCCACACCTCGGCGATTTCATGATCGGGCAACCGGCTTCGGTTACCAACAGCATCGAGGCGTTGCGCATCGGTTGCACCACCATCGGCAATCTGTCGCAATATTTTACCTTCGAAGCGCCGGGCTGGAGGGACGCTGCTGCGACGGCGGCCGAGACTTGCCAGGCGATGTTTGTGCTGGCCCAATTTCGCGCGCAGGGGGTGATGCTGCACTCATACCTGGAAGATGGTTTTGGCGCACTTTTCAAAAATTGCGCCAGTGTCGCCGCCTGGGCCATGCTGGAGCGTCACATCGTCGAGGAATTGACAGGCGCGCGCCTGGCGCATTGCATCGGTGGCCTGACGCGCGATCCAATCAAACGTGCCGGCTGGGTGCTGGCGCTGCACGATATTCATCAGGGCGAGCAGGTCGGCTCAATGATTTACGGCGATACTATTTCTTTTGGTCGCGAATTCGAGAAGAATCGCGCGCTTACCGCCGAGTACCTGCTGTGGGACATTCTCGTGCAATTGCACGCGCCCTGTGGCCATGCCGTATTACCGCTGCCGGTCACCGAGGCGATTCGTATTCCCTCTACTGATGAAATAATCGAGGCGCAATTATTCGGTCGCCAGGTTGAAGCGAGTGCCCGACGCCTCTACCCGCATGTCGATTTTTCGGCCGCTGAGCAGTTTGCCGCCACGGTTTGTCGGGAAGGGCGCGAGATCTTCGCTAACGCGCTTGCCGGCCTGGATGAACTCGGAGCTGATGTGCGTGACCCGCTACAGTTGCTTTACCTGCTGAAGCAACTCGGTGCGCAGGGCTTCGAAACCCTGTTTGCGGGCGAGATAGAAAACCTGCAATCGCCGCCAACGGATATGTACGCCTTGTCGCAGGAAGTCGTCGACGAGCATCGGCCGATGTTCAGCGATGCCGCATTTCGTGCTCGGGTGAAAGGCATGCGCTTGTTGGTCGCCTCCAGCGATGTGCATGAACACGCAGCCGGAGCACTGGCGCAACTGCTCGATGAAGCCGGCGCCGAAGTCGTTTACCTTGGGGCCGAACAGGATCCGCAGGACTTGCTTGATGCACTGCGCCGACAGCCTGCCGACGCGCTGTTGCTCAGTACCCATAACGGCATGGCGCTCGAATACGCAAACCAGTTAAAGCAGCTACTGGCAAGCGACACTATCGACTTGCCGGTCATCATGGGTGGCGTCCTGAATCAAAAAATCGATGGTCAGGCACTACCGGTTTCGGTAGTCGAAGAACTCACAGCCCTGGGGATGCATCCCGCTGCGGGCTTGCCAGCGTTAGCCCGATTATTGCCATTGCAAAAGCCATAGCTCGGCGCCGATGACCGCCTGGTCAGCGATAAGGCGCCAGGGCTCGCCAGTTGAACAACGGGGACGCCGCGGCAATGGTTTGTCGCTGCTGGTTGAAGTGCTCATACAGAGCAGCTGGCGCATTCTGCGGCCCTGCCAACGCCCGGTATATGGCGATTTCGGAATCGGCGCTCTTTTCACCCCCGATAAAGACTGCTTTACTGTCGCTGCACAATTCGGCCAGGTCGCGATAATATTGCGCGCGCTGTTCGACCAGGAAATCGCGACAACGCTTAAACGCATCCTCGTCGTCAGCGCTAATGGTGACACGATTGTGCGGATCGATACCGTAGGGGTTGAGGTGGCCGTAGACCAGAATCTGACCGGTAATCATGGGATCTGCGGCGAAATACTGTTGCACCCGCTCGACGTAGCTGCTGTTGATCCGCCACAGGCGCTCACTACCCTCGGCCACTTCGTCGGGTGCGAGGCGGATGTTGGCATCGGAATGATTTTTGTAGACCAGCTTACCACTGCCGGTCTGAGTTCGAGCGGCATAGGGAACCGCCTCGCGCACTGCGCGCATTTCCTCGGGATCGTTGAATACCTCGGCGAATTCAATATCGATGCCGGCAATGCTGAGTGACTCGGCATCCAGGTCGTCCGCCAGGTCGAGCAGAAATTCATCGCTACTACGCTCACTGAAACCATTGATAAACACCAGCCCATCCGCGCCTGCGGCTGTGCACTTACGCTGCAGCTGTAATGCCCTGTTGTGAGCAGGATGATCGACTGCGCCCTGTAACAGCGGCTGCATCGCTGCGCAACTGACGTGTTCGATGCCCAGTATCAAGTCATCGCCGCCACCACGCGATGTCACCCGCTGGGGCTTGAGCTCGAGGTAAACATAGGGTGCGAGGTGGGCCAGCAATCCGGCGAGGCGCGGCGCCTCGCTCGACACCGGCAGTGCAAAGGCGATTTCGTTTGCGGGAAAGCGGAAATAATTGCAGCGTACTGCACAGACTATGCCGCTCCAGCCGTAGGTGCCGGCATAGCCCGGTAACGCAGCGCCCTCGACGCTGATGGTTTCCGTGCCGTCAAATATAGCGGCTTCGATTACGCTGTCACTGAAGTAACGGCGCTGTGGTCCCATTCCCCCGGTCATGAAAGTCGCGCCGACCGCGGCGTACAGGTAGCTGGTAAGATCGGCGCCGGGCACTTTGTAGCTATGTCCGAGTTCGTTGGCGAGTGCGCGATTCAGCTGGTCGAGCGTGATTGCACTGCCTGCGCTGATTTGCTGCAGTGCGCGATCGATGACGATTTCATCCTGCTCGATCTCGCCAAGCTCTGGCTGCGCGGCAAAGCGCAGGCGAGGGGTGAGCGGTGCGTCGAAGCGCAGACCGATGACGCTGCCGTCGGGTTTGTCGTGATGCTGAAAAATGCCGCCACCACTTGACGTCGCTGACATCGGCAGCAGATGGATTGCGTCACCGTGTATGGCTCGCAGTTGTCGTAGGGCAGTTGCGGGATCACCACGCAATGCGTAAGCCGCATCAAATTCGACTGCATTGTTTTCGCCGTCTGTGACCTGGTCGATTGGGTTTCCGAGTGACTCCTGCATCTGCGCAAGCCGCTTCAGGCGGCCTTCTTGGCTTCCAGGGCCTGCACCAGGTCGCTGCGCAGCGCATTCAGTATCGCCTGGTCGGTGATGGCGTCACCTCGCGGCGTGGTGAGGTAAAAGATATCGTTGATTTTTTCACCCAGGGTCGAAATCTTGGCATGGGTGATGTTGATGTTTTTCTCGGCGATCACGTTGGCAATCACCGACAACAGCCCCGGCATATCGATCGCGCTGATCTCCATCACGGTACGGCTATTGCGACAATCCTGTTCGAACTGCACCTCGGTAGGGTGATCGAAAGCCTTCAATTGTCGAGGCTTGCGCGTGTTGTATTGTCCCTTGTAGATGGAGTCCGATTGCAGTGCCTTCAGCAGGCGTTTTTCGATCTGTGCGATGACCTGGGTATCGGTGATCGCCTGCCCGTTGCGGTCCTGGATGATAAAGGTATCCATTACCTTGTTATCGCTGGTGGTGAATATTTCGGCGTTGAGGATGCTGAGGCCGAGTGCGCCGAGGGTACCGGTGACCTGTGAAAAGGTATGCGCTGCCTCGTCACCGTAAATGAACAGCTTGGTATTGCCGGTATGGGTCGACTGGCGAATGCTGACTAATCGATCCTTGTCCGGGTTGCTGAGGATGGCGTTGACGTGCCACTTGATTTCGAGTGTATGGTGACGCAGGAAGTAGTCGCCAGGCACCCGGTCGCAGACCGAATTGATCTGCTCGGCGCTGTAAGGCAGGTCGGCCATTTCCTCAAATGCAGCATCACGGTTTTCCTGAATAATTTCGTCGATATCGGGCGCGTGATCGATACCGCGCCGGATGACTGTCTTGGTGGCGCGGTAAAGTTGCTGCAGCAATGCATCCTTCCAGTTATTCCACAGTTTGGGATTGGTACTGCGAATGTCGGCCACGGTCAGCAGGTAGAGATAGTTGAGCATATTCATGCTGCCCACCTGCTGGGCGAAATCGCGCACCACGTCAGGATCGCTAATATCCTTGCGTTGTGCGGTAACCGACATCAACAGGTGGTCGCGCACCAGTTGCGAGACGATACGTGTCTCCTTGCGATTCAACTTGTGTTGCAGACAAAAGTGGGTGGCCTCTTCGGCTCCCAGCTCGGAATGATCGCCGTTGCGGCCCTTGGCAATATCGTGGAACAGTGCCGCCAGGTAAAGCAGGCGGGGATTTTCCAGCTTGCTGTACACCAGGTTGCAGAAAGGAAACTCATCCTGGTGCTTGTCGAGCGCAAAGCGACGCAGGTTGCGAATCACGAAAATGGTGTGCTGATCGACGGTGTAAGCGTGGAACAGGTCGTATTGCATACGCCCGGTGATCTTGCCAAAGGCGGGTATATAGGCCGCCAGGAAACCGTAGGAATTCATGCGACGCATCTGGTGTGTCATACCGTTGGGTGCACTCATCAACTGCATGAACAAACGATTGACCTCGTCGTTGTTGCGGTAGCTATCGTCTACCAGGTAAAGATGTTCGCGCACCAGGCGAATGGTCGAGGCGGTGACACCTTCGCATTTTTCATTCAGTGAAATCAGCACAAACAGTTCCAGCAAGGCCGATGGCTGCTGTTTGAAAACATCGGGGTGAGCGACTTCGATGTAGTTATTGCGCAGATTGAAGCGCTCGTTGAGCGGGGTCAACCGGCGCTGAGCATCGGTTAGCAGGATTTCTTCGCGGAATATCTGCAGTAACATTTCGCTCAGGCGCTCCAACTCCATAATGGTGCGATAGTATTGCTGCATGAACTGCTCGATGGCGAGGTTGTACTCGCCCGAGGTAAAGCCGAATATCCCGGCAATCTTCTTTTGATAGTCGAACAGCAGGCGGTCTTCGCCGCGTCCGGTTATCCGGTGCAGCGCAAAGCGGACCCGCCACAGATGTTGCTGACCGGCATCGAGCAGGCGATATTCGGCTTCGGTGATAAATTCGTGATCGACCAGTTCGCGAAATGATTTGGCACCAAAATGGCGCTTGGCGACCCAGCCGATCATCTGGATATCACGCAAACCGCCGGGTCCTTCCTTGATGTTCGGTTCGAGATTGTAGGCGGTATCGTTGAAACGCAGGTGACGATTGTGCTGCTCTGCAAGCTTGGCCTCGAAGAATTTCCGCGATGACCAGATCTTGCGTGGCGATATCGCCTGCTGAAATTCGTCGTAGAGCTTGGTATTGCCGACGATAAGGCGGGATTCGATCATCGTCGTCATCACGGTAACATCGGCCTTACCTTCGCGCACACAGTCGCGGATGGTGCGCACGCTATGGCCGACTTCGAGGCCGATATCCCACAGGAAGGTCAGAAAAGACGAAAGTTGCTCCTGCTTCGCCCGATCGGGTTTGCGATCGAGCAGTATCATCAGGTCGATGTCCGATCCCGGTAATAGCTCCGAACGACCGTAACCACCAACTGCGACCAGGGCACAGCTGTGCTTACCCAGGTCGATAAATTGCGCAAAGCAGACTTCCAGCACATGGTCAATTTGCGCCGAAGCCTCGTGAATCAGTATTGCTACGGAGGCGCCATCGTCAAACTGGCGAAAAATCCGTTCGCGTGCGGCGTGGAGCCCGGCAGCGATTTCGCCAGCCTGCAATATGCCGCCGGAGCTTGCCTGTTCCAGCAACTGCGCGAGTTCTTTGGACATCGCCTCAGAATCCGTAGTCTGGATGTAGCGTCAGGATTTCGAAGCCATCGTCGGTGACCAGGTTGGTGTGCTCCCACTGGGCAGTCAAGCTGTGGTCCTTGGTGACCACGGTCCATTCATCGGGCAATAATTTTACGTGGCGGCGGCCCAGGTTAATCATGGGTTCCACGGTAAAGGTCATCCCCGTTTCGAGCATCAGGCCCGTATTCGGCCTGCCGTAGTGCAATACCTGTGGGTCCTCGTGAAACACCTTGCCGATACCGTGGCCACAGTACTCACGTACGACGCTGCAGCGATTTTTTTCAGCATGTTGCTGAATTGCGTGGCCGATGTCGCCGAGGCGCACTCCAGGCTTGATCATTTCAATTCCGATTTTCATGCACTCGTAGGCAATGCGTGAGATGCGCTCACCCTGTACCGTCGGTTTACCGACCATGAACATGCGGCTGGTGTCGCCGTGATAGTCATCCTTGATCACGGTGATGTCGATATTGATGATGTCACCGTTTTTTAATGTCTTGTCGGCGGGAATGCCATGACAGACGACATGATTGACCGAGGTACAAATTGAGCGCGGGAAGCCGCGGTAATTGAGTGGAGCAGGCACCACCGACTGCTCATTTACCATGAAATCGTGGCAGATGTCGTTTAGTTGCTGGGTCGTGATGCCCGGCACGACGTGGGGTTCGATCATGCGCAGTACATCCGCGGCAAGACGCCCGGCGACGCGCATTTTTTCGATTTCCTCGGGGGATTTGATCGTAACACCCATAAATATTCAGACTGGCTGGTTGTTGAAGATACGGGATTATGGTATAAAGCGCGCGCCTTCGGCAACTGCCAGGCAAAATTAATCGAAACCGAGGGTAATTCCCGGTTTTAAACGACACACACATGTCATAACGCGTTTATGGGTGCCTGCGATTACCAGAGAGCAGGTCGTAAGCGTCGGGCATGTGGAGGCCTAACCCGGGATAGTTACAACAAATACTATCCACAGACATCTGGAGAAACTCATGTCTAACGTCACCATGCGTGAAATGTTGGAAGCGGGCGTCCATTTTGGACACCAAACCCGTTTCTGGAATCCTAAAATGGCTCCCTTTATTTTCGGTGAGCGCAACAAGATCCACATCATCAATCTCGAGCAGACCATGCCGATGTGCCGCGACGCGGTTAATTATCTGGGCAAGGTCGCGGCAAAGAAAGGCAAGGTCATGTTTGTCGGTACCAAGCGTGCCGCCAGCGATTCGATCAAGGAAGAAGCGCTGCGTTGCGGCATGCCTTTCGTCAACCATCGCTGGCTCGGTGGCATGCTGACCAATTTCCGTACGGTGCGCGCCTCAATCAAGCGTTTGAAGGAACTCGAGGACATGGAGGCCAGCAACAATTATGAAAAAATCAGCAAGAAAGAAATTCTGAATTTGTCGCGCGAGCGGGAAAAACTCGATAAAACCCTCGGTGGCATCAAGGAAATGGGCGGATTGCCGGATGTCCTGTTTGTCATCGATGTCGGCTACGAGAAAATTGCGGTGCAGGAAGCGACCAAGCTGGGTATCCCGGTAGTTGGTATCGTCGATACTAATAATTCCCCTGAAAATATCGAATACATCGTGCCTGGCAACGACGACTCGATGCGTGCGATCAAGCTCTATACGCGCATGGTGGCTGATGCCATTCTCGACGCCAAGCAGAGCATCGTGACCGCCGACGCCGATGCCGAATTGATCGAAGTCGATCCGGATGAGGCGGTAGTGAAACCTTCAGTCAAGATCACGGCTAAAAAGGCAAGCGCCGCAGCGGCGAAAGCCCCCCAAGCCGTAACCGAAGCCGTAACCGAAGCCGTAACCGAAGCCGTAACCGAAGCCGTAACCGAAGCAGCCCCTGCTGCTGACACTGAAGTCGCCGCAGCCGATGAATCTGTCGTGGCCGACGAAGTGA
>Ga0316187_10003127_pt1 | contig 14424 bp, 12 predicted proteins | sample CroRivburrow1_MG_FD_204927 | JGI IMG/M metagenome (GOLD analysis project Ga0316187, IMG submission 204927) | Coastal sediment microbial communities from Maine, United States - Cross River worm burrow 1 | ecosystem: Environmental > Aquatic > Marine > Coastal > Sediment | place: USA: Maine... | reverse complement strand
CCCCAAAACCTATGGCAGTTGTAAGGTTCGTAATTAGGGTGACGATACCAATTTTACGAATTACCACACTCAGTGCGCGTATCTTATTACCATATTTGTCAACCTCCTGATGGTATTTATTCAATAAGTAAATGCTGTTTGGAATTCCAATAACTACTATAATAGGAGGCAGCAAACCAGTTAAAATTGTTATTTTATATCCAAAAAGTGCCAGGGTTCCCATCGACCATATTACCACTACTCCGATTATGATCATTGGAAAAACAACGGCGTCCCAGGATTTGAAGAATAAAAGCATTATTAAACCAGTAACCAAGACCGAAAGAACGAGAAAGAGCATCATTTCATCTCTTATCTCTCCAGACACTACTGAACGTACAAAAGGCAGGCCGGCGTATTTGAGATCAATCTTTGTTTTATCAGTAAATTCATCCCCAAGGAAAAGAATATCTTCAGTCACCTGCATTCTTTTTGCAGAGTTTAATACTTCTTTATTTAAGGTAATCAGAATTAGCGTTGCGCCATTATCCTCATTGAAAAGCTGACCGGCATAGAACTTCTGATCTCTCACGATTCTAAGAAGGCTATCCAATACCTCCTGTTCCTCTGGAATTTCCTGGAAGATATCCTCAATAAAAAACTGTTTATTTTGGTCATCTTTGCCAATCCTTTTTAACCTGGGCATAGCCAATACTTCCACCACACCCCGTATACTGGTTAGTTCATTACATAAAAGCCATAAGCTATAAAACTTTTCAGGTGTATATAAGCTGCTATCCTGTAATCCTATAGCGACTATATTCCCATCCTCTCCAAACTGCTTTTTGAAGGATTGATACTGAATCATATCCGGATCATTGGCGGGAACAGTCTGGGCAAATTCATAGCTCATTTCCAGGTCTTTGGCCTGGTAAGCCATAAACACCGTAATAATTCCTAATGCAACGATTAAAAATAGTCGGTATTTCAATACGATATGGGCGAGTCTAGTCCACATGGGCAAACGAAGGGCAAAGATAATGATTTTTAGGTTTCTCGCAGTTGGATTGGGTTTTTTTTGATAGGTGGTTTGAGATATGTAAAATATACATGAGTATTTTGATTGTCAACCTCTTTTCTTTCATTCAAATCCCTTGGTTTCATACCTTTATTGGCAGGCAGTCTCCGATCTGTTTTTAGATTGAGACTGTATCCGGTTTTATAGCTCCATTTTACCTGTTTTAAAATCCCGGAATTGAAATACCTTTGATCTTTCTATAGGTCTCCAGGGCTTGCGTATCAGTCATCAGAATTATATAGTCGAGGCAGGATAGCATGATCTTGTATAAGTCATCCGAATTGGTTTCAAGAGATTGCCGGAGGTCCAGTGGGAACAGATTAATAATGGTGGCATTCTTTTTACCAGTTCGACCCATGTTGGTATAAAAATCAAAACATGCGCCAGCAAAAGCATCCAGCAACCCGGAAAGCACCTCGAATCCGGCGGCTTCTTTCTCCAGCACTGGTGTGGACTGGTAGATCTTTTTAACAGAAATTCGGATGATCTCTTTTAAATATTTTTCACCAGGGATAACTGAAGTCAATGCTTTGTCAAAAGTACCATTCAGGATATCAGTTTCCAGATCGATAAATACCTTCGAAACCTGTTCAATCAGTTCTGAAATCACCAGGGCTCTCAAAAGGCTGACTTTCTCCCTCATTAATGGGATCCTGTTAAATTTTTCAGGATTAAACCGATTGCCCAGGATGGGAGCCAGCAGATCTTTTACAGTTTCAATTGAAACAAGTCCCAGGTTACAGCCATCTTCGAGGTCGATTATGCTGTAACAAATATCATCGGCTGCTTCTACCAGGAATGCCAAAGGGTGTCTTGACCAGACCAGGTTGGCCTCATCTAACCTAGTAAGTCCGGTTTTATTAGCCGTTTCAATAAATACATCCTTTTCAGCCTGGAAAAAACCATATTTTTTCTGGCTTTTACGATTTGGATCAACCTTGTCTATTTTCGATTCCCTCGGATATTTACTAAAAGTTGCCAGGGTAGCATAAGTAACACGTAAGCCTTGAAAATTATTATTGGTGAGAAGCCGGAAGCCCTGGGCATTACCTTCGTAGTTGATAAGGTCGGCCCATTTCTCAGAGGCAACAGTCTTTTTAATTTTTTGACCTAAGGGAGATTCGGTGAAAAATGCAGAAATAGCGTCTTCACCAGAATGACCAAATGGAGGATTCCCAATATCATGAGCCAGGGCAGCAGCAGCAACAATTGCTCCTATTTCAAATTGACTAATACCTTTACTCAAAAGGGCCGGATGTCGATCGACAATGACCTTGCCAGCCTTTCGTCCAAGTGACCGGCCGACACTGGATACTTCAAGACTGTGGGTCAGGCGTGTATGAACGAAATCGGTTTTGGGAAGTGGAAATACCTGGGTTTTATCCTGCAGGCATCGGAATGGATAGGAGAAGATGATACGGTCATAATCCTGTTCAAAAATGCTTCGGCTTTTTTGAACCTGTTCAGATTTAGGCACTCCTTCCAGAAAACGTGAAGGATTAATTAGTTTTTCCCACTGCATTTTAATCTATTTTTTCTTCGATGATGCTTTCGACCCACCACCATAAATGGCAATGACACCAATCAGGAAACCAAAGTTATACCAACCTCCATTATTATTTACGGCATACATGGAAACGTCTTCATCAAACAATGAAATAATAAAGGTAATTAACGAAATACAGCCATGCCATAGACCATGCCAGAAGCCATATATTTTATCAGGCAGGCAGGTGTTCACATCAATTGATTCTGCACATCCTGAAAAGAAGATGAATACTACCATGAGTAATAATAGAACAGAGATTTTTTTGCTGAAGTTTTTAAGTAATGATTGCATGTGAAATTTCTTATAATTAATATCCAAATCGACTGAGTTTATTTTTCTGTCTTCTCCAATCCTTTTCCACTTTTACATATTGCTCCAAATATACCTGTTTGTCAAAAAAGGCTTCAAGGTCTTTCCTGGCTTCGATACCAATTTTTTTAAGAGCAGCACCTCCCTTTCCAATGATTATTCCTTTCTGACTAGATCTTTCTACATAGATCTCAGCGCGCATTCGAATGATCTTTTCATCCTCCTTAAAATCTGAAATTACAACTTCCGTGCTGTAAGGAACTTCTTGTTTGAAGGTCATAAATATTTTTTCGCGGATGATCTCTGAAGCAAAGAATCGTTCCGCTTTATCGGTGAGCTGATCTTTTGGGTAAAAAGGTGGGTGGACAGGTAAAAATCCCAGAATCGTTTTAAAAACAAGGTCTATATTGTCATTTTTTAATGCGGAAATAGGAATTATGGCATCAAAATCATGGTAAGCTTTCCATTGTTCAGTTTTCGTTTCTATCTCTTTTTTATCTTTTACCAGGTCAGTTTTATTGAGCAGGAGGATCACCTTACCTTGCACTTTCCTCATAAGGGGATCAAGGATCTCGGTATCAATATTTTCGAATATTTCTACAATCAATATGAGTACATCAGCATCCTCCACAGATATCTTCACGAAGTGCATCATCGACTTATGAAGTTCATACATCGGTTTAAGAATGCCTGGTGTATCTGAGTAAATAATCTGGAAATCATCTCCATTTAAGATACCCATGATACGATGGCGTGTCGTTTGAGCTTTGGAGGTAATAATGGATAATTTTTCTCCAACGAGTTGGTTCATCAGAGTTGATTTACCTACGTTGGGCTTCCCGATTATATTAACAAATCCTGATTTATGATTTTCTGTTTCTGACAAAATGGATGTCTTTTAAATTAGGAGATAAAGATAGGGAAGAAAAGTGGAAAGAGAAATGTGGGAATGTGGAAATGTGGAAATGGCGAAGGTGGAATTGGGGAAGTGGATTTCAATAATATTTATTAAATTGGAGTTTATTTAATCAAATACACTAGCTATGTATACTTATTATTTTGAAAAATTAGAAGTATGGTCCCTTCCTAAAATATTAGTCAAAGAAGTTTATAGAATTACAAATACTTTTCCGAAATCTGAAAATTTTGGAATGATATCACAAATCAGAAGAGCTGTTGTCTCAATTCCTACAAATTTAGCAGAAGGAAGTTATCGCAAAACCAAAAAGGATCAGGCCCATTTTACAACCATATCTCCCTTGGCGCGAGTGTTTGTTTGGGCATAGGAGCAGGATCACTTGTGCCATGTTTTATCACGTGTACCGCACCTTTCCCCTTTCCACATTTTTAACACAGTTCCTAAGTTCCTCAATTTAACAACTCCTCAACTCCTTTGGCGCGAGTGTTTGGTTGGACATAGGAGAAGGATCACTTGTGCCATGTTTAATCACGTGTACCGCACCTTCCCCTTTCCACATTTTTAACACAGTTCCTAAGTTCCTCAATTCAACAATTCCTCAATTCAACAACTCCTCCCTTGGCGCGAGTGTTTGTTTGGGCATAGGAGCAGGATCACTTGTGCCATGTTTTATCACGTGTACCGCACCTTTCCCCTTTCCACATTTTTAACACAGTTCCTAAGTTCCTCAATTTAACAACTCCTCAACTCAGCAACTCCATTCCCCAATTCGCCTCCAGAAACACATAATCGTCTGGAAATTTTTGTTTTTTCTAAAAGATGATCTAATTTTGCATCCTATACATCGCGGGGTGGAGCAGTTGGTAGCTCGTCGGGCTCATAACCCGAAGGTCATAGGTTCAAGTCCTATCCCCGCTACAAGAAGCCCTTCATGCTTTAAGCGTGAGGGGTTTTTCTATTAATAGTGGACAGTTTATCGTCATTTTATAATAATTTCATCTAATTGCTCAGCAGCTTCATGTAACATCACCATTATTCCTATGTGAGTCTTGAGGGGGTACTTCACGTGAACATTTTAACCTATAAGGAGGGCTTGGATTGACTTGGTCAAAAAATCAGTATCACTAATCCTGCCATCACATTACCTGCCGCTAAAGATTCGTGCCAGAGGAGAATATTCATGGTACATGTCCTTCTCACTTCAGCCCATCACAAAAACTCACGACAGATTGATGTATGTCATGTGCTCTGAAAAATTAAGCACACATAAAATGCAATTTCATGTATATTGATTTTGGTCTCTATAAGAAATTCTCAACAAATGACGATTATTCATTTTTCTTGTACTCTTACCTGCGCCTTTACCATGTATACAAATCCAATTTAAAAAAGCATAGAAAATTTTTTTATTTTTTTCCTTACCTTTAATTAGGGATCGGGATAAGAAAGGCAGAAAGGAAATTACCACTGTCAATTTTTCACTATGCCAGAAGATCGCAGACATGCCGCCATCATGTTTACGGACATCGTGGGCTATACAGCACTCAATGGAAGAGATCAAAACGCTGTGTTCGATACGCTCACCAGAAATAATTCCGTTCATGAAACTCTTAACGAAACTAAACGAATATGAAAGAGCCTTTGATATTATTTGGGATATTAAGTGTACCAGTCATTGCTATATCGTGGCGAACTCTATTTAATGTTAAAAGTCATGGGTTTTATCGATTCATCAGTTGGGAGTGCATTATCTGGCTTTTTGTTAATAACTATAGATTTTGGTTTGAAAATCCATTTGATTTAAAGCAGATATTTTCATGGATTTCTCTAATAATTTCTGGTTATCTGGTTCTGATGGGGGTATTACTTATGAAGAAAATGGGAAAGCCTGGAAAAAAAAGATATGAAAAAACACTATATCAATTTGAAAAAACTACTGTACTGATTGATACTGGAATTTTTGGATATATAAGACATCCATTGTATTCATCATTACTTTTTTTAACCTGGGGGATATTTTTGAAAAATACCTCAGTTGACTTACTTGTTATAGCCCTACTTTCAACATTATTTCTTTATCTTACAGCCTTTTTTGAAGAAAAGGAATGTATTATTTTTTTTGGTGAAAAGTACAAACAATACATGAAGCGAAGTAAAATGTTTATACCATTCATACTTTGAAATCCCAATCGATAAATGCAACTTCATCTATGCCCTTTTCAGATTCATGCCTTGGCGGGAAAAAGAATCTCCACTCCGGGGACACAAAAATCTGTTAGCGAGCCTCTCCTGACACGTTTTTCAATTAACTTATTTTACCCTTGATTAACAATTCGGTAATTGACCATAGCCGTTCTTTTACACTCCTATCCTTTCAATATTTTGTGAGAGATTCCTGGTCAAGCCAGGAATGACTGCTAAGAGTAGAAGGAGCCTTAATAAATGATTAACAAATTATTTTAGTGACGGGGACCAGGTTATGGCGTGAGGATTTATCACGTATTCAAACTTCGTTGGTACATGGCTTCTGAAGCTATTTTTATTAATAATTACGGAAATAAATCGAATATTTATATATTGTAGATTGATTTTTTGTTTTTACACATTTATTGTTCGCAATATAATAGTTAAACAATGAAAAAATTGAATAAAATTCTACTTCTAATAATTGTAACTACAAGTTGTAACACAGTTACAAATAAAAATGAGGTTAAGAACAAGCCTCCTGATAAACCTGTTCAAAAAATTACAATTTTGAATGATACCATACCAAAAGTCACTGGAATAGGTGGTATTTTCTTCGAATCAAAAAATCCTGAAGAAACAAGGGAATGGTATGGTAAAAATTTGGGACTTGCAATAGATGACTACGGTTCACCTTTTGAATTCAGAAATGCAAATAGACCTGAGGAGATAAATTATCTTAGATGGAGTCCGTTTGAGGAAGGGTCAAATTATTTCAGTCCATCTGAAAAGAAGTTTATGATAAACTACAGAGTACAGAATATAGAAGGTTTGGTAAATAAACTTCGGGGAAATGGGGTGACTATAGTAGATGAAATTGAAGAGTTTGAATACGGAAAATTTGTTCATATTATGGATCCAGAAGGAAAAAAAATTGAATTATGGGAACCCAACGATAGTTATTTTACACAAATGGGTGGTGCAACTACCAAATGACGTAGATCTGGCTCTATAATTCACGAAAAAGGACTGCTAACAAAAGATGAGCTATAATTTCTATTAAATAAGATCCTGGCAGAATAACTGTAGTGGTATATCGAATTTTTATACCTGGATTACCATGATCGTTTTCAATCAATCTATCAAGTATTATGCGATTCAAAATCCGGGGTACTAATCCTGCTGCCGCATTACCTAACGATAAAGACTCAGGGACAAGAGATTTAATTATCTGATAAACTTAACTGGTACTTGGGATTATTAATAATTTCCTTAAATCGATCCAAATCTTTAATCAAATTCCATAGAATCAACTTCTTCCAAAGTAACAGGATTGAGAACCCGTACCTTAATATTACTGCCATTTACATCAAATATCACCAGAGCATTTTGGGTGCTGAACCCAGATACCTGATCGCTCCAGGGTGTTTCTTCCTGCGAATAATAGGGAGCACCCGCCGCACCATTATTTATTTGCCAGATATCCCTGCTAAGCTCGATTTTCTTGGCCAGATACTTCTTAGGATATATAATTGTAGCAGGTCCGATCTTTGTCCTTGCGTAATTGTGCTCATCACCTGAAAGAATAGCTTTTGTCTTTTTACTCTTATTGACTATAATATCTAGCAATTCATCTCTTCTTTCAATAATTCCTTTTGCTACTCTTTTCCCACCGACTGACGGTCGGTTTGAGTTTTCACCCTCATACCACATATCATCAACAACATGGCCGCCATTTGGGAAAAAGGGAGTATGTACGGTAACGAATATATGATCGATCGAATTGTTATTTTCTAATTCACTCATCGTTTTTTTGAACCATTCCAATTGATTGTCCATGATATACCCATGAATATTCCCACTGGTGTAAAGTACTACTTTGGTGGTGGGAGAATACCAGTAATCAGAATTCAGGACCACCATGGCTACATTATCATATACATAATAAAAAACACTTTCCTTATAAGACGGGAAATCTATATTCTCTAAATCAGGATCATATACAGCGCCATCCTCACTTTCAGGGCCGTTTAGTGGATTTACAAATTCCTTCTGATAGATGGCTTCAGAAGAAACCTTATCATAAGGGAAATTATCAACCTGCCCTATAATTGTACTTTTCTTTTCTTCGAAATTTTTAATCACCACCTCATGGTTTCCCATCGTGGTAATAACGGGAATGTATCTGGCAAATGGATCGATAGCTCTTTTCCAATTGGTATATTCCAGCCTCATACTGTTTGGATTTACTCTGTAGCCGGTCACCATATCGCCTGTGAATTGCATGAACCGGACCTTCTCTTGCATGTTCAACGCCATTATTTTTTTCAAAATATAGGCGTTGGTCCCGAATAAGTTTCGTTCTCCTCCACCATTTCCCGATCTTGAATCACTGGCATATGAAAATGAAAAGGCAGATCTGCTACCCGGAGCTGGTGCCGTTCTGAAAGAATATTTTTCAGTAAAATCACCATATCGAACCTCGTAGTCATATTCAGTGTCCGGCTGTAGCTCTTTTATCTGAATTTCATGGGAAGTCCCGTTTTTATCTGAAAACCTTTTTCCATTGACAACAACCACAGGTTTTCCATTCGTATTTGTTTTCAGGAAAATTACTGCACTTTCATGAGTTAAATTTGCAATCATGGGTCCTTCGATTATGGATAATTCTACCACAAAAGGAGCTGGTTTTTCATATACTTTTTGATTATAGGCAATGACATGATATTGTCCATCCGTTGCCATAAACTCTTTGGCATTGAAATTTATTTTACCGTCATATAATATATTGCCAGATTTGTCTACAACCCTGTATCCAAGTTTCCCCAATCCGGTAGTTGTCCAATCGATCATATCATATTTCCCCTTCATTTCTTTTATATTAACTTCGGCAACACCATCTTCTATCTTGGCAATACTGGCATAATAAACCGGATGAGGATATTTGGAATCATTTGTAGGGATAAAACCATAATACATCAGACCATTAAAGTCCTTTATTTTAAAATTAAATTGAAGTCCCTTATCAGTACCTCTAATGTTTTTGGTAAATAGTTCAGGAGTATACCCTTTGTCATCAGGTAAAGCGTAAATTTTATTTCCTTTCAAATCCAGAAACATTCCTTTATTATCATAATTTATATTGGATAATACCTTAGGGATCTTTGATTTTTGAGCCTTGGTACCCACAATAGGAAAACTCAAAAACAAGTTTACCAATAGCAAATAGAATAGACTCTTTTTAATAATTATTGGTTGTAGTAAACTGCTTTTCAACATGCTATACGTAATTTATTTTTTATAATTAATCATAAAGTTAAAAAAAACTATCGAGTGATTATGATTTAATACAAATTCAGAAAAGGGAATTTATTTTTTTTGCATTATATCATAATCAGAATTAGATGACAAGTATACTCTACTAAACTTTACTTTTAAAAAATCAGTTCGTCTAATTCATTCTCCGTTTATTTCAGCAACAAAACCACTCTTTGCTGTTATGAAAACGATCCTAACAATTCTGTTGATTATACTTATTGGATATTTACCCAATTTTACTTTTGCTCAGGATATACCTGATTCAACCCAACTTCATTTAATTGAAACTATAGGAGGTAATCAGTATATAGGAATAATCCTTGAAGAAAATCTTTCTATAGTTAAAATAAAAACGGATGAATTAGGAGAGATCACCCTGAATAGAAATATAATTAAAAAAATAGAACCAATAGAGCGTAAACAGATGATTGGAAGTGAATATTGGTTTGAAAATCCACAGGCCACTAGATATTTCTGGGCGCCAAATGGATATGGACTAAGAAAGGGTGAATGTTATTATCAAAATGTATGGTTATTCTTTAACCAATTTGCCTTTGGACTAACTGACAACTTATCATTGGGTGCCGGAATTGTACCTGCCTTTCTATTTGCAGGTGCACCCACACCAGTCTGGCTTACTCCAAAATTTTCTGTACCAGTTGTAAAAGATAAATTCAATATTGGCGCCGGGGCCTTACTTGGAACGGTAATTGGTGCAGAAGACGCTAATTTTGGCATTTTATATGGAATAGCCACTTTTGGATCAAGAGATAAAAATTTAAGTATCGGTTTGGGGTATGGTTATGCTGGAGGTGAAATGGCAAAGGCACCGGCAATAAATGTTAATGCTATGATCCGGATTAGTAAAGGAAGTTATTTTATGACTGAAAATTATTACATCCCACGTGACCCGGCAATAGTTTTAATTTCATTAGGAGGCAGAAGTATGGTGCGAAATGTAGGATTGGATTATGGTTTATTTATTCCATTAGGTTCGAATATGAGTACATTCGTTGCGATACCATGGCTTGGCGTTACAGTACCATTTGGTAAGAAAAAATAAGAAATAGGGATTAGATTTTTTTATTCCTAAAAACCACCATTTGGCATTACCCCACCCTGGTGTCTCTTGAAAAGGACGCCAGGGATTAAGTTATAATTCTTAAAAAGATCCCGGCACTGAGGCCGGGAAGGTTCGTAACTGTGTTAAGGAGAAATATTTTGAAGGGAAATCATGGTACATGTTCTTCCTCGCTTTAATCCTATGCAAAGACACAACTTTATATTATATTAGTTTCTCTATATATTATTATATTTCACTATAAACATAACAGCAGATGTGATCCATAAGACGCACTAAGTTTCAAGATTTTCAAGATTTTCTTATATGTTTTAAGAGCATACTCCAGTTAATCATATTATCTTAGTCTCAGATGCAAGCGCTAAGCAACTGAGATCACCAGAATTTTTTAATGATTAAACCAAAAGTAAAATGAAATATTCAGGATATCTTTCAATTACCTTCGCATTATTATTCCATCCCTGTTTTGGTAATGACAACTGGCCTCAATTTCGTGGTTCTAAAGGTGACAACATATCAACTGAAAGTAATCTGCCTATTGAGTGGGGAAATGATATGAATATTCAATGGAAACAAAAAATTCCTGGTAAGGGCTGGTCAAGTCCGATTGTATGGGGAGATAAAGTATTTGTTACAACATCGTTAAAGGATAAAACGGATTCCGATTTAGAGTACACTGAAAATTCAGATGATCGGAGAACTCAACCTGTTGACGACTACAGATTTGAGATTTATTGCCTTAACAAAAATAACGGAGACCTTATCTGGAAAGAAGTAGCTTATCTGGGAAAACCGGGGATAGTAACGCATAAAGATAATACCTATGCATCAGAAACTCCGGTGACAGATGGCACCTATCTATATGCATATTTCGGAATGACGGGTCTTTTCTGTTATGATTTGGAAGGCAACAGAGTATGGGAGAAAAATCTGGGTGCCTTCCCGATGGAGTCAAACTGGGGCACATCCAGTTCTCCAATATTGTATAATGATCTTCTCATATTGCAGTTTGATAACGAGGAGAATTCCCAGATTCTGGCATTGGATAAAAAAACAGGAGAGGAAAAATGGCGTACGAAACGGGATGAGATATCTACCTGGAGCACCCCTTTCATATGGGAAAATCTTGTAAGAACCGAGTTGGTGACCGGAGGGAAGAAAACCCGTTCTTATAATCCTGAAACAGGAGAGCTTATCTGGGAACTGGATATGCGTGGTGGTCGTGATATTTCTTCGCCGGTGGCTAATAATGAGATGATATATGTATGCAATGAAAAACGGCGTGATGGTGGTGGTACTTTGTTTGCAGTAAAAGCAGGGGCTTCAGGAGATATTTCATTGGATTCAACAGAAAGCTTAAATGAATGGATTGCATGGACTCAAGCCAATTCAGGAATCGCTATGGCTTCCCCATTATTATATAAAGGATACCTGTATGCGCTTGAACGGAACAGAGGATTGGTAAGTTGTTTCAATGCCCAGACGGGCGAATATGCCTATGAAAGAGAGAAACTCGAGGGAGCCAGGGCGTTTTGGGCTTCTCCCTGGGCATATAACGGTCGGGTATTCTGCCTTGATGACACCGGAACAACACATGTGTTGCAATCGGGTCCTGATTTTAAAATACTTGCAACCAATAAAATGGATGATAGATTCTGGTCATCTACCGCAATTGGGGGCGGGATATTAATATTTCGTAGTGTGGATTATCTTTATGGAATTGGGCTTCCATAATCCTCCGAACGATAAAATAGGATTGTATTTAATCCGGATTCTTTGTTGACTAAATGTGGTTTTGCTTTTCATAATTCCTCGTACGGCTGATTATCATTCTGCTTTTGCGTGGAAACGAAATGATTATGAAATTCAGCAACAAATGGAACAGTTGATGGTGCAAAGTATATATTTGATGTAAGCATGATCGACTTCCCTCGGGCGAAAATTACTTCCGTGCCAGGGAAGGATTGTTCGGAAGGAAACTTTTATTAAATGAGATTGAATTTCAAATTATAGAAGATCCTATCCAGGATGACACAGTTTCGAAAATCTACGTGAAGGTTGGAATGATGGAAATCACGTGTCTGGAGAAGTACGCTAACTAGTGTGAATAGGAGAGTGAGTATGAAGAGTAAGAACCTTCCCTCGAGCGGAAATTACTTCCGTGCCAGGGAATTTTTTCCTTTGGAAACATCAATTGGCATGAAGATTGCACTTTTTTATGTACAAAACACTTCCATGAAAACCCGATTTATAATTTGTTGTTTGCTTATTATCCTAACTGCTTGCAACCATTACCTGGTGCCTTCCTGGTATAATACTCGTGTTCATAGTGAAAAACATGATTGGCTGGAATATAATGGGATTACTATTGTTGCGGAAAACCTGGAAACCGAGGACTTGCACCTGGTTTTTGATATAGAGATTAAAAATGAAACAGATTATCGTATTAGATTCTATCCTGGTGAAATATATTATCTGGGCTCCAATACACCCTATCCTCCTGATAACGATATGGAAGCGTTAGCTGCATTTGAGTCCAAATTAGTAAAGAACTATATGTTCAGTGAAATGGAAGTATCAAATTACTTCAAAAAGAAGGCAAAAAAGCAACGTAATGCAGGAGTATTTGCCGGAATCTTAAGCGCAAGCTTATTGGTGCTTGATGCTGCCCTGGATGCAAAAGATATGAAAAGTAATGAATGGACTTCTAAAAAGATTAAAAATTCCAATACTCGTGATTTGATTACTTTTGCAAGCATTGCAGCTATGGATCTTGTTCAGGAACAAACGGCAATGGGTGCCTCTATGAGTGCTGAAGAATTACACTATTTACCGGATGAAATATTAAGAACCAAGGAAATTTATCCTGGTGAATTTTACAGGGGAAAAGCCTATTTTCCCCTAACAAAAGACAAATACATAAGACTGATTATTCCATTGGGGAGCAATGATTTTTCTTTTAATTTTCGTTGGGCGGATGATAGGACTTTTAGGAATTTGGATTAAATTTTCACGAATCCTCCTTCCCTCTCTCAGCCTGTCATTCCTACTCTCTTCCCTCGAGCGGAAGTTACTTCCGTTCGAAATAGTATTAACTTTATATACTTCTGTCACGGAAGTAACTTCCGCGCCAGAGAGAGAGGGAGAGGAATTAAGAATTTGCATATCTTCAGCGCCTGAGAGAACTATAAATTATTTTTTTGTGTTATTAAATTGGGATTCATTGACATTATTTATGACCATTTATACTAGTTCTTTTTGATTTCTGTATTAAAATCCACAACAATATCATGATAAGTATAAAGTATATTCTAATTATAATTCTTGCCATTTTATTATCCTTAGAATCTTCATCACAAAGTAACATCATACAGGTTGATACAATACCATATAAGCTATATCCTGAGGTAAATGATATCATACCTGATCTTCCATCTCCATTTATAAATAGAGAGGGTAATGAATTTGTTATAGCGGTAACTAAAGAAGAGAAATATGCAATAATTTCCGTCACCCTCAACAATGATCGAGGAATATGTCCTCAGCTTGTAGTAGACACTGCAGATTTCCCTATGTTAGTAAAGACTGGTCTTCATTCAGAAGATGCATTAAATCAAGTTGAAACGATAACAGGAAGACCAATTGAAAGGATAACCGAACTAGGGCATCCAAATGGTCTATCGCATTCTGGTTTCATGGCGGAAGATGAAAGAATAATTTCAGTAATAAAAGGTGATAATCGAATTGTAAGCCAATTGGGATCTACCCATCCACAAATGGCAAAGCCTTTATTTCACGTATTAAACATGATGGATGCTGACTTATCCTTGAATCGTTGGAATATGGCAATTCATCAATGGGATAATATTCGTTATTTCTTTTATAATGATCATAAAGTATTTGTTGAGGCTGGAGATACAAAAGGTGGTCAGAAGTCCATCTTTGATGATAATATTGAAGGCGCCTTTCACGTTAAGATATGGAGGGAGTTTGATGCCAAAGAGGAG
>Ga0316187_10003125_pt1 | contig 14427 bp, 15 predicted proteins | sample CroRivburrow1_MG_FD_204927 | JGI IMG/M metagenome (GOLD analysis project Ga0316187, IMG submission 204927) | Coastal sediment microbial communities from Maine, United States - Cross River worm burrow 1 | ecosystem: Environmental > Aquatic > Marine > Coastal > Sediment | place: USA: Maine... | reverse complement strand
GTGGTCGGCGATCGGCCTGCCGATCGCGCTTGAGATAGGTATGGACGGGTTTCGCCAGATGCTGGCCGGCGCGCATCAGATGGATCAGCATTTCCGCACGCAGGATTTCGAAAAAAACCTGCCGGTAATGCTCGCCATGATCGGCATCTGGAACATCAATTTCCTCAACATCCGCGCGCATGCCATTTTGCCCTACGACGGCCGCATGGGCCATTTACCGGCATACCTCGGGCAACTCGAGATGGAAAGCAACGGCAAGAGTGTCAGTCGCGACGGCGCCAGCATCGATTACAACACCTGTCCCATCTTGTGGGGCGAAATCGGCCCCAATGCGCAACACGCGTTTTACCAGTTGCTACACCAGGGAACCGAGTCGGTGATGTGTGATTTCGTGGTGCCGGCGCGACGTTACCAGGATTCAGGCAACCCCGAACTGCAGGAACAACACAAATTGACACTCGCCAATTGCCTGGCGCAGTCACGTATTCTGGCGCTTGGCGATACCGTGATCGACAGCGAGGAAACCGCGCCCGTTTTCAAACGCTACCGCGGCAATCAGCCGAGCACCACGCTATTGCTGGACGAGCTTACACCGTTCAGTTTCGGCCAACTGATCGCGCTCTATGAACACAAGGTGTTTGTGCAATCCGTGATCTGGAATATCAATCCCTTCGATCAGTGGGGTGTGGAACTGGGTAAGGAGGTCGCGACTACCCTGACCGAGCCCCTGTCTCAATCGATAGTCAGTAACGAATTCGACAGCTCTACCAATGGCTTGCTCAAGACAATACTCGAACAACAGGACAGGGACTCATGAAAATTGCCATCTGGGGTAGTGAATTGACCGCCTGGGTAACCGCGGCAGCACTTGCGCAAACCGGCAATGATGTTTGCTTCGTCAGCAACAGCCAGATCAAGGATCCGATCACCCTGATGGGGCGCAGCATACGCAACGAACCGGGCCTGCGCGACCTGGTTCTCGACGGCTTTGAGAACAAGCGCATTCGCCTGGCGCAGACACGCACTGCACTCGGCATTCAGGCCCACGTGCTGAGCATGAATCCGAGTGAGTTCGAGCGTGCCTATGCATTAGTCGAACAACTGGCGAGCAAGGCGGAAGGACCACTGCTGGTGATCAACCAGAGTCACTTCGGCGTCGGTGCAACCGACCGCCTGCAGGCTTTGCTGGATCGCCGCAAAAAGCAGGTCGCCGTCTATTTTGCAGAGAACATTTCAGAGGGCGAGGCGCTCGAAAGGATTCGCAATCCGAAGTCACTGATTCTCGGCAGTGACGACGAGGCGGCCACGCTCACCCTGCAAGCGCTGTTCAAACCGTTCAGCACCCAGCTTGAACATCTTTTTGTGATGAGCCCGCGCGAAGCGGAATTCACCAAGCTGTCGATCATCGGCATGCTGGCATTGCGGATCGGCTATATCAATGAGCTCGCGAACCTTGGTGAGCAGCTCGGCGTCGACATCGACGTGATTCGACGTGGCATGGGCGCCGACCCACGTATCGGTCGACACCACCTGGCGCCCGGTTGCGGCTTCGGTGGTAACACCTTCCCGCAAACGCTCGACAGTCTCGCGCAATTATTGTCAGAAAAGAACGAATCGACGCTGATGCAAACCCTGCTGCAGCAAAATGAAAAGCAGAAGGAACTGCCTTTTCGCAAGTTGTGGCGGCATTATCGTGCCGATCTGCACGATCGCAAGATTGCCATCTGGGGCGCATCGTTCAAGCCCGGCTCGGCCTCGCTCGATGCGGCGCCGAGCCTGCGCGTGATCGATGCCATCGTCGCCCAGCAGGCCGAGGTGCGCGTGCACGACCCGGAAGCCTCCGAGAATGTGCATCATGTATATCGCGATAACCCCAGCGTCAAGACCATCAGTGGCAAATACGATGCGTTGAAGAATGTCGATGCGCTGGTGCTGCTCACCGGGTGACCGGAATACTGGTCACCCGATTTCGAATTGATGCGGAAGCAGATGAAATCACCGGTCATTGTCGACGGGCGCAATATTTTCGACCGCGCACAGGTCGAATCGCCCGGCTTCACTTATTACGGTATCGGTAAGTAACTCCCTCGCCTTTGCGCTAACCTGCCAAGACTTCGATACTTCCGGGAGCCGCCATCGCGGATTCCGATACGTCGGACCGCCGTTTACGCGGGAATGCCCCGGGCTTCTTGTCGTCCCCGCGCAAGCGGGGCTTCTTGTCATCCCCGCGCAAGCGGGGATCTTGCAATGGCGCTTAGTTGTGGGGTAGTGGTTACTGGTGGAGCAACAACTGGCGGGCAATGTTGGCGGGTAACCGCCCTTGCTGTTTGACACGGTACCGGTTGGCGTCACTGCTGCGCGCCGCGACCAGGTTGAGTATGCTTTTGATCTTTGGATCCAGGCCCGCTTGCACCGTAATGTCGACATCGACCTCGTAGAGGCCGAGTGGGCTGATACTGCCGTCACCACTGACGTCGAGGATCGCATCCAGATCGCTGAACGTGAAATCGAATCCATTCGCGCCGCCGCTGATATCGACCTGGTAGTCGCCGATATCGATATTGGTGTCGTTGTCGTCGAGACCGAGATCATGCCAGATCAGCTTGCCATCAAGCGACACCAGCTTGTCCTGCTGCATCGACAGGTCATCGATATCCAGTTGCAGGCGACCCGTGGGTTTAACCAGCGCAGACATGGGCAAGTGCGCCAGCAAGGCAGTGACCGGGTACTCGACACGACTGCGGCTGACCTCGGTGTCACCGTTTAATAAATCGTAGGCTAGCTGCAGCTGACCTTCGTCATAATCCACGTGGTAGCAAAGCTTCAGGCGGAGAATACAGGAAGGCATATAACGATAGTGAATACCGCGAAACGGAAAGTCATTGATGCGGACTTCGGCTGCATTGCCGCTATACAAATTGCCGTCAATACCAGCCATTCGCACCGATTGCGGTATTTTGACATACGCCAGGACATGCTGGACCGGCAGATTGACCAACAGCGCCACCACCAGGCATAACAGAAAGAACAGGGTAAACTTCCAGAACTTGAGCATCTAGTTGTTCATTTGGCGGCGCACGAGTACGACATTGCTATCGACGATACCGGGATTATCGCCAGGCGAAATACGGATATCCTTGACGTCGAGACCACTGGCATTCACCTGCGCGATAAAACTGATCAACCGATTGAAATCGACCGCGCTGTAACGCATGCGAATTTCATCACTTCCTACCGGCGACATCTGCGTCAATTGTCCGCTGAGCCTCTGGCGACGCACCACCTGATCGACAAAACTAGCCAGTGTTCCGTCAATTTCTGCGGGGCTGGATGAGGCTGCGGCGGCGGGTAGACCGGCCACTGCGGATTTCATCCAGTCGAGATCGGCACGCTGTTGTTGCAATTCACTTTGCAATTCGGCGACGCGCAACTGGTAAGGCTCAATCACCAGCGAATGCACACCGAGAACCACCATTACCAGCAGTGCCACAAACACAATCATCTTTTCGCGCAGCGAATAACGTGCAAGCCAATCAGACATCGTCGCCTCCACGCATCACCAGGCGTCCGGAGCTGAGCTCCGGCTTGATATTGAGGCTGACGAGGTTTGCATCGACGCCCTGCTTCTGTACCACTTCCAGCAGTGTTTCGATCTTATTCAACTGCGTGCTGCTGATATCGAAAATAAGTTCCTTTCCCTGGTAGCCAATACGGGTGATGTTCACTTCCGGAAACTGCTCGCGAGCGCGGGTAAACTCGAGCAACAATTGCAGAAATTCCTGCTCGTTCTGATTGGACTGCAATTGCTTGAGCCGATCGATCAGGACTTTCTTCAAATTGTCATTCGGGCCCATGTCTGCGCCGAGATGTGGCTTCAATAATTCATATTGCTGCTGCTTGATCGCTGCCAGATCCTGTTCCATGCCGTGCAGCGCGACTGCCTTGTTATAGGCCCCCACGAGCAGCAGGGAGGCAAGCAACAGGGCAGCCCATTTCCATGTCTTCGCCAACCCCCGCCAGGGGGACGACAACTGGTAATCGCGTTGCTGTAAATCAATGACCGGCGCACCGAGAAAGCCCGGGCGCACCGCCGACAGCGCTTTGTGCTCCAGCTCGAGACCATCCAGTTGTGGCAAAGCCTCGGACTCGGCTAGATAACAATCAATGCTGTCGAACTCAACATCTCGGCCGATCATCTCGAGCATGGCCGCCAGGGTTTGCTCACTGCATTTGAGTCCCCGGTAATCGCCATACCGCAGCAGGTAACCATCATGGCCCAGCATCAGCGCTACGCCACTACCGGACCACGGGCAAAGAAATAGCTCGGGGTAGATGTTAATCAGGCGTAAGCCGTGTGCGTGGGCCAGTGCCATGCAACGCATCATGATGGTACGCTCGACCACCGCGATCGAAATCGGATTGGCGTTGACGTCGCCGAGGGCACAATGCTGTGATTCCACGTCCTGGGCGAGTTGCTCTTCGATCTGGTATTCAATGGCTGAAAGCAGTTGCCGCCCTGCTCTTTGCGGTAACACGATATGAGTCATGTATACGCATTGCTGCGGAATAATCAGGATCACCGGATGCGGATTCTGGGCCGCAACCGTTGCGAGTTCGTTGTCGCCAGCCAGCTGCCAGTTGATATCAGCAGTCTGCTGGGCCTCGTCGATAACCGCCCAGCGAAACTCGGCTAGTTCATCGGTAAAAAACTGGATCAGCAGGCGTGCCATCACAACAGCCCCAGGGTACGACTAATCACGTGGGTCTTGCCTGCTTCGTCACGGTAGATCAGCGATGCGAGGTTAAAGGACAGTTCACCCTGCACAACTTGCCCGTGGGCCCGGAAATAACGCGTATCGACCGACAGCCCCTCGATCTCCACGGGAATTTGCATACGCTCGATAAATGCCTCGACACTTGCAAAGGCTTCCTCTTCGCGCTGTTTCATATATTCAGTCACATCAAGATCGGGACCAAGACTCATAAATACCGCTTCGGACAAAGTGTTGACATTAAGTGTAGACGTTCCCGGCAAGGCCGTAATATGAGGTTGCAATTTTTCGTAAATTTCCACAGTAACATTATGCACAAGTAACAATTCACTTATGTCGACCATTTCACGATTAGCAACCCGATAATTCTCATAGTTCTCTTCCATACCGTCGGGATAGCGAATATCGAAATCCTGATCGATCCAGTCCAACAGCGCCGGGATGAACTGATTGTCAACCTCGAGATTATCGCATAAGCGCCGAAACCTGTTTAGCGCGATTTCCGATATAACGATTGAATTCAGGTTGATCTTTGCCTGTTCGTCTTCCAGGTATCCGGCAAGATAACCGCCTTCGATCGGCAATCCCGGAATAGCGATCGCCCAGTCTTCATCGAGACTGTCAATTTGCGAATCCTCGCGGTCTTTCCTGAGGAAAACCTGCGCCCAGTCCTCGAGCCCAACCGCGTATAGCGATGCACGATCCATGCTTTGAATGTGCCCACTTTTACGAATGGTGAATTTTTCCTCGTGCACGATACTGACGGCAACCGTGGTCGCGATGACTACGATCAACATCGCCATCAACAGCACCAGACCACCCTGATGTCGCAGGCTAGAGGACACTGCTCGGAAACTCCAGTACGCGCGTGATTTCACCGATATCGGACAAATCCAGGCGAAACACCAGGACTATCGGATTGCCAGCCTCGAGCGCGGATTCGACCGGCCAGATGCGAATCGGTTTTTCGAGGGCATCCAGAAATTCTACTTCCATGGATTCCACGTCATCCAGCAATACCACCTGCAGCGGCAACTCGCCAATCCCCTGATCGAGCGAGCGCCAGTGCCGTCGCACCAACTGTTTATCGACAACCAGGTATTGCACGCGCTGCAAGTTGCTGCGTTTATGGCCGAGCAGGTTACTCCAGCCACTGCGAGTGAAGGTGATGATGCCTTCCTCGAGTATGATATTGGATTGTTCGTCGCCGTACTGATCGCGAATCTTGCGCGGCGAAACCTGGGTCCAGTCACGACTGAAATAAACCACCGCAAACTGCAACGCAGACAGGCGATTGTTGGCATCGGCGACGGCCTGCCCGGTGCGAGTCATCTGCCCGAGTCCGCCGAACGCAACCACCCCGATAATCGCGAAGATCGATACCGCAATCAGCATCTCGAACAGCGTGAATCCGCGGCTGCCACGCTGCAAAGTCATCCCCGCGATGCTCATGCTCATCCCCGTGCAAGCGTGGACCCTGGAATCGTGACGCGCTACAACCTCCCTGCCTGCGCGCGTTCCGACGCATCGGGGATAACCACAGTAACCAGTCGAGCCCCCATTCATAAGCGCGCAATAAACCCGGTAACGCGCGATTTAACCGCGGTTTCACCCTTGATGAACACTTCAACGTCGACCCGGCGAATTGACGGATCATCAGTCGCCGAAATCTTCATTTGCCAGTTCCATTGCGCGTTCGCCATCTCGGCTTCGCCTGAACGGCTGTTGGCTCCACTCCAGGTGCGCTTGGCGCGGAACAGGGCAATCTCGTTGTAGGCGACCCAGCTGGCGATGGTGGATTCGCGCAGATGCGACGATTTCCAGCCTGATTCTCCGGTGGTGACGATTACCGCCCCCATACCAAGGGTGATCACCAACAATGCGATCATGACCTCGAGCAGGGTAAATCCACAGTTGCGCCTGATGTTGCCGACAACCCGCGGACAGAAGGGGGATAAATGCGAGCTCATCCCAGCGGCTCCGGCCCGGTCATTAGCACACCGCCGAGCATGTCGCCCTGCAACACGATGCCGGAATGCGAGTAGTCGTCACGGATGTGCCACTCGAAAGGCGTCATTTCACCGCTGGAAAGAATCAGGATGTGTGGCTCTGGCTCGTTTTTTTTGGAGATATCGATGACCCTGTCCTCAATGATCAGCTCGGATCTTTGCGATTCGGCCATTTTGAATCGGGTAAAAAAGGATTCGCCGGCAGGCGCCCATGCAGAGCCGTCGAATTCGAGCACGATAAATCCATTTTCCTGTACCGAGATCGCATAATTGCGGCCCTCGAACACCGCTTCCTGGTTCAACAGGCGGAACAATTTGCCGAGGTCCTTGCCGACACGATTCAACTCACGATGTTCATCGCCAAGGCCCATCGAAAATTGCATCATGGACAGGGTGATGGCGACGATCGCCACCACGATCAGCAATTCCCAGAGCGTGAACCCCCGCTGCCGGTCCCTTCCTGAACAACTGCCGGGTTGCAATACGCGCTTACGAATCGAGATTCCAGTTACCGATATCGGCAGCTTCACCTTCTCCTCCGACCGCGGCATCTGCCCCTAGCGAAAAGATGTCGAATTCGCCATTGGAACCCGGATAGAGGTAACGGTATTCATTACCCCAGGGGTCCTTGGTAAGTTTCTTGATATAGCCGCCTTCGCGCCAGTTGCGAGCATTTTCACCCGCGGGCTTGTTGACCAGCGCATCGAGCCCCTGGTCAGCGGACGGATAGACGAAATTATCCAACTTGTAGAGCTCGAGCGACGATTCCAGCACACGGATATCGCTCTTCGCCTTGCTGATGCGCGCATCGTCGACGCGCCCGGCAACCTTGGGCGCGATATAAGCAGCGAGAATCGCAATGATGGCCACCACGACGATAATTTCGAGGAGGGTAAATCCCTTGTTTGTACGTACTTTATTCATGTTAGTCAGATTGTCTGGTTTGGCATTGGTTCATTGTATACGTAGCCCATGCGAGCGCAATTGCAATCGCCATCAACAGGCCGTAGAGGTGGGCGTCGACGATAACGCGGGCGCCAATGAGTTCGCCACTGTTAAAGTCATAAAAATTGAACTGCTCCATCGCGACCTTGGTTACGATGGCCGCGATAATCAACACTGCTATCAGGCGGTCGCGTGAGTACAAATCCAGCGCCGTCAGCATATAGAGTCCGAACAGAACCCCGGAAAGCCCCGCATAATCGACGACTTCCGGGTTATAAAGGGTAAGCAATAGCGAGATACCGACGGCCATGATGACGCAACACAGCAACCAGCGAGCGGGAGGCCATCCGGGGCTGGTAAGACTCACACAGATCACCAGGCCAAGCCCATTCAACAGCAGATGCAGCCAGCCGACGTGCACCCAGTGGGCACTGATAATGCGCCACCACTGCCCTTGCGCGACCAGGTTCTGCTGGTAGCGAAAATGCTCGGGCCCGACTGCCTGTAACAAAGTCATTAACGGTATCATCATGGCGACAAAACGCCAGTCCGGAGAATGCAGAAAGCGATGCTCCACGGCTACACCAATTCGTTCATATCGAATATCGGGATCAGGATCGCGACCACGATAAACAGCACGACCATGCCCATCAGCAGGATCATCGCCGGCTCGAAAAGACCGATGAACAAGGCAGTGACACCCGCAAATTCGTTTTCCTCGGCCCGCGCCGAGCGTTCCATCATATCGCCGAGCTTGCCACTGGCCTCCCCATTTTGCACCAGCTGCACCACCAGCGGGCTGAAATAGCCGGTATTATCGAGCGAGACCGAAATATGCTCGCCTTCGCGGACTCGGCTGGCGGCCTTTTGCACCGCGGCTTTGATCGGTTGATTATTGATAACCTCGGTCGAGATATGCATCGAATCAAGGGCAGTAACACCACTTGACACCAGGATGCTCATGGTGCGCGTGAAACGTGCCGTATTGGACAGGCGTACGAGGTAGGAGATCAGGGGTAATCGCAGGTAAATCCGATCGCGCAGCAAGCGGAACCCGGGCAGTTTGAGGAGTTGCGCATAGACGAGAGCCAGGACAATAACCGAGATAATCAGCGCCAGGCCGTAATTCTTGAAGAAATCGGATATTGCGATCAGCCAGGTCGTAACCATTGGCAGTTCCTGATCGAAGCCTTCGAATACCTGCACGATTTTGGGGACCACGAAGGTCAGCAAAGCCGAGACCAGGCCAAAAGCCACCACGCTTAGCAGTATCGGGTAAATCAGTGCCTGGCCGGTGCGACGCTGCAGATCCTGCCGCGCTTCCATGTGGTCGGCGAGTCGCTCCATGACGATATCAAGTAATCCCGACTGTTCGCCGGCATGCACTGATGCACAGTACATCGAATCGAAAATACGTGGATAGTCGCGCAACGCATCGGAGAGTGCGTAACCTTCCAGCACGCGAGCACGCACCGCGAGCAACACGCGCTTGGCGGCAGGTTTGGGGGTTTGACGCGAAACCGCGTGGTAAGCCGACTCGATTGGTTGCCCGGCACTGATCAGCGTCGCCAGTTGTCGGGTGATCAGCGACAGGGTCTGTACGTTCAGTTTATCGCGGCTGCGACGCTTACCGGTATCCGATTCGCGCGAGCTGACAACACCGACTTCCAGCGGCATCAGGTTCATACCGCGCAGTTGCTGGCGCGCCTGGCGCGCGGTATCCGCCTCGATCAGACCTTTCTGGGTCTTACCTTTGGCATCAACCGCCTGGTATTCATACGCCGCCATCTCGTCTCAACCAGCCCGGCCAACCGTGATTTCGCTCGAGCCCCTGGTCATCCCCGCGCTGGAGGAATTCGCATGCCGGCTTATCGTCATCCCCGCTCTGAAGAAATTCCCATGCAGGCTTATCGTCATCCCCGCGTAAGCGGGGATCTTGCAACGGGCCACCATTGAAAGACTCCGACAGGTCGGACCGCCGCTTGCGCGGGAATGACTTAGCGGCCCCGGGAGATTCCCGCTTGCGCGGGAATGACTTGGGAGCCCCGGGCGGCGAATTGACCAGAGATTCAGGTTTGGGCCGTGGTCCGACACATGGGGATGATGATGACTACCCCCCATCGCGCGACACCCGCAATACTTCATCGAGCGTGGTTTCGCCCTCCAACACCTTGCGGACTCCATCGTCGCGCAAACTCTTGCTGCGCGTACGGCAATATTTTTCGAGCTTGGGCTGGCTGGCACCATCGTGGATCATCGACGCCAGTGTCTCGTCGACCTCGATGATCTCATATATGCCGGTACGCCCGCGAAACCCGGTCTGCAAACATTCACTGCAGCCATTCGCCTTGTAGATTTCATCTTCGGGTGTGATCGCAATGCCGTTGATCTCCTCGACGCCAAGATGGGTGACCGTCTTGCAATGCGGGCACAGCTTGCGCACCAGGCGCTGCGAAATGACACCCAGTAGCGTCGATGACAGCAGAAACGGCTCGACCCCCATGTCCTGCAGGCGTGTAATCGCGCCGACCGCCGAGTTAGTATGTAAAGTTGACAACACCAGGTGCCCTGTCAGGCTCGCCTGCACCGCAATCTGCGCGGTCTCTCCATCACGAATCTCACCTACCATCACCACGTCCGGATCCTGTCGCAGAATCGCGCGCAAACCCTTGGCGAAAGTCATATCGACCTTGGTATTGACCGGCGTTTGGCCAATGCCGTCGAGGTCGTACTCGACCGGATCTTCGACTGTCAGAATATTACGCTTGGTATCGTTCAACACCGACAGCATCGCGTAGAGGGACGTGGTTTTACCGGAGCCGGTAGGACCGGTCACCAGAACGATGCCGTACGGCTTCTGAATCATCGCCTCGAGGCGTTTATCTTCTTCTGCATCCATCCCCAGTTGCTTCAGGTCGAGACGTCCAGCCTGCTTGTCGAGCAGGCGCATAACCACCCGCTCACCATGACCCGAAGGCAGTGTGGATACGCGAATGTCAACCGGGCGATTGGCGACCTTGAGCGCAATACGACCGTCTTGCGGCAGTCGCTTTTCGGCGATATCGAGCTGCGCCATGACCTTGATGCGTGAGGTGAGCAAGCTTGCGATCTGACGCGGCGGCTCCAGCACCTCACGCAACACACCATCGACACGGAAACGGATCGACAGGCGCGATTCGAAGGGCTCGACGTGTATATCCGACGCGTTCTCCTTGATCGCCTCGGTGATGAGCGCGTTGATCAGGCGAATGATGGGGGCATCGTCGTCGCTCTCGAGCAAATCCTCGGGCTCCGAAAGTTCGCGTGCGACATCGTCGAGATTGAGTTCACCTCCAATTTTCTCGGCCTCGTTAAACGAGGTTTCTCGATTACTCTCGAAATGCTGGCTCAACATGCGGTTAAACTCGATATCGGACTCGAATTCGATCTCGTCGACCATCCCGAGTACGCGCTGAGCCTCGGTTACCGCATCGGCGGGCGCACCGTTTTTGAGCGTTAACCGCAGCTTGCCGCTAACCGGCGACTGGGCCGCAATAACGCCGTAACGTTTGCAAAAGGAATATGGTAGATCACTAGTTGAGGACATTTGATAACTTAACTTTCTATGTTACTGAATTATATTAGAGTTCAATCTGCTATTTGACCACAAATTCACAAAAATAAAGCCGACCAGGTCAAATAAATAAAACTTTCACCACTCACGGCCGTTCACTGCGCTACTTACCTGTCATTCCCGCACCAGCGGCGGCCTGACGTGTCGGAATCATGCAATGGTTGTGCGTTGAGCGATTGCGCGGATCCTTATCCATTTGAATGACCATTGATAAATCAAAATTTTATCCCGTTTCGGTGAAACGTCTTTCGATCGGTTTCAATATTTAGCGACTCATGCGAAAAATCTACTGAATATGACGATAAACTCGATCACCGACACCTTGCTTTCGCCGAGCCGCGAGTAACGCGAGCGATGCTGACCTGTGCCGATGGCGAAGATTGCGCAGCGGTCGAATTCGCCAGCCCCACAATGGTGGCACCAACCGGCTCGGTTTTATCAAATTTTCGAAAAGAATCGGCTTCTGATCAATTCAGCTGCTCGCCGCGCCCGATTGCGAAATAGCGCAGCCCGAACGGTTTGACGACGGCCGGATCGTAAAGATTGCGGCCATCGAATATCGCCTTGTCGGCGAGTTTTTCGGCAAGATTGGCGAAATCCGGACCCCAGAAATTCTTCCACTCAGTCACGATGGCCAGCACGTCTGCACCCTGCACGGCCTCTTCGGCGCTGTCGCAGAATTCGAGTCCCTGGGTGTCACCGTAAATGTGCCGGGCTTCATCCATGGCGACCGGATCGAAGGCACGCACGCTCGCGCCTTCGGCGATCAGGCGTTCCAGTAAATTGCGGCTCGGCGCCGCACGCATATCGTCGGTACGCGGCTTGAACGAGAGGCCCCACAGCGCGATAACCTTGCCCGCGAGGTCGCCGTTATAGAACTTGCTGATTTTCCCAAACAGCTTTTCTTTCTGCAGCTCGTTCGTTGCCTCGACGGCATTCAGAACCTTGGCGTCGTATCCGATCGAGGTAGCCGTTCGGCTCAGGGCCTGCACGTCCTTCGGGAAGCAGGAACCACCATAACCACAACCGGGATAAATAAACTGGAACCCGATACGGTGATCCGAGCCTATCCCCTGGCGCACGTGCTCGATATCCGCGCCAACGCGTTCCGCAATATTGGCCATCTCGTTCATAAAGCTGATCTTGGTCGCGAGCATCGCATTCGCGGCATACTTGGTCAGCTCCGCCGAGGGAATGTCCATCGCAATGATGCGGTCATGGTTACGATTGAACGGCGTATAGAGCACCCGCAGGAGCTCGGTGGTACGCGGATTATCGGTGCCGATCACAATACGATCCGGTTTCATGAAATCATCGATCGCGGCACCCTCTTTCAGGAATTCAGGGTTCGAGACCACATCAAACTCTAGCGACTTGTTGCGCTTTCCCAGCAACTCGTTGACCTTGGCGCGCACCATCTCTGCAGTGCCCACCGGCACCGTCGACTTATCGATAATAATCTTGTAGTCGTTCATATGCTGACCGATAGACTCCGCTACCGCCAACACGTATTGCATGTCAGCCGACCCGTCTTCATCCGGCGGTGTGCCGACGGCGATCATCTGGAACACACCGTGCCCGACGGCTTTTTCGAGGTCGGTCGTGAACTCGATGTTACCCTGGTCGCGGGCATGCTGGATCAATTCTTCAAGACCCGGTTCATAAATCGGGATTTCGCCGTTATTCAACCGATCGATCTTATCTCGATCGACATCCATACAGACGACATGATTGCCGACCTCGGCCAGACAGGCCCCGGTGACCAGGCCGACATAGCCCGAGCCAAAGATAGTTATATTCATGATTCAGGTGCCCTGGAAATTGAAGTGATTCGTAATATCGCAGACGTGGATCTTACACTAATGTGAAAAAAATGACTGCTCCCAGTTCCAGGCGGTTTCGATAATTTTTTCCAGGCTCGATAAGGAAGGCTTCCAGCCAAGAACCGTTTTGGCCCTGGCAGCGTCGGCCACCAGCACGGCCGGATCGCCTGCCCGGCGTTCTTCGTTCACCACCTTTATTTCCCGGCCGGTCACCTCGCGCGCGCAATCGATCACCTGTCGAACCGAGAATCCCAGCCCATTTCCCAGGTTGAATTGATTGCTGTTACCGGTCTTCCGCAAAGAATCCAGCGCGAGCAAATGTGCAGCGCAGAGATCCTGAACGTGGATGTAATCTCGAACACAGGTGCCATCGGCAGTATCGTAGTCGTTTCCATAAATCGCGATAGCGTCTCTGCGGCCTGACGCAGCCTGCAAGACGAGAGGGATAAGATGGGTTTCGGGGTTATGGCGTTCACCGAGATCACCCTCGACATCGGCGCCTGCCGCATTGAAATAACGCAAACATACAGACTTCAATCCATGGGCTTTATCGTAATCCTCGAGCATTTGCTCAACCATGAATTTTGATCTGCCATAGGGATTGATCGGTGATTTTGCATGCACTTCATCGATCGGGGTATATCGCGGCTCACCGAAAATAGCAGCCGTCGACGAAAAGATAAAATGACCGACGTCATGGGCCACCATGCTATCGAGAAGATTCTGGGTATTCGAGAAATTGTTTCGGTAGTACTTCGCCGGATCCCTTACGGATTCGCCAACCTCGATAAATGAGGCAAAATGCATCACCGCATCAAAGCGACTGGAGCTAAACAAGCGCTCGAGCTGCTCGAGATTAGCCAGATCACCCTCGATAAATTCACCCTCGAGAACCGCGTCCCGATAACCCTTGGAGAGATTATCAAAGACCACGACCTGATGGCCCGCAACCGACAGAAGTTTAACCATGTGCGAGCCAATATAACCCGCACCACCCACAATCAGAATATTCAACAAAGGCTCCCCCGCTACTTGCCGTTACTTCAACTGCTGAAGCGACTCTTTTGCTTTTTCAGCGACGTCGGATTCCGGATTGGCCAGCTTAACGGCCTTATTCAGGTGCAGCATCGCTTTTTCGGAATCACCCTTCTTACGATAAGCCTCGCCCAGGTGATACTGGTATACATCGACCTGATCATTTTCTTTTACAATGCCTTCAAGAATTACTACCGCCTCCTCGAGATTTGTTCCGGATTTAACCGATA